>JACCDR011452175.1_pt1 | contig 22967 bp, 8 predicted proteins | sample 7446431 | NCBI WGS metagenome assembly JACCDR01 (sample SAMN15323443, study PRJNA562643) | freshwater metagenome | isolation source: river surface water | place: USA:Blue River Watershed | collected 2017-08-17 | reverse complement strand
GAAAAACAGGTCTGGCATAAAATAAACCTGTATACTGTTGGGCATACATACAAATAGCTATACAAATAAATGACTTTTTTCGTAAAAAATATCTGAAAAAGTTATTTCTAGCAAAAAAAAATTACTATAAATACTGTTTATAAAACCACTTTATTTCATTTTTTTATAATTGATTGAAAATTTCAATCAATTATAAGTGAATAAAGCCCTAGTGATACAGATATTCAATCAATGCCAATCTCATTAGATATTTTGTCGTTGTGTGTGGGTGTTCGGTTGGTATGCGTTTGCCCCACACCAATGCCCAAACCATCACGCGTGGTTTCCAAACGTTCGGTTAGTTTTGTGGCATTCGGGCGGTAAACACTTGGCGTTGCCTCGGAATGATAATCAATGGTTACATCCTGTTCGTTTTTGGTATCTGATGACTTTTCTTCTTTTGGTTTATACTCGTACAAGGGAAATCCCATCACACGGGCTATGTTTTGATTAAATAACCCCCAGACTCTTTCATCCTGAAACTTTACATGAATGGTGCCTTTTTTAAATCCTTTCACTTCAAAAAATCCCCACTCATACCAGGTATTAAACGTAAACTTCTGACCACCAGAAAAATAAAAATCAAACGGTTTAAAGTGTTCGTAGTTTGATCCAGTAACATAGCAGAGTACCTTTACTAGGTCGTTTATTTCTCCCGTATACCACGCACCTATTTTTCTTCGCATCCATCCATCGTAATCTACTTCCACCATGTGCGGAATGATGAATTTTTTATTTAACAGATAGTGGGAGTTGGTTTTCCAGCCTTCTACGCCATATCTGTTTTCGTGGTGATGGCGGGTGAAATTTTCAAAAACCTCCTTTATCGCCTGATCCATTCTGGATGTATGAGTGCCCAGAACTATTTCAATCATTTTGAAGATATTTCGCATGGTGAAAGGAAACTCTTTGCGCTGCTCGACAAACCTATTAATATCCTTCATTACACCTTCGGTAGCAAATTTTCGCATTTTCATAATATCAAATACTTTTTGCCAGGCCGCTTTCTGGAGTTCAATCTTAAAGGTTTGTCTGGCCTTAGCTTTTTCTTCTTCCTCTTGCCGGAATCCAAACCTGATGTTAAAAACGGAGGTGAGGTTTTGTTGTTCGATGGCTTGCTCTAATTGAAGGTCATTGAGGATAACAGCTCTTTTATAGCGATTCACCAGATCCCTGATGTCATTGTATTTCATGATTCCGTTCGCTTGCTGTTCTTTTTGTTCTTCTTCAAAGAACCCGTCAAACTCCTGTTCATAACTCCCTGGCTTTTCCAGATATACCATCGCTACACGGACACGTGTGGATCGTTCGGAATCCTCAAAACAATGGTCTAAATCTGTAGTAAAACCATAAGTGTTGAGCATGATGAAAAACTCTTCAGTGCTGCGTTTGTAATTGTATTTTAAGTTATCAGCATTGAGAAGCGAGACTATTCGGCATCCTGGCGGAGCTATTTTAAATGCATGCATGATGTGCTGGATACCATTTGAAAACGGAGGATTCATAATAATATATTGAATGTGTGAAACCTCCGTAGCAGTCAACTCAAAAAAATCATTTTTTACTATCCTGCATTTTTTCTCAAGTATCGAACATAGGTCTTTGTTTTTTTCGCAGGCTATCACTTCTGCGCCTTGTAGTTTGCAAAAGTCTACGATATTTCCTTTGCCGGCAGAAGGCTCAAGAACCGTTTTGTTCTGCAATGAAATCGCCTCAGTCATGGCTTCGATCACATGCTGAGGCGTTGGGTAAAATTCGTTATCAAAATCTTTGTAATACATGCTATTCTGCTTTTTGTAGAGACAAAAGAGAAATAGGTACAACCATCGTAAATCCGTTGCAAATCACTCGAACCATATCGTATGGCTCAATTGCTGCAACAATGCATTCTACGTTTGTATAAGCATTGTCTTCGTCTTCCAGTTCAACGGTGCAAAAGTCCAATGTTTTTAATACAGGTTTTTCGGGTTTATCCTTTTTTGTCTCTGCTCGGTTTTGAAAAATAAATTTATGGAGTACAAGTGAAAGCACAACGACTACTATAGCCATCGTGAGAATGGTTATTAATTGGTTCATGGGATTGATAAATTATATGTTTGTTTTGATAATATAGTCAAAAAAACCGATATTTACCAATGTATTCTTTTTTGTCAATGCTTATTTTTGAGTTGAAAATAATAGGGGAAAAGAGGGTGATATGATGAAAAAACAAAAAGAGCAACAATGAAACATAGACTTTATAAAAAACTGGCCGATGGGGGTAAAACCGGAGCCGTCAAAGATACATCCGGCCATACGCTTGATATTTTAGCCGTTCAAAGTCAGGTACAGCAGATGGCCAGTAGTGGTAAGCTGTCCAACAGAGATGCTAACCGTATTTTGAAGGGCCTCAAAACCGTAGAGTCCTCCGTAACTAATGGAATCACCTTCACCTATTCACTAAACGGAAACAATACATTTACGGCTCAAAAGGATGGTGTAGATATTGAAGGCAAAGCATCCGGACTTAATGTAAACGGCAATATACTGGATCGTACACTCACAGGTCGAAAGGTATCGAAGGCCATAGGTTTTATTCAATCTCAAAACCAGCATCCAAGCCAAAATCAAAACCAGGCTGTTGAAAATCAAACGCCAGCAAATTCATCTACCAGTCAGTTTGTGGCCGAAAAACCATTGGCTGTAAATGAATTTTCCTTTGGAGTGAAAAGAGAAAATCCGTTTGATACGTCAAAAATGGTAGACAAAAGTGCATCCTCAATTTCGTTTACTCCTTTTTCTTCGGGAAATCAGAGCCAAGCGGAAGAGAAACCTCTACAAACACAACCCACTGCCAGTACTTCTTTGGGTAAAAAACCTGTGGCTGAACTTACCACTCCTAAAAAAACGACAACAGATACGGGTAAAAAGTCTGGTATTTCTCTTGTTGCACCTAAGAATACTATAACTCCTGCTGTAAAAATATCTCAGCCGATGACAAAAAAATCTGTAGTCTCGAAACCTGTCGTTTCACGGACACTGCCAAAAACAGTGAAAGAAGCTATACCAGTTGTAGATTTGTATACGGTAGAGGATGCCGCCAGAGATGAAGCAGCCAAAAAAGCTGTTATTAAAAAGCCAGTTCTTCAGCAAAAGCCAGTAGCAAATCAACAACCCGTCCAAAACCAAGAACCTGACTTTTTTGAAAGTATTTATTCAAATATGAGTCAAGCTATCAAACGACAGGGAACGAATGCTCAGATAGATAAAGATCGGCTTGCTCAGGAGCGAAAAATAGAAAGAAACAAGTATTTGAAAAAAGAAATCACTTCCGATCTAATGCAAAATAGACTCGGTGCGATTTTGGATTTTTTTAAAAAGAATCCAAATCAAAAATCCTATCGGTTTTTTACTTGGGAGGGTCTAGGTGGACGTAATTACTATACGGTTACTCCAGATGGTAGGATTGTTTCTGATGAAGATTCAAGTGTAATGGCTAACTACAGAGCAGTCCAGAAAAAAGAAGATGGTGGGCTGACATATACACTTGGTTCTACTCCCATTATTGACCCGAAAAAACGATTTATCCCTGCTATTAATCCAATTGGCATACATACCTCGTATCAAATGCCACAGCAGACTATTTCTTTTCAGTCTCCTTCTATTCAACCTGGCAAACCTCAAAAAACCATTTTACCGAATTTTCAGATACCGTTTTCCTATCAAACTACTATAGGTAGTGAAGAAAAGAAAAATAAACCCGTAGACTGGCTTCGTATGGCAAATGCAGGGTTAGGAGTGGCCGGGGCTATTTCCTATGCTGCTGCCAAGAGACCAGTGCTACCAGGTCCTATTAAATTTGAGTCTACCATTAATCCGGCTACGGGACTTACGGAAGCTTCCAAGCGATTTGCTCAAAATCAGATTGCCCAGCAAACTGCTCAGGCAAATCAAATGGCTAATACCTCAGATAATCGCTATAATACAGCGGTAAAACTGCAAGCCAATTACAATGCCAATCAAGCCCTAGCCAATCTGGCAGTTCAGGATTCACAGGTGTACGAGCAGAATTTGCAACGTGTCAACGAACAGCAGAACCGTGATGCATACATTAACTTCCAGAATCAGCAGAATTACAATCAGCAAAAGTTTGAGCAGGACAATCAGTATTATCAGCAGCATAGAGATATGGGTACACAAATGGCTCAGAATGCCCTTACTTATGAAGTGCAACGCAAAGCCGATATGGAAAACAAGCGGGTGCTTGAAAACCAGACTAATCAGCAACTGGCAGCTATGGCTGAACAGGAAATTATAAAGGCCAATAACGCCCGTATTTTGCAAGGCAAACCTGTACTTACCGAGCAGGAGACCGATGCCATACGTACTAATTTCATGCAGCATGCCACCTCAAATTATCAAAAACCACTGGCTCGTTTAGCACGATGAAACTCAAACTAAAAAATACAGTACTTAAAAAGTCGAAGCCTCAAAACGTAGCTAAATTTGATGTAGGTGGAGCGATTAACCAGACTGTTCCAGCCTTGGGTATTCCCTACATTGCTACGGCTTCCGAAGTTGCCAACCTTCCAGCTATTGAGCAGGTACAAGCTACCAAACTGGCAGCAGAGCAAAAACTAGCCGAAGAACGGGCTAAATTTATCCCATCGGCTGAAACGGAAAAAGAATACTTTGAAAAAGCAAAGGGACTCAACAAAGATGTAGCTGATCTCTATGATCAGTATAAGACTGAACGGGAAAAATTCTACACCCGTGTGCAAACCGAGCCGAACGAAAACTGGGTATTTACACCCGAAGGTCGGCAGTCCTTTCGTCGTTTAATGGGTATGTTAAGTTTTGATAAACTCAATGAACTTCAAAACAACAAAACTCAGTTTGACGATGAACTTAAAAAAGCCAGGGAGCAAAATACCCTGAATGATATTTTCTACGACCAGGGAAATATATATGTACAAAACCCGCAAACCGAACAGGTTATAGGTATGGATGCGTCCCGTTTTGCTGCTGAAAAGGAAAAGCCAGGTAGTATCCTTGCAGGGATTAACCCTATGACCATTGGGGAATATTCACAGTATGTAAACACCCACAAAGGATCTAAAGAGGGTATTCCCACCTTTGGGGCGCAGATGTCTTACCAGAAAGCACTGGATGAACTTATTGCTATTTTTGATAAGACAGCCAGCAGTTCGTATGAAGTAGTTTCGGATGCACTTACCAGTATGGGTATATCCGAACAGGAAGTACCTACGATGGCCACCACGCTTCGAAAAAGAGAAAATAATTCAGCTCAACTGCTGGCTGCGTTTAATTCGGTAAAAGATAGAATGTCCGTAGTGGCGCAGGAGGCAATCAAAGCTCAACTCCTTAAAAAAGGAATCAATCCGGATTTGTCAGATGCGATGATTTCTCGCCTGGCCCAGGCTGAGAAACAAAAACGCATGCAATCCAATAATGCTGACAGAACCTCACTAAACCCTATGTTATCTGCGGTTGATTTTTCCTCTGGCTCTGGAAAAAATGGTGGTATATCCTTGAATGCAACCTATGTGGAAGGCGATTTTACGGAACATAATTTTAATGATGCCAGTTGGAGAGAATTTCGTTTGGATGCAGAAAACGAAACCCCATTTGTTGGAATATCTCCCACGTATTTTGTAGACCCGACTCAGATTCAAAAAGCGGTTACCGTTCAAGGAGGTAAAGCCTGGAAAATAGGTGGAGGTAAGGCTACGGGTGAGGATGGAAAACCTGTGCCCATGTCGGTTATAAATAATGCATTGGAAGATAAACCTAAAATTGGCTTTGTATTTACGGGCCAGGAATTTACCGGAAATCCGGCAGATCCGAAGAGTATAAAAATGTCTACCAATGAAAAATACAAGGGGTCACTTGTATTCTCCGGAGACAAAGCCCCTACCAAAGAAAAAGGACTGGCAGCAGGAAAAATTCAGACTATGAACCTGAATGGAAAAGAGATTCAATTTTTCTACGATACCAATGAAGAAAAATATCGAATTGTATCTCAAAGAGGGTTCCGGGTATTCCGCTTGTTAGACGATGAAAACAAACCCAAAAATGAACAAGTGGTAATAGAGGTTACCCCTTCCCAATCTTATACGTTTTTTGGCACTGTTAAAAAATCCGGAACGGCTACTACTAAAAATTTCTTTACACAGGGTTTTGTGCCTACCAATCAGGCTGTAGATACCATGTATCGTTTAAAAGCAAACGCACAGTCTGGAACTATTAGTAATGAAGAGGCGGCTATTTATAAAAGATTATTAAAAGGTTTACAAACTATTGACTCTACTACTGACCAGGAAAAAAAAGCCTTAGGTAAACAAATGGTTAACGAAGCGTTTACGGATTATGCCGCTTATCTTGAAATGGGGCATCTGGAAAGCCAGACACCTAAATTAAAGCCAACAGTCGCTCCAAAATCTGTAGATATACGTACAGGATTTTGATTTTTAGTTAAACACAGAATCTATTTCTTCATTTACTGAAATGCCATGTAGCATTTTATCAAAATCTTTTAATCCTTTTTTGTCTATGATTTTAATAAAATAGGTGGTACGGCCACTCAGGTGCATAGTTAACTCAAATCCCCCTAACGAATCACCTGCAAACTCTACAACCATTTTATCACAACAATAATTTTCTATGTCTATTCTACATAACTCTTTTGTGAATTCTTTTTGATAGTGTTCGTTTTTATCAGCCCATAGTAAAGCTTTTTTTACAGCTTCTCGTAACGTATTTGCAGATTTTGTATTAAATTTTCTTGTTTCAATCTCCTGTTTATAGGCTTCAATCGTTGTTCCTATTTTTTCATTTATAACATTTATTTTTTCTTGGTAAGCCGTAGTTAGTAGATTTCTTATTAGGTCACTATTTAAGGAATCATTCATATTATTTTTGATAGTGTCGACAGGAATAGTATCAACAGTATATGAAAAATCCTTATCTGAGGGATTAGTACTTGCATTTGATTGGCAACCAAGGATAAAAAAGTAAATAGGTATAAGTATTACTATGCGTTTCATCTTTATTTTTTTGACATTGATTTAAAAATCAGCCAAAAGGTAAACATGCTAGTTTAAAATTCCAAAATAATAAGATTATATAATTATATTAAACATAATATAATTATATAATCTTATATTTGTTTGAATTATAAAAACAAGCAACTATATGTTTCCTGGAAAATCTCAACCCACTACTCCTGTTCAAAATCCTACTCCTTCAACGGATCCGTTTGAAGACTTTTTAAAGAAATACGGTACTGAGGAACAAAACAGTGTATACACGGCACCTACCGTTGTAAAACCTGAAAGGCCACAACGAGACTATTTTGAAGAAGGGCCTCTGAAAAATGCCGCTAAACCATCACAACCTGTCTCCGTTACTGATGAATACAGGCAATTTATGGGGCAATCTCCAGACACGGTTACTAATCAGCAGCTACGGTTTGATTTTGTACGTCAGGCTTCGGATAATACCAACCGCACAGGTGAGTATATAGATGCAGACGGAAAACGCAAAAAACTGGAAGGGAGTGAATTTGATACCTTTGAAGGAAGACAATTTGGGTATGGTGACCATGAGTATCTGGCTGCTGTTAAAAAAGATGAAAAAGGCAACTGGGTAAATGATGATACTTGGAATCCCCTCAAAGGAATTACCCGCAAATTTGACGATGAACAGAATTATAAATGGTTGTACCCTTCCTTTGATGAAAACGGACAACCCGTTCTTCGGGCTTTTTATGGTACCAAATTTGACCGTGACCGATACCAGGTTGCGGCCTTAAATACGTTTGGTCCTTCTGAAATTGAAAAGGGGTTTTGGAACTCATTAGCTAGTGGGCTTACAAATACGGTACTAGCTACCGATGATCTGGCTGCTGGATTTGTCAAATTTGGCACGCAACCTGCCCGCTGGTTTTCAAAAATGGTATTTCTGGCTCAGGGAGATACACCTGAAGAAGCTGAGTTATATGCAAACGGTTCTAGCATGGCTCAGGATATTGATAAATGGTATAAAGACACCAGAGAAGATACTCAACAAAATGAATATACTCCTTCACAACAGTCTGATCAGCGGTGGTCTGCTGACTGGTTTGGAAGTGGCATTGGATCGGTTGCTGGCTCACTGGCACAATTTGGTGGCATTGGAAAAGGCATTAAGCTTTCGGTAGCAGCAGCTAATCTAGGAGCTAAAAAACTAGGGTTTGAACTGATCAAACGCGAAACAGCCAACACACTGGCTAGCTATGGCAGCAGTGCCATTATTGGGTTTGGTGCAGGGTATAATGAAGCTAAATCCAACGGACTGTCTGATAATGAGGCATTCGCTTTCGCCCTTCCGGTGGGAATGATCAACACGCTGCTGGAGGCAAAACTGGGTAGCACAGTAGATAAGTACTTGATTGGAAATGCAGACAACATTGCCAAAGAGCTTTTCAACGAAACGGCTGGCAAAGCCCTGGATGAAGCAGCTACTCAAACAGCTATTAATAAAGTCGTTGAAAAACTCTCTGGCCAGATTACAAAGGATACTCTCAAGGACATAGGCGAAAACGTAGGCGAAGAGGTACTGCAGGAAGCTACTGGTCAGCTTTTTCGCTATGCATTCAACGCTTTCCTGGATGGACCGCGTGGCGAAGGAAGATTCAAAGAATCTGGTTTTGATGGAGGGGCACTGTTTGAAGCAGGATTTTTTTCCCTTTCCTCCGCTCCTTTATCTTATATGGGAGCTAAGGCTCAGTCTCGGAATTACGGCTATGAACCGGATAAGGTGATTGACGAGTATTCTTCTCAAGGCAAATCCGATCAACTCATTGCTGGTCTGGATCAGCTGCTTTCCAAAGGTATTATTACCGAAGAGCAGTACGCTGAGAAAGTGCAACGGATTGAGGACTTTGATTCGATCAATGAGACGATCAAATCCAAAAAAATCAACTTTGGAAGATTTTCTCCAGTCCTCAAAAGTGAGTACGTACAGCTATCACTTGATGCTAAGAACCTACAGCGTCAGAAAATGGATATTCTGGAACAGAATGCGGCAAAGCTCGAAGATGGTACCCATGATATTAATTCACTTAAAGAGGATTTAAAAAAAGCCCTGGCTGAGAAAAACAAGCAGTCTGAGAATTTACATACACAACTTTCTTTGTTTGAAAGTCAGGAGTTTGTAGCCATGCGAAATGAGGCTCTTTCAAGATTGCAAAAAGCGTCAGCCATTCGTAATCCATTCCGGCTAAATAAATATGTACCCAATGTAAATAAACTTCTTACACAATTTCTTTCTAAAAAAAACACTCCTGTGTCAACTCAACTGCAACAGGAAGCTTTATTACCTGAAGAACTGAAAGTAGTATTGGAGGCTGTTAAAAGCGGCAATGAAGAGGCTATACAAATGCTACAGGATTCTTCATTGCAGGATAGCCCTATATTACAATCTCCTGTTCTAAGTGAAGAAGACAAGCAACTGCTCGCTCAGAATGGAATTGTTTCTACAGTAGACAAAAAGAAAGAAGAAAGTAAAAGTAATCAAATAAAGAGTCTGCAAACTCAGAATAATACAATAAACCAGATACAAAACATCAATGAACAGAATACGGATGCTTCGCAAAGTACAACAAATGAAGTACCACAACAAGCCGAACCTATTTTGTCGCCTGCTGAAATGCTCAGGGCAAAGCTACTCGCTGAGTTGGTGGACTTGTCAAATCTTGATAGACTACGTAAAGCAGTAGCTGATAATCAGATTACCCCACAGATTGCCAGCGAACTCGATCAGACAGATCTTGCCTTATCGCTCTTAACTACAGAGCAGAAAAACCTGTTTCACAAACTCAGATTAACAAGCGGCAATCCTAACTCTATTCTGTTTGTGCCATCCAGCAAAACAGGTGGCCGCTACATGCGTTCACTATACACTTCCTTTATTGAGGCAGATGTAAATAAGGTTCTCACAGCAAAGTCCAGAATAGATCAGGGTAGAGCTACGCAAGCAGACATGGATTTACAGAGTCGGTTTTTTCACTTGCTCATGCACGAGTCTACCCATGCGGCTTTCGATTTTGAATTGACCCGTATCCATAAACAAGCTTTGCAGGGAGATTATTCTGCCCAGCAGTCCTGGCAGCGCATGACTGCTCTGGCTACTACGGCCTATCAAACCTTGCGTGCCCGCAAGGAAAATGCTAGTCTTTATTTCTTTTCCCCGCAGGTGGCTGGAAAATATTTCTCTCAGTCAGGCGATGAAAAACTGCAAGCCTCTCTGGAGTTTGTGCATGAATTCTTTGCCGAAGCCCTGGGTAACCGTTCCTTTATTCAACTACTTAATAGCATTCGGCTGGATACAAAGAATCCAGAGCTTCGGGCCACCATTGACCAGAATTATCCGTATTCTGATTTTCCACCACGTACTACACTCTGGCAGGAAATTATAAAAGCCGTTCAGGTCGTATTCAGCAAGGTAGGTGACATTCTCAATTTTGCAGATCGTAGCCTTTTGTCAGAAACATATGCGGTAGCCTCTCAGTATTTTAATCCGCCACCCCAGATACATTTAGAGGATTTTGCAGAACTCGAAACAACACCTATCCGGGAAATTACCAATTCCGACGCATGGAGTTATCAGATGTTCAAATTATTTGGAGCCAGCGAAGGCATCAAGTTTGATGAGTTATTTTCAGAGATTATTTCCCGCGTGACGGTTTTTAATCTCCCCAGAGAACAGCAGAGTGTATTTGAAAGGAAATTTGAAAAAAATATAGCAAAAGCTGTCAATCGGTTTACAATGATTGATGGTACTTTCAAGCCTGTATTTTTCCGGACTACAAACACATATCTTATTACATACCAGGAAGATAACGGGACACCTACGCCAAATACCAAACGTGTATTTATGGACAGCTACGGCAACCTGGTTTCGATCAATACCAACATTGAAAACAAAACTATCCCAGTAGATTTTTCAAAACCTGCCGTATACGATCCCTTCCTTAGCGAAAACCTATCTTCTCCCTATTTTGCGGAAAAGCGGGAAATACTTAATGCGTTTGATAGGGCACACAGAGAGGGATTTTCTGGTAAATCATGGCTTCGCTACTCGCCTGACCATGAGTATATTATTGGCAAAGGTACACCCTATGAGCGTATGGTACGCGGACAGGTTAGTGTCGTGTATCAATTTAAAGATGGAACAGAAGCAGAGATTGGTTATACTCATGATCTTTCCAAAATTAAACTTTCAAGACTTCTTGCCTCTGGTGCCAGCATTGATGTAGAGATTCGCCAAAAGTATGATTCGATAGGTTCTAAACTTTCTGTTCGCCGAAATGAGAATGGAGAAATTACCGACATTAAGTACAAAGATTTTTACGGGGTCGGATACAGGATTGAGGAAGGCGTTTTTCCTTCAGTTGAAGTGTTTTACAAAGACTCTGACGTAAGCAAAGATATACTTGAATCTTCTATTTCAGCTGATCCATTCACTCATTATGATGAAACATTAGAAGTACCTACTGAAAAATCTACTATTGATCAGATTGAAGAAAAACGTGGTTTTCGTGAAATTTATGACAGTTTTGCTTATGACGATGTACAAATCATAGATGATGCCATTCGTGCTCGTCTGGAAGTAAATCAGAAATTAATTTTTCGTCGTGCCCGTCACCGTCGTAGCTGGGCAAGTTTGGAAGAAAATGAACTCCATGCCTATATGGAGAATATGGCTTATGGCATTTTTGAAAACCTCAAAAGCCAATATGTCCCTATGTATGGGGATCAGGTAGCCGAAAAGATTGATTTCTTTGGTCTTGGGCAAGAAGGATTTTACGCATGGCTCAATGAGACCCATCAAAAGGTCTTGGACGAAACGGCTCGTGCCAATCAAATGCAGGACGGCCAGGATTGGGAGGGTGAAGGATTTAACCCACTTAATACCATATCTCCCCTGATTCGGTATGATGTAGAACGGCTGATGTACATTGATCCATCCAGTGGAGCTCGTAGAGTGATGGATTTTATCGATGCGTCGGATATTCTTTATGAATCGTTTTCATTTGCTACTTCCATTGAAGATGCACTTGAAAAAATAAATGAGTTTGCAACGTCTGAAAAATATGATCTCAAAACTCGGAACGTTGCTGCAAGTTTGCATCTGAATTTCAAGAATTATCTGGAAAACGAAAATCTGCCAGAAGCAGAGCGGCTTGTTTTCAAAAAAGCCATTCCTTCCTATTTATCTCAACTGGGTAGTTACCGCAAACACGAAGCCATTGTTTTTCAGCCCAACACCGATAACAGTGTCCGTGGTTTTTATCCTTCTCAATCCAGAGAAAGTAAGAAGACCAAAGAGAAAATTATCTCAAAGATTGAAGACTATATTGAAAAAATAAAAGCCCATCAACGTAAAAAAGGAACTGGTAAAGCCTCTACCGAACAGTGGTTAGCAACAAACAAGATTTTTGGCATTACCCGACAGGATACCCAGGGAGATACCAAAGACCGTTTTTCGGCACCGAATGTATTCCGACTGCTTAATCGGTATTTAAATGAAGATACCCTCATTACAGGTGTTTCCTCACCTGCCATGTTTAAAGGTCTTTCTGAAAAAGAAAAAGGTTGGCTTTCTACCTACATCAATCCAGAGACGGGTATGTTTTATGATGAAGTCGATAGCAATGGCTATGAAAAATTAGTGAATAGTCTGATTTCCTATATGCATAACGTTGGTCTTGATGATTTTCCGTTTGAGCTTCTAAAACGGGAAAAAGTGGCCGACAATGAAGCCTATACAAAAAGTGAACTAAAGAAAAAGAAAACCGAGCTTGACAATATAAATGCAAGAAAATGGCAAACGGCCATTGATGAAGGGAAAAGTGATATAGAGCTAGATACGCTTAAAAAAGAACTTATTGCCGATAAGAATAAGAAGTTTCAGCGGTTTCGTAGAGAACTTCGTGACCGCACGCCTCTTTATCGTTACCATACCATTACGTTTCACCGTTATCAAGCTGGCGATGGGGATGGCAAAGGCACTACAGTTGAAAAAACTGCTACTATGCTAGAATTTGCTGTGCAGTTAGCCAGATTCACCTATACCAGTATTGAAAAGATAGCCGATGGAGAATCACAGCAAAGTGTCTCTAACCGCATTGGTGAACTCGAAGAAATGGCCCAATTGGTACTTTCTACTCGTCAGGGTTCACAGACTCCTAGTTTCTATTTTGATGCGGGTATGGCCAAACGCTGGTCAAGAAAGATACGCTCGTATCGGGATGATCTGATGGTGAAACTGGCAAAGAACATCGACGGACTTTTATCCACCTATAGCAAGACTCCTATTTACGAGCACAATAACATTCTGAAAGCCATTGCTAGAAATAACTCTGAGCCGATTGATGCCTATTTTGCCGGAGTAAAAAGCCAGGACGGACAATCTGGTACTACCTATACTGAAATGGATGATGCCGATTATATGTATAGCAATCTGGCCGGATTTGTTACCCTGTCTGACAGGTATTGGCATTTTGATAAAACCCCTTCCGATAAGCCTGGTATTAATCTTTACAAACTCTTTAAAATCAGTCCAGAGGCCTATTTAGAGGAGATTGAAAAAATCAAACAGATGGAAGAAGAACGCAATAACCTGGCTGGATTTCGTTTTAGCGAAGCTTTTGAAGTGGTTTATGAAAAAGATGCAGAAGACAAATTTGTAAAAGATTCCAAGGGGAAACGCATTCTTTCGCATTATCAGGTTCGTGACCAAGCGAAGGTAGATAAGCTTGTAGAACGGGCCGATTACAAATCCAAAAATGGCAAGTATATAAAAGGAGACTTGCATGACCGAACGAAGTATTTCTACGGTGGACTGGATAGTAAATCTATTCTTTCTATTCTTGAGAAAGAAGCCGATGAGTTTTACAAAAAATTAAAACAGGAAAATGTCCGCATTCCGGTTTCTTCCAGTTTTGAACAGGAGCATAACGTATACCTGACTGCTGAAAGAGCCATGCGGGACGGGATAGAATTTGAACTTTCCGCCAAGGCTAAAGATACCTATGCAGCTCTTTTGGAGAAAGAAAAAGAAAAAATAGTCCGACAATGGTATATCAATGCTACCCTCAATCAATTTCACCTGGAGTTTTTATTGCAAGGCGACCCTTTGTATTACAAAAATACGGTGGATGTCTCTAAAAGGATGGCCGGTGTATATGGGCCTATGCAGCATCACCTAGAAAAGGGTTCCTTTAAACTGGCTTCTCTTAGGGATATTGAAGCCGATTTTTACCTGCCTAAACTTACGCTGGAAAATGGTGTGGTTTCAATCGGACAGCCCAGAAGAATAGCCGCTACCAACCGGGGGGATGCGCAAGGATATGTTACTGAAACCTTTGCCCGAAAATTAACCGATGCCTATGGTAGCTTATCCGGCTTTGGTCAGGTGTTCAAGCCACTACTATTTGGAGTACAACCTCAGCACATTGAATCGGCTCGTCCGTCATATTTGAAACTGTCCTTGTTTGTAGTACCTGATCCGTTCTTACCAAAGAATCAGCAGTTTTACACTGAGCAGCCAGCCATGCTCCAGATGGCTACCAAGATGTATAATTACGACGGCACAGATCAAGTAGAAATAGCTTTGTTTGAATCGGGTATCAAAGTAGGTATGTCTGATGTTTCGTCTTATCAGGACTCGAAATGGAAAACCCAGGACATGGATTTATCTATGCTTGGTTTTCAAAACAACCCTAAGCACATCACAGATGAGCATTCAGATATATCAGGAATGAGTCAGGGTAAGAAAATATTTGCTAATCTCTCGCCTGACAAAGCTCTTATTGCACAAGAGATCGAAGCGAAGATTTTACAGGAAAACGCAAACAAACTGCTTTTAGAACTCACAGAGGAAGGCGTTTCTCAGATTGCCTATGAGTCTCTTTCAGCTCAGAATCATACCAAAGCTATTGCTGAAGTTATTAAGGATGGAATAGGAGTGGACAATCCTGTTTTTGGAGTCATGGTAGAAAACCTTCTGCAAGCACGGTTTGGTAAAACAGTGGAATACTTACGTCTCCCTGGCAATAAACTGGTCAATGTGTCCGAAATAGGTATTGAGCGGCCAGAAGTCACAGAAGAGAAAAAAGCTCTCTATGAGAAGATAGGAAGGTTTGTAGGGGACAGAGAATTAAAATGGGCGGGACCGAGACAAGTAGATGATCTGACTGAAGAACAATTCTACGAGTTTCAGCGGAATCTTGCAAAAGGCAAAATGATAGAGGGGGCAGATGGGTATATTCATGTGAGAAACCATGAAGACGTGTATGCTCCTTTTATTTACCCAGCCGAGGTGCTTGTACCTAAATCCATGGGTGAAGTAGGTGAACGGTTACTTGCTGCCCGTATTCCTACCTCCGGGGCACAGTCTATTATCCCAGCTGTGATTGTGGGACATCTGCCTGACGAATTAACGAGTGGAAATACTATTGTCTCTCCAGCAGCTGGACCGGGTATACTCGGATTCGATTTTGACGTAGATGGGCTTTTTGCATGGAAACGCTCAGGTACTGCGGCCATGAAACGAATGTTTGATACCTATTTTGGTATTTTGACCGAAGCCAAAAATTATCCAGATATCGTTGAACCTGTAGATGTAGAACGGTTTGACGATCTTCTTTTTGACGCAGAAAAAAGCCCCGATTACAATAAGGCTAAACTTTTAGGCCGCGAATCGTTTGATTTTCATGAGCATTCGGTAGCCAAACAAATCGAGCTAAGAAACCTGAACCGGATTGGAAAAACGATGATTGGCATTGCGGCAGTGGCGTCCAATGTACACAATGTGTTATCTGCCAGCCGCAAAATGGGTAGACCCGTGTGGGTAGAACCCGTAAACAATAAATATGTCAATTTTTCAAGGGCCTATTCCATACCTTTTGTGTATACAGATGAGAGTATTATTGGCGCAAAAGATGGAGAGTACAGAGAATATGTAACCCATTACCTGGATATGGAAACAGGTGAAAAGATGCCTATTGCGCCCATTATGGTAACTATGATTAATCTGGCTACCGATAATGCGAAGCTGCAAAAACTCTTTAAGCTAGGTATAACATTGGAGAATGCGGGGATTTTCTTCGATATGGTGCTCAAAGGCATTGATCCAAAGTATGCTTTGTATCTACTCAATCAACCCATTGTGAAAGAGTACGAAAAGGCAACCCTTGCCCAGCGTAGAGTAAGTGATGCCTATAAGGGCAATGACCCATACCGAGATTTAGTCAGAAAATACGAAGCTAGAACTAGTCAGGTGACAGGAAACGAGTATGTATTTGAGGCTCCTATTTTTAAAGACCCTAAAAACGTACATGATTATCCAATGGCCTATGATACGCTCAAAAGTCTTTTGTCTGACTATACAGACAACAAGAAAAAGATGGATGATCCAGCGTTTATTAAACAGCAACTCCATGTACTGGAAAAATACAAGTATGCCTCCCAGTTATCACAAACAACCACTCAGATAGCCTCACTTGTGCGGCTGGATTCGTCTTATCCTTCCACATTCATTGAGGCAGCTAATCGGTTTATTCAGATACAGAAAGTGATAGGTAAAACCAATTTATCAGATACAGTTCTTGCCAACAACCCTATCTACAAAATGCACTATGATTCGCTAGCAGGGCTACTAGAGAAGTATTCAGAATTAAAACTGATTGCACACCCGACTGTATTTGAAGATTTTTTTGATGCGGCCAGCGGACTCTCCATTGACAATCAGAAGAAACTCGAAGACGGGTTAAAAAATTACCTGGTTCAATCTCTTTCTGAGTACAACAAATCAGTATTGTCAGATCGGATGACTAATTATCATTTTGTAGACTGGTCCTCTCGCATTATTGGTGAGTTAATGAATGCACCCGAATACTATACCAATGCTTTCTTGCGATTACTATCGGTAGAGACATCCCTTTCGCCTGACCACGATACAATCATCAATCAACAGATTCGTCCGTCTATGATCCGGACAAACATTGTAGGAAAAGACTTTTCAGCCGATCAGGTAAAAGCCATTCAAGAAGCGTTTCTGACGTTGCCAACTGCCTACGAACATGCAGAATTTGATAAACCAATTGATATTCAAAAAATGCTTATCGCTAATTTGCTATATAGCAAAGGCTTAGGTATGGGTGGATTTTCTTTTTCTCAGTTTCTACCAAAACAGATTGTGAAAGAGTTGGACGATACTATAAAAACTGTCCACAAGGATATGAATCAGTCAAATTCTGCGTACAAGAAACAAATAAACTCGTTTTTTGGACAAATCACGTCTCAGTATTCATTCTTGCAACGGGAAATTAAAAACGATGAACTGTCGGAACTTAGAAAATTTGCCACTCCTAAAAATCCATACACGATTAATATAACAGAAGGCATTCGCTTGGGCAATCCGATTATCAGCAGCTTATTTAACTCTGTTGCTGGTTATCGTAGCGTATGGGTGCAAGCAAAAAATGGAGAAAGGATTTTGTATACAGGACATAGTGAAGGTCAAGGAAAATTTAAAACCTATACCATCGAAAGAGTTGCTACCCCCACACAGTATTTTATCAGTGAGTTCTCTTCGGTAGAGGGAGATGTAAAGCCAGAAACAACTCTTTTTAGTGTAACCGATATTCTAAAACAAAAAGCAGCCACCGAGCCAGAAAATGCCACCACGCAGTCTTTCATTCCGTTTGTGCCCTTATTTGAAGGAGAACAAAGTCCGGATACTACCCCTGACATATTAAGCTACTACCAGGATGTGGTAGGGATGAAAGAACGTGAGGAGCCAATGGATATGCTGCAACTTTCTGAGCATGTAGTCAATTACCGCTTTGGTGAACTAGCTACTCAGATATGGGGGCCTAACCCAACCATCAATCCGCTGGATGTATACGATCCGTCATATCTTAATTTCAATGTACGCCCACCAAGACCGTATACCTATCTAGAGATTGTAGATGAGATTATGGGCCAGTACCGGGCCGAAGAAGGAGAACTACTGCAACTCAAAGAGCGGATTGACACACAAAATCTATTGGGTGTAGATGCTTCTGGAAACTATGTATTATCTACTGATAGTCTGGCTGCATTGCACGAGCATCTGGCTCAGAATATTTCTGCGGCTGACGGACTTGCAAAAACCGAGTTTGCGGGTGTTTTCCGAAAAGTGGCTAACGAACTTGCTACCCGTCGTACGCTTGATCATGTGACTGCCATGCAGATTAATCCAGCAGTTTTGGACAACCAAAAGGACGTAAACCGTTTTTCTAGTTTTACTACATCCATTGCGGAAATGTCGGCCCAACAAGCAGCTTTGCAAGCTGCTTCCAAACTGATTGATACAGCCCGTTACCGTTCGGATGCGGAAACCAATAAAACAGTAGGTCGTCTTAAAATACTTCTTTCGGTAGTATATAAAGCTCATTTTGTTTCTCAGTCAGACATATGGCACCGAAAATTCCAGTTCTGGAATAACCACAGAAGGCAAAATGAACCCTACCTGTGGCTCTATGAAAGAGATGCCAATGGAGAATTTACCGGAAGATTTATTCCGGAAACGATAAACGGCCAGCGTAATCCGGAATTTGTTCAAATGGACTTCCTAGCCTTGCAAAACACTCCCGAAGGCAGACTAGCCAAAGCCAAACTGGAACTCTATCATTTTTTGCGTCTACAAGGCGATGCACTTTTGCAGGACAATCAGTATACGAACATTCCACACGACCGGGCTTTTATGCCACATCTTGCCGTAGATATGGAGGAAGCATATGCACATGAGGGTATTGTAGGAGCCTATCTGGTAGCCAGTGGTCTTTTGGATTACTCAGAGGTACTAGACAAAGTGCAAATCACCCACAATGGCAGAGCAGATGCACTAGGCAATTTCCGTAGACAACTACTCGATAAAAAAGGTACTATCTCTGACCAAAAGAAAAAAGCCGATCTATTCAAAAAACTCTTGGAAGAGGCCAGACAAAAGGTAAAAAACAGACAAAGCAACTTGTCTCCTTATGAGATTGAACAGCTAGAATCGTTTGAGAGTAGTTTTCAGACACATGCAAAAATTCCGTTCCGGGCTGTGATGCGAAAACGTAATTTTTCGATCAATACCAGCCGCATCCTGACACAGCACTTTACGCAACTCATTTTCAAGAAGTACCACGATCCTGTACTTTCAGAATTGCAGGCGACGAAAATGTACTATGCCGCCAAATCACAGAATCCAGCTGATTTTGAGAATGTACAGCAATTTATCGAACTGTATGGAAATCGGTATTTCTTTGGTAAGAAAGATACGTTTTCAAACGCTACGGCTGGTCGAATTCTGGAAACCTTGTCTTCCGTGACAGTATCTTCATTCCTTGGTCTAAATGGAACAGGAGCCTTACTAAACGCCATTGGTGGCTTAACAGATGTTTTCAAAAACAATATTGAAAACTATGGCTGGGCTGAAGGGACAGTAAAGTTTGGAATCGGTATGAAGCGACTCATGGGCGATGTAAAGAATCGTACGTTTGAAGGGGCTAGTGATCTTATTCCGCGGTTACTCTACAATCCTAAAGCGTTGGCCTTGGCAGAACGGTTCAATATTGAGAACTTCTCTCAGATTGATACTGAGCAGGAAGGAAGCCCTACTGCCCGTTTTTCTAAGTTTCTTTTGCAACTACAGCGTAGTTCGGAGATTGCAGGACGGGTAGCCTCGTTTCTCGGAGAACTCTCGCAGGGGCAGTGGGATAATTATGTACTCAATCCGGATGGGACCATAACTATAACTAATCCAGCCATTGCCCCCACCATTGAGGATGTGAACCGCTGGAAATACCAGATTTCGACTAAACAGGGTTTCTACGACCCCTCGCAACGGTATAACTACAATTATTATGGGCTGGCCAAAGCCGTAATGCTCTTTAAAAACTGGATGCTGTCTTTTATGAAAGAGCGGTTGTATTTCAGTGCCTCCAATCCCGAGTTAAACTATGCATCCATCGACCGTTACGGAAAACTTCGTCAGGGCTATTGGGTAACAGGGGCATTGCTGGCAAAAGATTACTTACAGCAGGTAATCACACTTCGCAAACTATCCCTACAGCGACCCCTTAGCGATTTGGAAAACCGGAACCTACGTAAACTGGTTTTTGATGTATTGATACTGGCCAGTGTCGGAGCTCTTGGTAATCTGGGCGACGATGAAGAGGAGGACTATTGGACTCGTTTTGCAAATAAACTTAACGCACAACTGTTTTTTCAGTTTGATATAAAACAATGGATTCAAACTGTCAAGCAACCTACCCCGTCATTAGCTGTTGTAGAAAATGCCTTTTCGGCTCTTAGTAATCTGTTTGCACTCAAAGCTGATAAAGCCATGAAAAACACCTTGTCCATTACGCCAGGTGGAGAGGTAGTTGAGTGGGCTCTTAAGCAAAGCGAAGAAGAATAGCAATTCAAGAAAAAAAGGCATAAAGTAGATTTCATTATATAAGTTTTTTAAACTATATTTGTAGTGTAAAATTATATTATATGGCTTTGGAGGTGCAAATGGAAGTGGTGCCGATTTCCTATGCGGAGGGTATTTTTGGTGTACGAGATACTACGGGTACGTATTCGATTTCCAATATAGGGGGATATGGCATGCCCAACCCCGTGCGAGGTGACTTTTACTATCGGTTTACAGCCACGCTGAAAACGTATAAAAATGGTGATTTTCCAGTCTTACCTCTTTCTATTTTGAATCCGGATACTGGATATGAAAAAAACATTCAGACTAGTTTTGGGGGCATGATTAAGGTTCGATTATATGCCTCACTGATTTATTCTCCTGCTCATTTTACCTATAGGGTAGGAGAGATAATGTGGCATTCTACGCAAAATGCGTATGTCCGGATTTTGACGACTCCTGTAAATGCAGCCGCTACATTTCAACTGATACCAGACTCATCCATAGGTGAGAGCGAATATGCTTTTAGTAAGGAGTACTACTATTTCTATTCGCTAGAGATAGAGAAAAAAATGGCAGCGATGCTTACCTCATTACCTGTAAAAGAATGCTGTGAGACAGATACATGGATGGAAGATTTTCAAAAAGTACGTCTGGATGCGGATAAGATAAACCTGTTTGTCTGCAAAGGTTTTCAAAATAATGCCTTGCAGATTTTGAGTAAATACCAGAAACAAACCTATCAACCTGTTTGCTGATGTATACCCTATGTGATTACCTGTATACATTTCAAAATAGACTTCTTTCTTCTTCCCGTAAAGAAGCCGAAAATGATCGGATCGGAAAGTATACGGATAAAAGTAAAGAATACTGGCTTATTCTGGGTATGCAGCTAGCTGCAGGTAGATTATATAATCTGATAGAAGAAAGTAAACTACTACAAATCCTGAATACCATCCGATTATATGCTTCTGTGACAGAAATGGAGCTATACCCTGGGAGCGGATGTGTATATCAGTACCAGAAATGCTACAACACTCGGTATGTACAAAAACTTACCGATATAACGGATTCGGAAATGATAGAACGTTTTTATAGAGATGAGCTTGGAAATCTGGTATTGAAAACCAATAAGCAGACCTTTACCGTAGTGCCTGCCAAACACAATCAACTTCAGGATATTCAAGGGGGAGTTGATTGGCCAGGTATAGATACCGATGAGCGGTATCATCTGTCAAAATCTATGTATGATTCCCTTGAGGCTGCTGCGTTTGTGGAAGCGACAAGTAGTTTTTCACTTACTCCATCGGCAGTGCTGATTGGCAACACCTTTACGCCAGAACTTACGATTGGCTATGCAAAAAATGATGATACTGTTCTTTCGCATACGCTTACTAAAAACGGAGTAGCCGTAAACATACAACCTGTTTCTCAGACGGGCGTGTTTTTGCAAACGATCCACGATACGCTCGTACATACTCCTATGCCTCTTACCTATGTGTATACGGTAAATAGGCAAAATAAACCTCCGCTGATACTTACCAGAGCAATTACCTATCAAAATCAGGTATTCTATGGTGCCATAAGTGGAACAGTAAGCAATGTAGAAATCCTGTCTGCCTCGTATGAGGCTCAATATCAGGGTGTTATTTTGCTTTTGTATACCTCGAATCAGCAACTTTTATGGGTTGCCTATCCGAAAGCCTGGGGGAGACTGAAAAGTGTTCTCGATTCATTAAATAATGAGCTCTTACCCGCTTTCACCCAGGGGCAATACCCCGAAACACGTGCCCTAACCATAGGTAGTGAATCCATCGAATACTACCTGTACGTGAATAACCTGACAGTTGATGTAAGCAACTTTCAGCTCAGATACCTAGTGTAGAATAACGCATGTTAGAGGGAGGAAGCCCGCTTATCAGCGGATATGAGGTAAAAGGCCGTGCCCCACTTGACTATAAATCACTAGCCATCTCAATATCGGACATGGCTAGTATTCGCGGCAAATACGAGGGGCTGGAGGTCTATATCTTAAAAAACACAACCGATTCTGCTTCTGGTAAAAAGTATCGTTTAAAATCTTTGGCCGATTGTGGTCTTACCCAATCTACCATCGCCCAGTGGGGAACTGCTCTTTCACATTGGACGCTTGTGGATGCGGCAGGAATGGATCTGTCTGCTTACACGCAGAATCAGACTGCTCAAGATACCATTCTACTTGTTCCTGCTGTAGATGCAGCCGATATTGTGCCGCTGGATGGTAACGGAAAAATTACGCTTCGGGAGGTGATCAACATGCTGCTTCGCTATGTCAAAACCCTGCTTTCCAGCACCTTTACCGTTTCTCAAACCATCACGTCTGGCGATGTCAATGCCGTATCAGGGGGAGCAGTAGCGGATGCAATGGCAGGAAAAGCCGATGTGGTGAATGG
>JACCDR011433252.1_pt1 | contig 22970 bp, 27 predicted proteins | sample 7446431 | NCBI WGS metagenome assembly JACCDR01 (sample SAMN15323443, study PRJNA562643) | freshwater metagenome | isolation source: river surface water | place: USA:Blue River Watershed | collected 2017-08-17 | reverse complement strand
TTTAACTTCTATTGGAAAAATGCCTTCGGTAGTTAAAGGTGGTATTTATACTGGCAAATGTCCGTTTTTCGAAGGAATGAACGAAGCACAAATAAGAGAAAAATATGGCATACGAAAAAAATAAACACTTAGCAAATATCAAAAAGTTCAAACTTGACCTTTCTAAACTAAAAGATGGGGTTTATCACGATCATATTTACGTACTCTACGGTATAAAAGAATTCAGAGGATTTAAAGAAACCTTTGGGTTTGAAATAAAAGAATTGAAAGGTGGCTTATCTTTCTTCGAATGTACTTCTTTAACTTCCGTATCAAATCTTCCTAAAAAGATAGGCAGTTCTTTAAGGTTCTACGAATGTACTTCTTTAACTTCGGTATCAAATCTTCCGGAAAAGATAGGACGGTCATTATCTTTCGACTACTGTACTTCTTTGACTTCATTATCCAATCTTCCGGAACATGTAGGAGGATATTTAAATTTTAACGGATGTAATTCTTTAACTTATATTGAAAAAATGCCTAAATACGTAGAAGAATATATTTACGTAGAAGACTGTCCATTCTTTGAAAACCTTACAGAAGCACAAATAAGAGAAAAATATGGCATACTTAAAGAATAAACATTTAGCAAACATAAAGAAGTGGAACTTGGACCTTTCTAAATACAAAGATGGGGTTTACTACAGAGATATTTATGTTCTGAAAAATATACAAGAATTTAGAGGATTTAAAGAAACATTTGGATTTGAAATAAAAGAAATAACCGGACATTTATCTTTCTTCGACTGTAAGTCTTTAACTTCTGTATCGAATCTTCCTGAAAAAATAGGAGGAAGTTTAAATTTAGACTACTGTACTTCTTTAACTTTTATTGAAAAAATGCCTTCGGTAGTAAAAGGTAGTATTTATAATTACAACTGTCCTTTCTTTGAAGGAATGTCTGAATTACAAATAAGAGAAAAACATGGCATACTTAAAAAATAAACATTTAGCAAACATAAAGAAGTGGAACATTGACCTTTCTAAATACAACGATGGGGTTTACGATGGAGGTATTTATGTACCGGAACACCTTAAAGAATTTAATGGATTCGGGGAACTCTTTGGGTTTGAAATAAAAGAAGTAAAAGGATTTTTATCTTTCTACGGATGTTATTCTTTAACTGCGGTTTCAAATCTTCCTGATTATGTAGGAGGGTGGTTAAGTTTCATTAGATGTTATTCTCTAACTTCGGTTTCGAATCTTCCTAAAACTATAGGTAGAGATTTATCTTTCGCCGACTGTACATCTTTAACTTCTATTGGAAAAATGCCTTCTGTGATTAAAGGTAATATTTATACCCACGAATGTTCATTCTTTGAAGGGATGGACGAAGAACAAATAAGAGAAAAATATGGCATACGAAAAGAATAAACATTTAGCAAACATAAAGAAGTGGAAATTAGACCTCTCTGAATATAAAGACGGTGTGTATGATGGAGACATAGAAGCTCCTACCGATATAAAAGAATTTAATGGATTCGAAGAACTTTTTGGGTTTAAAATAAAAGAAGTAAATGGATATTTAACTTTCTACGAATGTAAATCTTTAACTTCCGTATCAAATCTTCCTGATTATGTAGGAGGACATTTATCTTTCTCAGGATGTACTTCTTTAACTTCCGTATCAAATCTTCCTGAATACGTAGGAGGTAGTTTATCTTTCTTCTTATGCAAATCATTAAATTCTATTTCTAATCTTCCTGAACGTGTAGGTGGGTATTTATCTTTCTTATACTGTATTTCTTTAACTTCGGTTTCAAAAATACCTTCTGTAGTTAAAGAAAATATTTACACGAACACGAGAGAATGTCCATTCTTTGAAGGGATGGACGAAGAACAAATAAGGGAAAAATATGGCATACTTAAAGAATAAACACTTGGCAAACATAAAGAAATGGAACTTAGACCTTTCTAAATATAAAGATGGGGTTTATCACGATCATATTTACGTACCTTATGATATAAAAGAATTCAGAGGATTTAAAGAAACCTTTGGATTTGATATAAATGTAATTGGAGGTAGTTTAGATTTCGAAGGCTGTAAATATTTAACTACTTTACCTAATCTTCCTGAAATTATAGAAGGTTTTTTATATTTAGACGGTTGTACATCTTTAACTTTTATTGAAAAAATGCCTTCGGTAGTTAAAGATAGAATTTATACTGACGAATGTCCATTCTTTGAAAACCTTACTGAGAAAGAAATAAGAGAAAAGTGGAATGTAGCACGTCTATATCAAATTGTGTTGTAAATTCTAAAAGAATATATAGAAGTATATTACAATGTTTCAAAAAGGTCATAATTTTGCTACCTATAAAAAAGTTAAAAGTTGAAAAACTTATACAGCCGAACAACAGTTTAGAAAATTTGGTATATAGCTATTTTTTTGAAAAGTACCAATGTATTCCTTTCAGGACTAACTATTATTATTTAGACCTGAGTATCATAAAACTACATAATAAATTAAAGAGTATAAAAAAGAAATACGGTTTAGAATATAGCATATTCCACATTCTTGAAAATATGGTAGGCGATGAACCTAACGTATACGGTTTGAAAATAGGGGAAAATATAATCCTCACGTACCAAATAATAAATTTAAAAAGTGTAACTGATTTTAGTATCTATTACGTTCCGGAAGATTCAGAAGAGATTTCGGAATCCGAGACGTTACAGACGGTGAGTGTTATAACCGACCTCGAAAAGATAATATTTAAGAATTTAGCATTTATTGAAAAATTTCCTTCAGTTTATATCATAACGTACGACAAAGGAAATATGACAGCAAGACCTTATAACCTCAACATTTCTGATAAGTTCATATACGAAGATCTTGATTTACATTACGGAGAAGGGTTCGAAGAATATTACAACAATTTAAAAAAAGAAATGATAGAAAGAGACAGTGGCTTTATTCTTTTTTCAGGAGTAGAGGGTTCAGGTAAAACTCATACTATAAAGGCTTTGGCGAGAGACTTGTATACCAATATGAACTTCATATATGTACCTTCTAACATGATAAGTAACATAGGACAGCCTGAGTTTTTAAGTTTCCTTTCTTCTTTTTGTGATAATATGTTAGGATGTAAGTTCGTTCTTATACTCGAAGATTCTGAGGACATACTTTCTATAAGGGACGGTGAAAATTATAACAGCAATAGTATATCTAATATACTTAATCTTACAGATGGGATTCTCAAAGATGTTTATAACACTATCATAATATCTACTACTTCACTTTCTGTAGATAAAATAGATTCGGCTTTACTTAGAAGTGGAAGAATAATATCACATAAAGAATTTAGCTATCTTGATAAACATCAATACGAGCATTTCAAGGATAAATTCAAACTCGAAGAAGATTTCGAAGAAAACAAATATACTATATCTAACGTCTATAACAAAATAAAAGACAATTTGGTAGATTCTAAGAAATTAGATTCTATACAAAAGAAAACACACAATATAGGTTTCAATTTTTAAAAATGAAAGATTTTTACGATATACTGAAAGTATCCCCTGATTCTTCTTTAGAAGATATAAAAAAGTCATATAGGAATCTTTCTAAGAAATACCATCCTGATATTAACAAAGAACCTAACGCCGAAGAAATTTTTAAAGAAATAAACGAGGCGTATGATACACTTTCAGATGTAGAAAAGAAAAGCATATACGATAATCGCAGACATACTAAAAATATCCGGTTCGATTTCACAGACGGTTTTTTTAGAAAAAATAAAAACATGTACGATGATATGTTCGGTAGTTGGTATAAACATAACCAATACACGGAATTCAGACGTAAACCAAAACCGAAAGGCGAAAATATAAAAGTTCAACTCGAACTAAGTCTTGACGACTATTACAGAGGAAAAAAACTAAGACTCCAATATAAAAGAAATATAAAATGCAAACATTGTAAAGACGATTCTAAAAATTATGACTTTGTTCCTAAAAAGTGTGATGTCTGTGTAGGAAGTGGATTTTTAAACCACAATAATTGTTATATCTGTAACGGAGTAGGATATGTCAAAATACCTTCTTGTACTTATTGTAAATCTACAAGATTAGAGACTGTTACGGAAACTGTAGATTTTAACATAAAACAATATTTCGACCCTTATAAAAAGATAGTCCTTAAAGGAATAGGACACGAACATAAAGATAAGGATTCCGAAAACGGAGACGTTTATATAGAAATTATAAATATAAGCCCTTCTGAGTTAGGTTTTTATGTAGATGGCGGTAGTATATTTAAAGCCGCAGACGTTACTTTGGTAGATTGCCTTTTAGGTACAACCCTGAATGTAATTTTTCCGGACGGAGAGGAACGTGAAATAGAAATAAAAGCAGGAACGAGACATTTAGAAAATATAACGATAGAAGGTACTGGATTCAATATAGACGGTAGGAGATATGCCTCTTTTTTGAAAATAAATCAAATGTATCCTTTAGATATAAACGACTCTCAGAAAGAATTACTTTTAAAATTTAAAGAAATAGAAGATTCTAAATAATTAGATATATAAAAGAAAAAGATAAACTATGAAAGACTTTAATACTTTAGTTAATGAAAATTTCGTAAATCCGGACGGTGAAGAAAACACTAAGAAAAAATCCAAGTTTTTGGAATACTATACGGAATTTTCTAAAATTTATACTGAATTCAACGCTTACTATATCGAAAATTATTCCGAGATAGGCGAAAAAGAAGAACGAGAACTTTATTCCGAAGTCCTTAAGAAAATGTCAAGACTTGACAATTCTATGAAAAATGTTATGGGCTATCATAACGGAGACTACATCGGAGAAGAAAATTTAGAAGATACAGGTATTAAATACAAACCGACAGAAGTTCTCGGAGACGAAAGCGATACTTTTCAAAATACGGAAGAAGAATAATGATTATTTCTGAATCCTTTCATAATTTCTGTTTAGACTGCGAAATAAACGAAAATTTCGATTTCGAAATAACTGACGTTTTAAACGAAAGTGTAGAACGTACACCTTCAGGTAAAGTTAAATATAGGGGAGAATTGTTTCCCGGTCTCAATAAACCTAAAAGGTACAAAGGTGCAGGAGTTTTCAAATACAGGGTACTTGCACACGAAAAAGGGGAATATAAGATATTAAACTTCGGACATAAAGACTACAAAGATTTCTTACAACATAAAGATTCAGAACGCAGGAAGAACTTTAGAAATAGAATGGGATGTGATAAAAAACATTCCAAACTTACAAAGAAGTATTGGGTATGTAACTACAACTGGTAAATAATAAAAAAAGGAGACTTATGGTCTCCTTTACTTTTATAGAATGTTTTTTTTATTTGTAAAGAATCCAATCTTCAACATCGTATTTACATAAAAATATTTTCACAGTATCTCCTGCTTTATAAGCATAGAATGTGTTTAAATCAATGCTATACCTTTTATTATTTTCGTCGATTAAAAAATACCTTTCTGATCGACCGAAAGAGGTTTTAACAAAAAATTTTCTTTTTTCTACCAAACGAAATTTATATTCTTTCTCATCGGGAGTACACGCTACAACGTAAAAGATTAAAAATAAAATAATCGTTGCAAAAAACATCTTCGTGATGTAAAATTTCAAAATTCTTTCTCCTTTTGGTTTATCTGTATTTCAAAGAATTAAAGTTCAAGTCAGGATCGTCAGTTGGTATTTTTTCTACTTTTCTTAAATCCGGCAATTCGTTAAAAGGTTTAGAGTCGGGATATACGTTATATTGTGGTAGTAAAGATTTTGATTGATAATACGAAGAACCTTTTAATTTTATTTCACTGTCGAATATAACGTTCATAGATTCTTCTATAAGAGAATTTACGAACTCTTCGAATTTAACCTTTACGTTTTTCCATTCTTTCGGATCGAAATCATTTTCAAATTTATATTTTTTTAACAATACTTCCATTTCTTTCCAATTATCAGAAATAGGTTTCATATTTCCGGGAGTACCAAAATACGTTTGATGTAATTCTTCTAACGTATATAGAATTCTGAAAATATCATAATTCTTTTGTGTAAATAATTTTTCTAATTTTTCAAGTAATTCAAATCTACCGTCTATAGTCTTATAAGGATTATTACTAATATAAGGTTTATCGCTAAGAGGATCTTTGTATTCATACATAGTCCCTATGTATTTGGGTGCATTTTTACCTAAAAGTGATACTACCGTACTACCTACTATATTTAAACGTGAGGTATCATTTATATCTACTAAAAATCTAAAATTCGGATCGTATACTCTTAAATTCCAAGTTATTCCCGTGGTGGTGTTTCCATGTTTATCTTTCCCATAATGTACTTTGTCAGTTTCAGAAACTGCCATTTTTATCAAATCGACGAGATTATTAGGAAGAAATTTTTCCATTTGTAACGAATCCGTATAAGTAGCAGATTCGTTTATAAATTCAGAATATGATTTTATGTATTTTTTCATTTTTAAACCTTTTTTTTATATATCTTTTATTTCAATTAAGATTAATATCACGCAGAATGAGTTCGTCCAATCTTATAACATCAGTAATCCTCATATACTTTTCAGTTTCTTCGAAATCCATTTTACCTCCAACTCCTTTGGCTATACCGTTCAACATTATTATCGTGTATATGTTCATGAGACTTTTACGCTTTATGGAAATTTTTTCACTCTCGTCTTTTGATTCTTCTATGTGCTTTCCGAGATATTTTAAAATGTAGGCGATTTGTCCGGAAACTAATTTTAGATTGGGATCATCTTCTATTATTTTAGAAAATTCTTCTATCCTGCCGTCTATATAGTCTTCCATTTTTATTCTTTCTGACATACTGTCCTCATTGTTAGTTAATACTTTCTCAAATGTGCCAAAAGTTATTACGTTTTGTCTTATATTTTATTTTGGCACGTCTTTTACTTTACAAATATAAGAATAATTATTCAAATTTCCAAAAAAAAAATAAATAAATAAATTAAAAGGAGGTTTTTATGTACCACAAATTTTTAAATGATTACGGCTACTCTTTAGAGAAAGCTTTCGATATATTATCCGCTACTTCTGATAATCTTTCTACTCGAAGAAAGGTAAAGATTAACAGTAAAGAAGGAGTTTATACAGTTTCTATACCTTTGCCGGGATTTCAGAAAGAAGATGTTGAACTGACTTATTTGGAATCCGACAAAGCTTTCCACGTAAAAGGTGAGCTTAAAAATGAAGAAGTTTCTGAGTTGGTGGAATTTAAAAAATTCCATTACAGTATAGATTGGGAAAACAGTCTTGAAGATACTACGATAGATTCTTCTTTAAAGAACGGACTTTTTGTTCTAAAACTCAAAAAGAAAGAAGTGAAAAAAGAAAACAAAAAGAAACTGATTGAAATAGGGGGTTAATAACCCCCCTTTTTATTAGAATAGATTTTCTTCGACTTGTAAAGTACAGATACCTTGGTTACGCCACATATCTACTACTTGTTGTCTGTCGTCATAAACCGCAACCACATTATAATATGGCTTTATATGTTCTTCGTAGATTTCTTTTTTGACTATACTGTCTTTGCGACTATCTTTATTTTTTCTCATATGTAGTCGAATATCTTTTGAAGTATGTTTTTTTAACCATTCTAAAGTATCAGGCATACATACGTCGTCTCTTCCTGAGACTATTAAAATATCATAATTCTCAGGAATATCATTAAGTATACGGAAAACGTTTTCGTTAGGTTTATCTTCGCCGACTCTCGACCAATCGTAAGCAATTCTTGTATTTTCTTGTGCTACTGTCAAAGTACCGTCTATGTCAAAAACATAACAGTCTTTTTTAGAAACCTCTTTTTCTAAAGAAGGAATCAGATTATTCAGATTGCGGACACGTTCGTCAAAAGTTGAATATTTTTTAGTAACTATGTATTTATTATACATGTTCGATATTACCTTTTCGCCTACACTTTTTTCTCTTTTAGAATCTCTTTCGATACATTCTCTCATATCAACTTTAAGGAAAGTATCGTCTATAACTATATCGTACCTATTGGAAGTAGATTTCTTATTATGATAAGCTACTATATTGGAAATTTCTTCTACGTGTGTAGGATTAAGGTTAGTATCGTCTATAATTATATTTTTAGATATAGCCATACCTTTTTTCAAGATGCTATTTCTCGTATGTATAACCAAGCCTTCTACTTCTCTATTATATTTTATACATAACATTTCCCTCAAATCGTCTTTGTTTATCCTCATATAGTTTTCATTTTCTTCACATATTCTTTTAGCTTCCGTGCTTTTACCCGAAGCCGGTAAACCTCTGAATATAAAAACTTTCAAATTCAACCTTTTCATCTTTTTCTCACTATTGTTTTTAATTTCAGACGCAATATAACTTTAAAAATTCAAATTTCCAAATTAAAACTGACTTTTTTCAAAATGTTGTATTTTTTTCTTATTTGTTTTTCGGTCATTCCTTCAAAGAAAGGACAGTCTGCTACCCATATATTTCCATTTACGACCGAAGGCATTTTCGAAATAGAAATTAAAGATGTACTGAAGTTAAAAGATAAATCCCATCCTATTTTTTCAGGAAGATTTGAAATAGAGGTTAAAGACGTACATTTATAGAAATACAATCCCCACCTTACTTCTTTTATTTCGAATCCAAAGAGTTCTTCAAATCCTTTAAATTCTTTTATACCGTAAGGTACGAAAATATCATCGTGATAAACCCCATCTTTATATTTAGAAAGGTCAAGTTTGAACTTTTTGATATACGCTAAATGTTTATTCTTTAAGTATGCCATATTTTTTTCTTATTTGTTTTTCGGTCATTCCTTCAAAGAAAGGACAGTCTTTAGTATAAATAGAATTTTTAACTACCGAAGGAATTTTCGAAATAGAAATTAAAGATGTACATTTCCAAAAATCTAAACTTTCTCCTATGTATTCCGGAAGATTGGATAATGAAGTCAAAGAAGTACAAACTCCAAAATCTAAACTACCTTCGATTAAATTTATTTCAAACCCAAAGAGTTTTTTAAACCCTTTGAATTCTTTTATATCTTTCGGAGCTTGTAAATAACCATAATAAAACCCATCTTTATATTTAGAAAGGTCTAAGTTCCACTTCTTTAAATTTGCTAAATATTTATTCTTTTCGTATGCCATATTTTTTTCTCACTTGTGCTTCATCCATACCTTCGAAGAAGGGACAGTCTTCGGTATAAATAAAACCTTTTACAACCGAAGGCATTTTCGAAATAGAAGTCAAAGAAATACATCTACCGAAAGAAAAATAACCTCCTACATAATCAGGAAGATTTGATATAGAAGTCAAATAAGTACAATGTGAAAAAATCAAACTGCCGTTTATCTTTTCAGGAAGATTGGAAACTGAAGTTAAAGAAGTACATCCGTCAGAATGACTCGTGTATATTTTATAACTATGGTTAATAGCGTCTAAAATTTCTAATTTATACGGAAGTTCACGGGGACCGAAATTCAAGCTTCCTTCTAATTTATTTATATTTATACCTAATTCTTCTTCAAACCCTTTAAATTCTAAAATATCATAAGGGGCAATTATACCATCTATATAAGTTCCATCGTTTAAAAAATTTATATCCACTCCCCATTTTTTGAAATTTGAATCTGTTCGACATATATCATATTTTTCTCTTATTTCTTCCTCGTTCATTTTTTGAAAGAATGTAGTTCCTTCTGTATAAATAGTGTTTCCTACAAAAGAAGGCATGTTAGAAACCGAAGTTAGATTTTCACAAAACGTTATTACTATATTACCTTTCACATGTAAAGGTATGTTGGAAAGTTCTTTTAACTCATCGCAAAACATGATATAAAAATCTACCATCTTAGAAGAAAAATTGGAAATGTGAGTTAGTTTTGGTAAGAAATTACATCTGAAAACCTTTAAAGATTCAGGCATGTCAGGGATAGAAACCAAAGATTCACAATGAGATAAAATTATACTCTTCGTAAAAATTTTAGGAAAATTCGAAATATTTTTCAAATTAAGACATTTGAAAAAAGCTAACTCCCCACCTACATATTCAGGAAGATTTGATACCGAAGTTAAAGAATAACAATTATAAAAAGACAGGTTGTGTCCTACGTATTCAGGAAGATTTGATACCCAAGTTAAAGATGTACAACTATCGAAAGTTAAATCGCCTCTCACTTCTTTTATTTCGAATCCAAAGAGTTCTTTAAATCCTGTGAATTCTTTAAGGTCTTTCGGTGCATAAATATATCCATAGTAAACTACGTCTTTATATTTAGAAAGGTCAATGTTCCACTTCTTTATGTTTGCCAAGTATTTATTTTTTAAGTATGCCATATTTTTCTCTTATTTCTTCCTCAGTAAGGTTTTCAAAGAATGGACAACCGCCAGTATAAATAAAACCTTTTACTACCGAAGGCATTTTAGAAATAGAAGTTAAAGACTTACATCCGTTAAAATATAAATAACTTCCTACATAATCAGGGAGATTTGAAACCGAAGTTAAAGAAGTACACCCTTCGAAAGATAAAGACCATCCTATACTTTCAGGAAGATTTGAAATAGAATTCAAAGAAGTACAGTAGCCGAAAGATAAACCTTTTATATTTTCAGGGAGATTTGATACCGAAGTTAAAGAAGTACATTTGTCAAAATATAAAGTTTCGCCTATCGTTTTAGGAAGATTTGATACAGAAGTTAAAGATTCACATAAATTAAAATTTAAATTTCCTTTTACTTCTTTTATTTCAAACCCAAAGAGTTCTTCGAATCCTCTGAATTCTTTTATATCGTTCGGAGCTTGTAAATATCCATCATAAACACCGTCTTTATATTTAGAAAGGTTAATGTTCCACTTCTTGATATTTGCTAAATGTTTATTCTTTAAGTATGCCATACTTTTCTCTTATTAAAAAATTAAGATATATAAAAAAGAATACGAATAATCCATGAAAATATTTCAAGAAAATAGAATACGCCTATCGAACATAGTTCAAGACGCACAGAATTTCCTTTCGGAAAAATACGGACAGTCGAGAAAAGTTTTCACTCCGGCTTCTCCTTTTGGACAGTTACTTTCGGTATTTTCCAATATAGCACAGTTGATATTTTACTATATCGAGTATAGTATAACCGAAATGAATTTCAAGACTGCCGTTAATGACAGTTCCATATACGGATTAGCTTCTTTGGTAGGACATAATGTTAGCACTTCTAACTCTGCCACAGGAAAGGCTAATTTACAATACAACGGTAAGGTTTTACCTGATTCTACTTCTTCGAACATTATAATTTTAAACAAGTCTAAATTATTTTGCCCACTTAACAATTTAAGTTATGTTTTATATACTCCGGAATCCGAAATAAGAGTTAATTCTTCGAACACTGTTAAGAACATACCAATAAAGATAGTACAGGGCGAAATATATCAGGCTACTTTTACTGGAGACGGTACGCCTTTACAGACTTACAGAATAACTGAAAAAAATCCGGAATATATTGATAGGAACTACACTGAGGTTTATATAAATAACGTGAAGTGTGAAGTTTACGATTCTATATACGACATTCCTTTAAATTCTTTAGGATGTGTTATAAAATTAGACGTGGGTGGGGGATTAGCTATAATTTTCGGAACGAGGTATTCCGGTTATATTCCACCTTCAGGTTCTATAATAAGAGTAGAGTATCTTAGAAACTCAGGAATTTTCGGAAACATCTTAAAGGCACAGAATATAAAATTTAATTTCGCAGAAGATGGATTTGACAACTTCGGCAATACTATAAATCTCAACGAGTATTTTACAATATTTCCCGACAGTGATATAACTTTCGGAAGCAATCCGGAAGATGTAGAACTTACGAAACTTATAGCTCCTAAAACTTCAAGGTCTTTCGTTTTGGCAAATACACAATCTTACGAATACTTTTTTAGGAAAATGAATCTTTTTTCGGTCGTTGATGTTTACAATACTTTCGAAGACGGAAATATAAACGACGACAATACGGTATATGCTTTCGTTATTCCTAAACTTAATTATAGAATATTACCTACTCAGAATTATTTTACTGCACCTATGGACAGCTTCGTACTTACAGAAGACGAAAAGACTTCTTTGGTTTCTAAAATAGAGGAAAGCGGTCAAATGATGATAGGCACTCAGTTGAAAATAATAAATCCGAAAATAAAAAGATTCGTGATGTTTGTCATAATAAATAACATCAAAGGGTTTTCGAAAGAACTTATAAGGAATGATGTAGAATCTAAAATTTCAGAATATCTTATAAATTACACAAGAAGAGATAGGATACCAAGAAGTGATTTTATAGCCATTATAGAAAATATAGAAGGGGTTGATTCCGTAAATGTTTATTTCAAAGCTGATCCTGCCAACGAAACGTCTGACAATATTAGCAAAATAGACGCATTGGGCGATATAATAATGGGGAAGGAAGATTACGTCGTAGTAAGAGGTGGTTTCGTAGACCCTGATACTAACGTAACTTATATAGATACTATAAACGAAAACGTACAATCTTCTCTTAATATATTGTTTAACGAAGAAGTAGACCCTACTATAAACAGAAGACTTAATAAAAACTTAGTACAGACTATAAGGGGATAATATGGGATATATACCGATGTTCGAAGACTTTGATATGGGAATGGCTACACCTTCCAACGTTTCAGGAATGGGAGAACCTTCTTTCGGCGATTTAGGTGGGCAAGTTATATTCAACACCGGTAAAGTCGGTTCAGGAGATACTTTTAATTTTGGAACGAGTTCTGTTACCAAAGTCAAGAAAAGAAAAAGAAAGAAGAAAAAGAACATCTTCGATACCTTACAAAATATAGGAAATATAAAATGAACAATAGTCAAAACTCAATAAGTTCTTTGTTTGCAGATTCTACTAATAACACTGCGATTTCGATGGAAATCTTATCGAAGCTTGGAGATTCTTTAAGTAAAAATCAAGACTCGGTTACTGTAAATTTAAAAGATTCAGAAGGTAAAGATATAAGTTTAGTAATACCGACAATCTTTAAAATAAATAGCGACATTAAAAGATTGGATCGTAATATAAACGCACTGTCGGGATTAGACGGTTCTACTTATATAAAAGACAGTGATGGGAATTTCAAAAGGATACTTGTTTCTAAAAAGAATACAGAACCTAACGTTATAGAAGATATTACTACTCCGACTACTTTTGGAAGAAAAAATAATTGGTTTTTTGAAAATTTCATAACTCCTCTGATATATGTAACTTTCAATCTACAAAACGTCGTAGACGACACTGTAAGAAAAGTATCAATAAAAAGAATAATTATAAACTGCGATACTCCTTTAAAAAGAGAAATATTCGAAAATAGTCTTAAAGGAAGAAACGATATAGATTATGACAGTCTTATTATATTTCTATCAGGTAATAATATTTCTTACAACGTAGACGATGATAATTCAGATTTACCTCCTTCTATATTAAGATACGGAGGAACGTTTGGAGTTTTGGACTATTATGAAGAAGTTAACATAGACGGAGTAAATAAAAGACACTATAAGCTTACAAACGTATACTATAACGATAATTTATCTGCACAGAAAAACACAGTACCTTTAAAAGTAGGTGATATTTTAAGACTAAAAGAAACCACAAGATTTGAAATCGAAAGCGTGGACTTATCTTCGAGAGAAATAGTAGTCAAAAGATTATCCGGACAAGACCCTATAACCATAGGTGATAATATATTAGAAATAGAATCTGTATATTACAACAGCAAAGAACTTAATATCAATATAGGTTATGACGAAAGACAGGTAGTTTTTCTTTCTCCCATAGATACTGAAAATAATATAACTTCTTCGGTTTATTCGAAAGGGGTAGCTTTTTATTCTAACGAGTTGACTTTTAACAATTCTGACGGTCAGACGATAACTTTTGAAGAATATTACAAAAAAGAAGTAGTAGATTTCGGAATGATATTTCTATCATTGGCTAAGGATAGACAGATACCTTCTGTATATGGACTTATTCCGAATAAACCTACATTAGAATCTAACAATTTTAAAGTATATCCTATAAACACTCACTTGGAACAAGATTCTTTGGTAAAAGAAGTACAGAAGAGAGTAGCAGATAAAAATAGATTACTTAACGAAATAAATAAAATAGATAACGAAATAACTACAGTAAATCTTAGTATCCAACAATTTAGAAATAACCCTTCTGAGGTTACTAAATATAATAGTGTACTCGAAGAACTCGTAAGAAACAAATCTATAAAAACCCAAGAATATCTTTCTACGGTAAGTAGTCTTTCTACGATATACCGAGAAAATTCGAAAGATAAAATAACAAAAAAATATAGAGTACGTGGATTTTGGGCAACTCCGGTTTCTAAGATAGATACAAGGACAGGTCCTCAGGAAGTTATACAGTATATAGTTTCGTACAGATACCTTTCTCTTAATGGTAATTCTCCGGACGCTAAAAAATTAAACTATACCGACTCTAAGGGTAATAACTTAGTAGGTTATTTTTCTAACTGGAACGAATTTAAAACTCTTACACGTGTCAGAACTTACGATATGTCTAAACAAGAGTTCGTATGGGAAGAAGAAGATACAGAAAACCCTGAAAAGATAAATTCTAACCAATTAGATATACCTATAAATCCGGGAGAAATCGTAGAGATAAGGGTTAAATCTTTATCAGAAGCAGGATACCCTAACAATCCTCTCGTTTCAGAATGGTCTAACGAAATAAGAATAGAGTTTCCACAAGAACTAATAACACAAGATTCTGATTTGTATTCTATTCTTGAAGAAGCTGCAAGAGAAGAAGAACGTGCAAAACTATTAAAGCAAATAGAACAGTATGGTTTAGAAAGACACTTCAGGGAAACGAGAACCGAAGATAATAGATATTACGCACATAGTTCTTCGGAATTAGATAGTGGATTCAAAGACAGTAACGGTAAGACTATAAACGTTTACGAATATTTGAATTTGCTAAGAAACGAAATAGAAAGTTTAAAAAGTAATCTTAACAAAGTTACTCCTATAGAAGTTAAAAAAGGAAAACTTAAAGTTTCAGTAGAAGGTTTAGGAAGAGACGGTAAAACTAAAACTTACCAAGTTAACAATTCAGGAGTTTGTACTTTAACGCCTCCGCCTTATTACGATACGGTTACTAAGTTAGAATTCACAAAAAGAAGAGGAGCTATTGTAAAACATACATACAATGTCATTTTAGAAAATATAGGAAACGGTACACTTTATTTGAATTCAAAATATCCGGGTCTTTCTTATGAAAACCTTCCTACTCTTTCAGGAAACAATCTTACTTTCAGAGGAAGTTTTTTACCGGACGATGATTATAAACTAAATCGACTATATTCCAAAGTTCCTTTGAAATATACAGGATATAGAACATATTCTGACGTATCTGCTTATAATACACTTTTCGGATACGGTAACAGACAAAGTACACAAACTTGCGGTCAGTTTATCTATTCGAGGTATAAAGACGTAAGAGGACAGAATGAACTTTATTTCAACCTTTCTACCGGAAGTTATACTCCAAACCTTACAGGAAACAACGCTAATCTAACATTGAGCGGTAGTACGAGAAACTTTTTATGGAATGGTGAATATTGGAACACTAACGGATCAGGTCAAAAAACTAATAGAAACCCTGTGGGAGGAGGAGCTTTGACTACATTCGCAGTACATATAAATCACCCTTCTATTAACGACGGAAGAAATTTGTCTTTGGACCAACTTAACAAAGAGACAGATTTTACTCAGAATTTTGCCTTAGAACATGCAGAGTATTTTAATCTCGACAACAGAGGCGGTATAAGAGTGCAGATGGAAAAAACTCTTACAAACAACAGACATTCTAAATTAGGTTTCGACGAGAACGACAGATTTTTAGTAGGAAGCGATACTACCGGTGCTTATTTCTATCTTTCTCCTAACAGACCTGAAGATATAAGAATTTCAGGTACAGATTATAACGGAGTACGTTCTTTGGAACCGGGAGAGAAAATAACAGTACCGGTAACTTACGAATATAGAATATTGGATTATTTCGACGAAGCAGATACATATAAAACTTCTTCTACTTTATCTATAAGAGATGTAAATAAAGTAGTCAATAGTCAGTATTTAGGAGTAGTTGGAGGTTACAACAAAAACAACATTATGAATAAAAACTTCAGTAACTTCGGATATAATAAAACGATAGGTCTGGATATTTTCGTAAAAGACGAAGGTACTTTTAGTTTCGACTTATTGGTAGATTCTGTATATGGTTCTGATTTTAATACTCAAATAATAGCCGACAATGTAACAGCTTCTTTATCTGATAGAGTTTCTGATAGCGTAAGACTAAATACTAACGTAGGAGTAGATACTACATTAGGTAGCGGTGTCATACTACTAAATCCAAATAACAGTTCGCCTACTTTATGACAAAACAGTTTTTAACATATCAAGAATTTTTAAACGAAGGGCTTAATTCTTCAAGGAAATCTTTTCTTATTACAGGTAAAATTAATCCGGAAGATTTTGATAGACTTACTCTTTTAGATACTACTACTACGAAGAAATACCTTGATTCTATTTGTAGATTTTTCTTAGAAGGACATTCGGAAGAAGAAATAAAAACATATATCGACAAGTTTAATACTTTGGGTTTTAACCTTCCTAAGAAAGACATTAACCTTTATAGTTTCGAAGAATTGAAAAATACATTGGATAGTTACACCTCTAAGAATCAAAAAGACAAACTCGCTACCAAAGATATAGAAGTAGTCTATAAAGACGAAAGGTTCTTTATTGTCCGACCGGATACCTTTGAGCAGTCGGCTAAATATGGAAGAGATACTAAATGGTGCATTACTGCAACTGACGGTACCGGACAAGGAGCGTGGAAAACTCATCGTTATGATTATTTATTAACTTTCTACTTCATCACAGACAAGTCTTTACCTTCTACTGATCCTTTATATAAAGTCGCAATAGCTGTCGACGAATATGGTGAAATAGAAAAAGGAAAAAATACAACTGTAAACTCTTTAAATGAAGAAATAGACGGTGAAGACTACATACGAAAAAATATGTTACCGAGAGAACTTTTCGTTCCGAGAGAACTTACGGTTTTAGAAAAATGGAAAATTGACCTTTCTAAACTTAAAGACGGTGTTTACGATGGGGATATAGAAGCACCGGAAGATATAAAAGAATTTAGAGGTTTTAAAGAACTCTTTGGGTTTGATATAAAAGAAGTGCAAGGTTATTTATCTTTCTACGGATGTATTTCTTTAACTTCGGTATCGAATCTTCCTGAAAAAATAGGAGGAAGTTTATCTTTCAGAAATTGTACTATATTAACTTCTTTACCGGATCTTCCGGAATACGTAGGAGATTATTTAGATTTCGAAGAATGTACATCTTTAACTTCTATTTCGAAAATGCCTTCTTTTGTAGGAAACACTATATATACTTACAAGTGTCCTTTCTTTGAAAACCTTACAGAAGAACAAATAAGAGAAAAGTATAATATTTCAGAATGGTAAAACGATTCTTAACATATAATGAACTAAACGAAGCTCTTAAACTTTCACAGTATAGAGAGTACCATGGTATAAGACCGAAAGATATAGAAAATAAGCTTTCTGAGCTTTTCAAAGGTAAAAACAGAATCTATATTCCTTTCGAATATACTATAATAGATGAAACTATCGAACCTGATAGAGACATATCTTTTTTTCTTTCTACCGCAGGTTATAAAATAACTGATTATTTGGGAGGGTATTGCGAGAAAGACGGCAGGACTTTTAGAATCGGAAAGATTTTAAAAAAATTAGGATATGAAAAATTATTAAAAAAATTCAACGAAGATCCTCAGAGAGCTATTAAGATTGAAAAATTCTTGATTTGTATTTCTAAACATCCTTATGATATTGCAGGAATGTCGACAGATAGAGGTTGGACCAGTTGTATGAACTTAGAAGGAGAATCTGAAAACGAAAACGCAATATACATATACGATGAAATAGAAAACGGTAGTCTGATAGCATATCTTATAAATGTCGAAGATAAAAACATAAACCATCCTTACGGCAGGGTAACTATTAAACCTTATACTAATGAAACTGGAGAAATGGGTTGGAAACCAAGCTACAAATGTTACGGTTCTATGTTAGAAGACATTCGTGATTTTTCTGAAAAATTTTTGAAAGAAATAGAGGAATGGATAGATGTGAATTTAAATTTAGGTCCGGACGGTTTTTATAAAGGGAATCGAAAAGTTTATAGTAACGAATCACATCCTGATTTTTATAAAACCGAAGACGTTAGAATAAAAGAATTATACACAAAAGGTATAAATTTCGAATCTCTAAATTTGGAAAAAAATATCTACAAAGGAGCCATAATTATAAAGAAAGATGTACGTGAATTCAAAGGGTTCGAAAATTACGCCAATGTTAAAATAAACAGAGTATCATATGCTTTAATTTTCACTGAATGTATTTCTTTAACTTATGTATCGAATCTTCCTGAATACGTAGGACACAACCTGTCTTTTTATAATTGTTATTCTTTAACTTCGGTTTCAAATCTTCCTAAAAACATAGGACGTGATTTGATTTTTAGAAACTGTAAATCTTTAAAATCTATTACAGACATGCCTGAAATAATAACAGGAGATTTAGATTTCGTTGATTGTACTTCTTTAGAGAATATTTCTAATTTCCCTAAATATGTATTAGGTAGTATAAAAGTTTGGAACTGTCCATTTTTTCCAAATAATTTATCAGAATACGAAATAAGAGAAAAATATAATATAAACACTTAAAATTTTAAAGTTTTTTTATTTCTACGAATCCGAAATTTTCTTTCTCTTTAAGCTTTGCCATTTTTTGCATATAGTTACCGTAGTTTTTATTAGTATTTACCATCACGCAGCTTTTTGAACAATATATTTTTTCGGTGGAATATGTTCTTTTCCTGTCGTAATACAAAGTCTTTATCTGTTTAAAGTTTAAATTTTTAGAACAAATAGAACATTCGACTTTTTCAAAACTTTCTTTGTTATAGTAAAGAAAAATCAAATCCTTATTTAGCATTTCGTAATTCTCGGTTATATTCACGATATAACCTTTAAGATATTTTCTTAATCTCCTATAAAGATAATGGTCATCTTTGGTTATAATATGTATACGCATATAAATATTTCCTAAATTTTTAAATCCTTTTTTTTTAAATCCTGACATCAAGTTTTCCATATAATTTACCAAACCTTCATCGGTGGTGATTCCGTATTTCCTAATGTTATCTTTTTTAATAGTATCTTTTGTCTTTTCGGTTATTCTTTTTTTAGTATCTTTATCTTTCGAACTGTATATTTCTTTCCGTTTTAAAATAGAACATACGGATCTCGAACAATTCATATCTTCTATATTCCGATATACATTTCTCAAAGTCTCATGGAAAAAATAACTACCATCTCTTTTAGAATATCTATATTTCAATACACTGTTACAATATTTACATCTCGGCATATGGGTTATACCGTTTATGAAATTATGTATTCTGACCACTGTGAGAATCTCCATATTCTCACCCATAAGAGAATTTTCTAAGGAAATTGTATTACGCATAAGACTTTCTTTAAACTCAGGATTTCTTTCCAAAAATCTTTCTGCTTTTCTATACATATATTTACCGTCTTTATTTCTGAAAGATTCTAATTTCTCTCTCAGTTCTTTTTTAATCACCATCTTTGTTATAATCTCCTTTTTTACATTCTTCTACTATCATCTCGTTTATAGTCTCTTGGGAATTTTTTAAAAATTCGAACTCTTTTCCTTCTATGTACTTGTTTCTGAAATATTCTAAAAATATTCCTAACTTCCTATCAGTAAATCCCCAAAGACTTATAACCGTATGACCGTTGAACTTCTTTTTTACTTCGTCTTTAACGGTCTCTTTTTCGTATTCTTCTTCGACAGATTTATGTATATCGACTCCGAAACACTCTTCATAAAAGGAAAGAGGATAGTTTAATTCTTCAACATTATTGTATATTTCTAAATCTTTTATATGTTCGAAGAAACTTTTAATTATAGGAGTGTTGGTATACTTAGTCCATGACCTTTTATTTTTATAATTGAAATAGAAATCGTCAGAATCGAAATATTTAGAAGAAGTTATACGATTAAACATTTCATCTTCTGAGGTAAATTCTATTTCGGCGATTTCATTATTAACGTTCAAATAATCCAATATCTTTTCTAAGCTTTTAGTCAAAACTACGTATTTTAACAAAACACTTTTATTCTTTTTAGAGAATATAGGATAGAGAAGACCTTCTCTTTTAAAACGTAAGTTTTCTGTTACGGCTAACCTGTCTAAAAAATGACCTATACTATAATCGAAATAAAGTTTAGTAGTGTCGAATTCTTCTTCTTTATACATCTGAATTTCTATCTTATATCCGTCCAAAAGCACATAGTATGTCTTTTTATCCATAACCATATCGTTAGGATATAAAGTATCAAAAATATCTTTTCTCGTAACCGTAGAAGGAACTATACACAATACATCAGAATAAGATTCTTTTTTAAAATCTCTGCAAAAATATACAGGGTATTTATCACCGACGTTCTGTTTAATCCGACCTTTCATACTTTCGTATTCTTGTGGTGTCATTTCTCTCTTATAACCAAAATGACGATCTTTCATATATCTATCCTCTTAGATTTATCGAACTCAAAAAAGTTTATTGTTTTTAATCTCTTGTAATCTTTCTTTACACATCTTGTAATAATTTTCATTTATTTCACTTCCTATATAGCTTCTATTGTTATTTATACACGAACAAGCGGTCGTTCCACTTCCCATAAAAGGATCGTATACTACGTCTCCTTCGGTAGTAAAAGATTTAACGAAAAAATCTACCAACTCTACCGGATATGTAGCAGGGTGGTCTTTTTTATAGAAAGTGTATTGGTTGGAAGTATTGTTTATTTTCAAAACGTTGGAAGGTAAAGCTAACATTTGTGTTTTATATTCTTCTCTGTATTTTACACCGCCCATACCCGAACCATTAGAAGTTGAACCTAATTGTTTCCGATATGCTCTTTTTATAGATTCTTCTTTCTTCAAAGTAGCACAAGCATACGGTAAGAACTTTATTTGTTTATTATCGCCTTTAGAGAAATGATAGACGGGTTCAAACCCGTTCTTGAACCTACCTTTATATTTTCCCGGATATGCGTTCTTTATCCATGTATATTCTTCGATATAATTAAACCCTAAAACTTTATTAAGATGTATTACCAATTCTAAAGTATAGACTGACCTTTGTCCATTCTCGACATGGTTCTTTATATTTAAGAAAAAAGAACCGGTGGGTTTTAAAGTTCTGTATATTTCTTCGGCTATATGTGAAAACCATTCGACATAAAATTCTGTCTTTATTCCACCGTACGTACTTTTACGCTGTTCTGCGTAAGGAGGAGAAGTTATAACCAAATCTAAGTAATTGTCCGGAATCCTTTTCAAAGTTTCCAAACAGTCTTCGTTATAGATTTCGTCGAGTTTAAAATTTACCATAAAACAAATATAAGAAAAAATTCAAAAAAACACAAAAGAAAATTTTCAAGGAAAATTATTTTCCAAAAAATAAGGGCAATTTTTATTAAGGACGTTACTTCCGATATAAATACTTTTAGAATAAATTAAAGTTTTTAAAGATTTACAATTCCAAAAAGAAAGATGTTCTCCTATATGTTCAGGTAAATCAAAAACTATATTTAAAGATTCACACCCGGTAAAGGATAAAGAAATTTTTATATACGATGGTAGATTAGAAACGGAAGTTAATTGTTTAGCTTCGTTGAAATATAAACTTCCTTCTAATTTTGATATTTCAAAACCGCAGAGTTCTTTAAATCCTTTGAATTCTTTAATGTCTATGGGTGCATTTATATCACCATAGTAAATGGATTCATATAACAAACTAAGGTCAAGTTTCCACTTCTTTATGTTTGCCAAGTGTTTATTCTTTTCGTATGCCATATTTTTTTCTTATTTGGTCTTCTGTAAGGTTTTCAAAGAATGGACAACCGCCAGTATAAATAAAACCTTTTACTACCGAAGGCATTTTAGAAATAGAAGTTAAAGATGTACAGTAGCCGAAAGATAAACCTTTTATATTTTCAGGAAGAATAGGTAAAGATGCTAAAGAAGTACATTTGTAGAAAGATAAACATCTTCCTATCTTTTCAGGAAGATTCGATACCGAAGTTAAAGATTCACATTCGTTAAAATATAAACTTCCTCCTAAAAGTTTAGGAAGGTTGGATATAGATGTTAAAGAAGTACATTTGTCGAAATCTAAACTTCTTCCTATAAAATCAGGAAGGTTGGATATAGATGTTAAAGAAGTACATCTATGGAAAGATAAATCCCTTCGGATTTCTTTTATTTCGATTCCGAGAGGTTCTTTAAATCCTCTGAATTCTGTAATGTCTTTCGGTATATAAATATTACCTTCGTAAACCCCATCTGACAAAATATCAAAATCTATTTTCCATTTCCTTATATTTTCATCTAAAGGCTCTATTCTATATCTTTCTCTTATTTGCTGTTCTGTGAATTTTAAAAAGAGTGGCGTTCCACTAAAAATAAAATCATGTATGACTAATTTAGGTAAACCTGATATGTTCTTTAGAGAAATACAATCGGTTAAAACTAAAAGCCCTTTTATCTTTTCAGGAAAATTTGAAACCGAAGTTAAAGAAGTACAGTTTCTGAAATTTAAACTTCCTTTTACTTCTTTTATTTCAAAACCGCAGAGTTCTTTAAATCCTTTGAATTCTTTAATGTCTATGGGTGCA
>JACCDR012122190.1_pt1 | contig 22974 bp, 34 predicted proteins | sample 7446431 | NCBI WGS metagenome assembly JACCDR01 (sample SAMN15323443, study PRJNA562643) | freshwater metagenome | isolation source: river surface water | place: USA:Blue River Watershed | collected 2017-08-17 | reverse complement strand
TTGCTGAACCAGAACGATTCGTCCCGGCCCTGCATGGTCACAGTAAGCGACCAGTGTTTGACACGCAGCGCGCCGGCGCTGCCGAAGTCGGTAGTTGCCATTTCGGGTATCTCCTATCGAGGCGCCCGGGGATGTTGGTACTGCTGTCAGAATCTCCCGAGCGCGGTTTTCACGCTGCCCGGCAACGTCTTCATCAGGTTCCACTGTTCCTCTTCGGTCATGCCTTCCATACGGGCAAGGACTTCCGATTCGGACATGGCGACGTCAGACGCGGCCGAGCCCAGATTTGTTGCGTCCGGCGGCATACGCGACGCCATCTCGAGCTTTGCAGCCCTGGCCAATGCGTCATCGCTAAGTCCTGCCGGTTTGGTGGGAGTGGTGGTTGCAGCTGCAGCGCCGCCGCCGAAATGCTGGTTGGCGAGCTTGGCAATGCGCGTTCTCAGGTCGAGCGTACCGACGGCACCTGGCTGGATTGGCGTACCCTCGCGGGCGGCCTGTACCCGTGCCAAGGCGGCAAGCGGCGCGAGATCCTGTGCGGACAGAATCTTGAGCACGGGATAGTCGGTTTCCAGCTTTGCCGTTGCCTGCTCCAGGTGCAGATCACTCTGCTGTACCGGAGCCGGCGCAAGCATGGCCTGCCGGATTCCCCATTCCCTGTCGTCGAGCTTCTGGCGTTGCGCTTCCATGTCCTTGGCCGAGATTTCCCCGGCGTCGAACTGTTCGGCGAGTGCCATGCGCTCGGCGCGCACCTTGTCGATCGTGTCAGGTTCTGCGGCAGGCTGTTCGCTTCCCGGCAGCGGTTCGGCGACGGGCTCTCCGCCCTTTGCCGTAGCCACTGCCATCAGCGCCTGGTTCTGCCCCGTGGCCAGCATGAGCCTTTGCTGAAGCTCCTGGTTCGCCCTGCGCAGCGCAATGATGGCGGCCGTGGGGTCTCCCTTGGCATCGGCTGGCTTCGCCGGTGCGGACGGGGTTGCCGCGGGCTGCTGCGCCTGCTGGTCGCTCTGAGTCCCACCTTCGCCCTTGCCGGCAGCGGCCGATTCCTCGGCAGCCAGTGCGGCATTGACTTCGGCGAGCTCGCGGGCGACCGGATCCAGAATCTCGGCGGCGTTGTTCTGCGCCGTGGCCTGATCCTGCACCTGGGGCTGCTGTTCCTGACTCGTTTCCTGAGTTGCGACTACTGCTGCGTCTTCCATTCCCATGATTCATCCTTTTCTGGGGGATTCCCGATACGCCCGAATGGCGGCGACCCAATGAAAAAAGCCCGCCCGGTTACCCGAGAGGGCTTCTGCTTTGCCGATTACGGCCGGCTACCGATTCACCCGATTGCCCCCGGTGGCGGGGTTTGCCCATGCCTGGGCGAAATCAATGCTTGGTGCGTTGCCCCTGCGCGAGCTTGACTTGCTCTTCGCGGCGCCATTCCATCTTGGCGTTCACCTGGACATAGACGCCGTGGGCTTGTTCCGCCTGCTCGGCCCAATCTTCCATGTCCCATTCGCGAATCGACTCCCATGCGACATCGCACGAATTCTGGATTTGCAGGTCGCCGTCCTGATCCTTCCACAGCAGAATGAACTGCTCGGTTCCGATCCATGCCGCCAGCCAGGCGCCGCCGTGCGCGCATTCGCGGTTCAGGTAGGCGGCGACCTTCGTCGCGTAGGCCATGCGCGGCGAATCAAAGGCCTGGCCGTATTCCATCGACGACGCGCCGCTGATGGTCTTGCCGTCGGCGGTGTTGGTGACCACGACCCACGGCATACCGTTGCAGATATTCCACATCCAGCCGGCGACGCGCGACCGCAGCCAGGTCTCCGGGATGGCGTGGGAATCCAAGCTGCGATTGGTGATGATGGCGCTCATGCGGCGATTCCTTCCTGTGATTGCTGCGGTGGCTGTGCGGCTTGTATGTCGGCTTCGGCGCCGGCCTGCTCGATGCTCATGCCGTGGATGGCCAGCTGCGTGGCGCTGTCGATCTTGGCGACCTCGATGCTTCCATCGCGACGAATCTCTGCGGCCTTGACGACAGGTTCCGGCTCTGGCGGTGCCTTGGCGGATGCCTGAAGCTCGGCCTTGATGGCGTCTTTCTGCGGGATACTGGAGGCGTCGATAATGGCGGCCTTGACCGTCGGCGACAACGGCAGAATGCCTTTCTCGGCCAGGTCCAGCATTTCCTCGAATTGCGCGCTGATGAACGACGCCGCCAGCGGGGTCTCATCGATCACGATGGCGTAGCGGCCGTCGGTGACGTTATTGACGACTTCGCCGGCGGCATTCTTGGCGTTGATGGTGAAGACGGAATCCCGGCCGTCGTCGCCGTAGGTACGATAGATGCGCTTCTCGGTGTAGTGGTTCTGCACGATCTCGACCTTCTTGCGGGCCAGCAATTCCTTGGTGCGCGTCATGTTGTCCATGTACGGCTGGATGGCGATAACCGACTGCCGCTGCCGGGCCTCGAGCGCGCGGCCGGACTGCACGCGGTCCAGCTGTCCGAGCGCGCTGTCGTTGATGCCGCTGATTTCCTTCAGGTCGTCGTTGCCCTTGTTCTCCAGGCGCTCCATGGCCATGGGGGGCGCGGCCGGCATGATGCGCTCCGGCTTCATGTGCGACTCGCCCTTCCACTTGATATTCACGCCCGGCACGGCGCCGTTGATCTCGATGTTCTCCTTGCCTTCCTTGTCCAGCCCGTTTTCGTGGTACATCCAGCCGCTGTGTGCCGTCCGCGTCACGATGTCGATCTGCGCGCTGCGGCGCTTGTTGATCTCCTGTTGCGGGTCAATCAGGTCGTCGACCATGCCGCGCGTCTTGCCGCGGCGGAAGTACGGGAAGAACCCGGTCAGCGTGTAGGACTCGTAGGGGCTCCAGTTGTCGAAGACCACCAGGTCACCGATCATTGTCGTCCAGCGGGTCCGCAGCATCGGCTGTACGCGCAGGCGCAACGGGTTGGCCTGGCGACGGTCGCGGTACTTGATGTCGGCCCATTGCAGGACGCGCTTGATCTTGGCGGTGTCCCACTGATCCGGGATCGGTTCCTTGGCGCCGGTCTCGAGATCCACGAAACAGCGCTGCATGACGCGAATTTTGTGCTGGCAATCAACGAGCTTGATCTGCTTGCGCGACGGATCGAAGGCGGCGGCCAGGAAGGCATCGATCGGCATGTAGGGATTCACGGTGCCGCGCGTGCCGCCGAAGGTACGCCACGGCGCAATCTCTTCGCTGAGATCCATGATGGCCGTCTGGATGCCGCCCATGTAGCCGCTGGCGCGCACCATCGGCGCAATCAGCGCCGCGGCGGCCCGGCCATAGGTGAATTCAACCTCGTCGATCGATACCCAGCGGTCTTCCTGGATGAAGCCGTGTTCGTTCAGGTCGTAGGAATCGGCCTCCGGATCCAACTTGATCGAGAACGGATCCCGCGCCGTGATCTTCATTTCGCCCAGCATGTTGCGCTCGAAGTCCAGGCGGACATCGTAGAAACCGCGGCCACCGACGATGCCGTCGAGAAAGACCTCGGCGTCAACGTAGGGCTCCTGGTTCATTTCCGAACTGATCTTCAGGATGCGCGTGATGCAGTCGGCGACGTCCTTGGTGCCGCTGCCGTCATAGCCGGGCAGCAGTTTGGCGTCGACCCTGTTGTTGCGGTGATAGCCAAGCACCAGGCGAACCAGCGGCGCAATCTTGTTGAAGGTAAAAGCCGGGCGTTCCTCGTCGTCGAGTTTTCGAAGAGCTTCCTCCGACCATTGCTTGCCTTCGTGGAAATCGACACAGCGCTTGGCACCTGCTGCCCACTCAGCCATCGCCATTGAGGCGCGCGTATGGCGGTCGGCCATGAGCAGAACCTTTTCCGCTGAATGGCAAGACGGCATGCGCAGTTCGTCTTCGCTCATCATCGGCCGGATATTCATGCAATGCTCCTGTCAGCGTTCTTGGCCCATTCCCATTCGCTCATGCTCCAGTTCCAGAGCTTGTGCCACTCGTAATCGCAGAAGTCGATTTCCACCGGCAACTGCGCCCGGTTGTCCATGACGTATTGACGGCCGGCGACCTGGACAATCAGGATCGCGTGGTAGCGCTCGGCCTTGGTCGCGTTGCGCCATGCCCCGGTGTCAGGGTCTTTGATCTGATGCGGCTCCACGAAGGCGCAAGACAAGATCAGCGACTCCCTGGGCACGCCAAGCGCACGCAGCGCGCGATACTTGGCCACTGCATAGTTGCTGCAGGTTCCGCCGTCGTTGTCGGCGTCGATCGGCTCCCACAGCCTGTCGACGCCAGCCGTGTAGGGCAGGCCGTTGATCCGGCCGTTGATGTCTGCGAGCGCGGTGTAGGCGATCATTTTCCGCACTCGTCAGGCTTCGGGATGGCCTTGCAATGCTCGACCCATCCAGCCGGAGGCGGCGCAACTTCGCCGGAACCCTCGAGCCGCGTTGCGTGGTGGCACCCGATGAGCGCCAAGCTACAGAGGATCAGCAGCAGGCGGCACATATTCGCTCTCCGTCAGGCATCCATAAACGCGTTCACTGACCGGCACAGACCACAGTCCGGTGTCCTCGTCCTGCGTCGGGATCGCCCATTGCAGTGTGTGACCTGCGGCGACACTGGCGGCATAGGCCGGATCGTTGGCGATCAGGTAGGCATGGCAACGGTCGGCCAGTTCCTGCGCTTCGGCTTGCGTGGGTTTGGTCAGGAGCATCAGGCGACTCCGTGCTTGGACATGAGCGCGCGGATTACATTGGCGCGCGTGGCGGCGTCGTGGGCGACGTTGTAGATCAGGGCTTCGTAGGCTTGGATGTTGGTGTAATTGCCAGGAGCAGCAGTTGCCCCCAAGGTAAAACCACCTGCATTTGATGCACCAGCATTACCGGCTACAGCAGCGGTCTGATTAATTTGTAGTAGTGAATTTGCTCCGTTAAACTGCGCGCAAATAACCCCCGTAGCTCCAACGGCAAGGTTCCCATTAGTCGCTGCGAGAGAACCAGCGTAAAGCCCAAGATTAGGAGTTGTGGTGTCCTGAAAAATTCGCATTGTTCCGCTGGTGTCACCGTCCGTCATTTGGTCTGAAATCGTCCAACTCACCTGCTTCGCCACCAGATAAACCGTTTCCGGCTGGTTCAGCGTGAAGGGGGCAGTCTTCATGTAATGCGCCGCGCCATCGAACAGCAGCGACGGCCGATCCACGATCTGCGCTGGCTTGCTGCCGGTGCTGTTGATTGTGTAGGTTTCGCCCGTGGTCGATGACACAAAAGTGCCGCCAGACACGTAATCGCGGTTTGGGTTGAAATCGACCTTGAGCGTTTCACTGCCCGCGCCGCCAAGGTATGCAGGTATCCCCGCATACGCCAGCGCGGTGAACACCTTACCGAACAGCGCCCCGCCCGATCCGTAGTTCATCACATAGATCGACGCCGACGTGCGCCGCACATTGGTGACGCCCGCCGTCGTGATCGTCGTCCCGATTTGCGTTTTTGTAGCCCAGTCGTCCGAGGACTGCCAGAATTTAACGACGTGATTTCCAGCGCCGTCATCCACGTCAAGCGTCGCCGCGACTGAAAGAGTCTCGCCATCCAGAACCGTGGGGTTGATCGTTGAGGCCGCCGTTTTGCCAGCGCCGCCCGCTTCAAACCAATACAGGGTCAGTTTCGAGCCAACTGCTGCGGCATCTTGATATAGCCCCCAATCGCGATTCCCACCCGTGCCGTCTTTGGCAAAAAACATGTTCAGACTGGCGGGGGTCCAGTCGTCCGCCGCCGCCTTGACGACCACCGCCATATCGCCGCTGCTTACCTCTTTGTCTGGCGTGGTGATACTGTTTCCGGCTACCCCGAAGTTGACGGCGTACTTCGTCCCGGCAAACGGCAGATGAATCGGTTGATTCGCGCCGGTCGCTTGCAGAAGGTGGCGAGCGTTGCCGCTTTGGTCGGCCCAGGCCGAGGCAAAGCCGCCGCTGCTGGTGATGCCGAGCGCGGCGTCGAATGCTGCAGCGAGGTTCCGGCGCATCAGGGCGCGGGTGCCGCCCGTTAGCACCGCCCGATGAGCCGGTAGCAACATCAGACCGCCATCCCCGACAGGCGCACCCGCTTGACGGCGCCGCTGGTCGGCGTGAATCCGCCGTTGGTGACCAGCAGGCCGTAAAGGCTGGTGCTGCCGCTGGCAAGCTTGAATTGCTTGTTGACCTGGTCGGCCTGCACGTACAGCGTGGAACCGACATCGATCATCTGCGACAGGTCGATGTAGCCGAGGTAGGCAACGCGATCGCCGGCCGGCAGATCCCAGGCGGCGTTGTCGAGAATCGCCGTCGGCGCGGCGTCGTACAGGTGCAGGCGGAAGGTGGTCATGCCGCTCGGCAGGCTGGCGACATCGATGCGCAGATCGGCCGATGTGATTAGGACATCGCCGCCATCCGGGCCGATGTCGGTAAATTCGTGGATCGCACTCCCGGCATTGGCAGCAACCGAGGCATCGGCGACGCCGACCACATCGTTGGCGGCATAGGCGGTAGTGTTTGCGGGGCGCGTAAAGGTAACCGACGACGTGAATCCGCCGTATCCGCCGGCCTTGACGTGCTGGCAACCGTTCGACCAGTCCTGGTTGTGCGATTTGTGGGTTCGATTCGAGTCCATATGTCAGCCCTCGGCGGCCGGGACCGAAGCCCCGGCCTGTTGTGGTTTAGTCGTCGCCGAGCAGGGCAACCAGCAGCGTGATAGTGCCGGTAACACTGATCGTGCTGTTCGCGTCGATCGTCGCAGCGGAACCGGACCAGTTCAGATACAGGTCCGCCGCGGTACTCGTGCCGTCCACCGCCGTACCTTGTCCGCCGAACTTGGTCCCGGTGCCGGTACCGCCGGACAGCGTGATGGCCGCCGTAACGGGGGCGAAATCTACCTCGGTACCCGTGAGCGCCGCATCGCCGGCATCTGCGGCGACCGAGCCAAGCCCCATCACGAACGACGCATCGCCGGCGCCGCCCGTCAGCGCGGCACCTTCGGCAAACGCCGTGTAGTTCTGGCGGCTCGCGATCGGCTGAATGCCGGCCTGGACGAAATCGAAAATCTTGAGCGACGCGCTCGATCCGGAACCCGCGGCGTCGGTGACGGTCATGGAGACGGCGGAGAGCGTGAAGTCCAGCTGAACCATGGCGCCAATCTTCTGGATCGCCACGGAGAGGCCGGTAGCCGCGTTGATGGCGCCAACGGCCGTCGCGAAACTGGAATCCGCAATCACCGCCTTACCGGCCACGGCGGTCCCTGCCGTGGCGCCATCGAGGACGGCAAGCTCGGCCGCACTCAGCCCGGAAACGCCAGCCGGTGCCCATTCGCCAGCCGCGACACCATATGCCTTGTACCAGGCACTGTTCGTGGTATCGAACAAGTGCTGGCCGATGAATTCCGGCACGACGGCGGACGGAACGCCGGCATTGGTGACGTAGCCGACGGCATCGGCGATGGCGTCGCGACCGACCATGGGGCCGATCAGGTTCTTCAGGATGGCCGCGGAAGCGGCGCCAAGTCGTTTCAGGGTGCTCATGATGGATCTCCTTGTCAGTCAGTAGTGAATCGTCAGTTGGAGCAGGCCGCAGGCAATGGCAATCCCCACCGGGCAGGCGGCCAATGTCAGCCCGGCGGCAATACAGAGTCGGCGCATGGCTAGCGCCCCATGAATCCGCCGCCGCGCTTCTTGGCGCGAACGGTCTGGATCCATTTCGGTGTGTCGTCCATGGCATCCCTAACCGCTTGAACACCACCAACAGAGAGCGCCGCGTACTGCAGCGCGTCGTGAATGTGTGAATAGATATTCTTGTGCGGAACGTCAGTAAATCGCTCTTCGCCGACAACTTGAAGCCTCCGATAGTGATAACCACCGGCAAACCCTTTGCGAATCATCTTGCAAGACGAGTCGATGACTATCCCTGGCTCGCCGTCTATCAGTCGGGTCAAGAACCAAGCCACAGACTCTCGCCTAGCAATGAACGAGTTTGTCTTTGCGGCCTCAATGGTGAATCCAGCTGTCTGGACTTCCTCAAAACACGTCTTCTCGTCGGTCTGCGCCCGCTGCGCACCGGCCGGATCGCCAAATACAACCATTTCAACGTCGCCGCCGAACCGGTTGCGCAGGTACGGCTTCAGGGCGTCGTTCAAGAATCCGCGGATCCCCATGTTGGTCCCGCAAACCTCCCCGAGAACACGAAGCTGCCCGCGTGGCGACACTTGGCAAATTGCTGCCGCTGGCGTCAGGCCGAAATCCAGCCCAATCAACAGCGGCAGCTTGTTGTAGTGCGATAACTGCGTTTCAGAAGCATGGATCCTGTCGTTGAACTCTGGATAGACAGGGCGGCCATCAACGACCTTCCCGTAGTTGCCAAGCACGAATACATTGATCCACTCTCTTGACTTTCCTGAAACCTGACGTAACCAATATTCATAGCCAAGTGAATGGTTCTTCACGTTCTCAGCGGCTGGGTTAGGGAAGAAGCTCCCATTTGCCTCAATCAGCGCCCCTGGCTGCGAGAAAAACTCAAACCCTTCCGGGCGGGACACTTCGGCCAGCTCGTACCACCAGTGATCGTCATCCGGACTGTTTGTGTCCATGATGATTCCAGACCATGTTGATCCGCCATCACGCGCCGCCGGGTACCGACCAACACGACCCGTAGCCATGTCCAGCACCGCCTTGGGTAACTCGCTGGCTTCGTTAATCCATACGCCAGTCAACTCTAGAGACTTGAGCTTCTTGACGTCATCCGGGCGGTCCAGGCTGATAAACAAGATTTCCAGATCAACCTCTGTCTCGTCGCCAAGATCGAAACGCATCCGGCTGACGATCGGAGTATCCCAGCGCATTGGTGCAATTTCTGGCGGGAACCAGTCTTGCCAAGTCCGGATCGTGGTGGTCTTTAGTTCGCCATAGGTATTGCGAATTGCTGCCCACCTGGTCTTTCTGACGCCGTTATGCGGCGCCTGAGAGCACGCCTTAGCAACGATTTCAACGCACATCCCCACACTCTTGCCGGTTCCGATTGGGCCACGGACGCCGCGAACAAACGCACTTGACCCGTGAAACCGAGCAAGCGTCGGCTCCGCCGTATAGTTGATCGACAACATGCCTACGCGGATTTTGGGATCCCGGCAAGGTTCAGGTTCAGCATTACCTGCGCCTTCTGGGCATTGTCTTTCTCGAACATCCCAAGGTGTTTCATCAGATGATCACGCGCCGCCGAGCGGTTCCCCCACCTCACCTTGCGCACATAGATTGGGGCGTCAGTGCTGCCTACCTGCTCGAACTCGATGGCCGTCAGCGCCATCCGGGTGTCTTCGTCAAGCTCGGTAATCGGCTTTAGATTTCCCGCGGCGTCATAGAGCTTTGCCGGGTCAAAAGTAAGCTCCTGAACGATGCTGCGGGCTGCGAGATCAGCGGTTAGCGCGTACTTATTAGCAATTTCGCGCGATCGATTAGCAATTTCGCGGGAAACATTAGCGTCTTTTAGTAGCCGGGAAGCTGTTACGCCGGCCCCTTTTTGACTATATCCAGCAGAAACAGCGGCTTGAAGGCCATTACCACCATTAGCAATATATGCCTCGACGAACAGCATTTTCCTGTTGGCCGCGGCAGCCTTTGATGTTCCAGCCTTCTCGCGCTGGCGTTTTTTACTGTCCTGCGATTTGCTCGGCACGCCTGGCCTCTTGTTTGTAGTAGCACCTGACGGCGTATGCGTCCGCCAGGAAGTCGTCGATGGTCTCTCTGTCGACAGGAATCAGCATTACGTCGGCACGCAGGCAGGCGCTTGCAAGCCATTTGCTCGATGCCCTATCTCCGCCAACCACCAGCGCCGCCCTGACCTCTTTGCCAGGGCAATCGGCGCGCACGGCCTCCGCATACATCAGAACTTGCCCAAGGCCACCAGCCATTGCCCGGAGATCCGGCGCCCCCTTAATCTCGACGACCGTAACTGAACCGTCGCAATGGTCTATGAGGCGATCCACCCTTCCGCAGCGGACCGTTACCTCTTTCCTGACGCCGGCGATACCGTTCCCGTCCAGGCCGAGCAACAGGTCGCGCCGGAACTCGCAGAAATAGTCGAATATCGAGCAAACAAGCGCCTCGCCGGTATCGTTGATTGCCCCAATCAGGCGCGCGGCCATCTTCAGGTCGCGGAAATGGTCAAGGTCGCGCTGAACGACAGCCGCGAATCTCTCAACGTCTTCTGCAAATGCACAGATTCGGCTATACAGGTCGCCATCTTGCTCTTTGTATTCAAACAAGGAAGTGCTCATTTCGGGCCCGACACGACAATCGACAGGGCCGCGGCGCCGACAGCGGCTACGATGGCCAGGACGCCAGCGACTACCCAGCGCCGGGTTTCCTTCAGCGCCGGCATGGCGACTTCGATGGACATCAGCCGGTCCTCCAGCTTTTCCGGGACACGGGACTCAACGACCCGAATTCTTGCGTCTATCGCCTGGCAGGCGGACTGTTCGCACTTTGAGCGCTCCAGCTTGCCGATCTCGGTAAAGGCGCGGACCAATCCATCCCGGGTTTCGGCGTGGCGTTCCTCGAGAACGGCCAGCTTTCCGGTGTTGGCTGCAATTTCGCGGATGCCGTCGCGGATTTCGCCGATGGCCTCGCGCATGGTTTCCTCGACCGCGGTAACGCGGTGCTCAAGGACGGCTATTTCGGACTCGCCGCTCACTTGGCGCCTCCTTTCACCTTATCGAGCGTCCGGAAGCCAAGGTAGGCCATGGCAGGCGCCAGGATCAGCAGCGCCAATTCCACCACGGCGCCGGTACTGGCGACCTGGAAGGACTTCAGCAGTTCCATGCCTACGATGTAGACGGCGCCGGCATACCATGACTGCCTGGCCATCATCGGCCTGGTTCTCCGCACATACTCGTCGCCGGCGTTGTCGCCGCCGCGGATCGTCTCTTGCTGCTGGCGGTGGGCTTCCTGCTCGTCCCGGAGGCGGGCTTCCTCCATGGCCTGCACATGCTGGCGGATACTGTCGTTCTCGCGATAGGCCAATTCCTTGAGCTTGATCATGGCCGCGGGATCGCTTTGCAGCGCATGCAGCGCCTGATCCGGGTCCGTGGTCCCCGTGGCGCCACTGACCAGCGCCACGCCGGCAGCAATGGCGCCGTTCAAGTTCCCCGTCAGCAATGACCCAACCAGGGCCGCGCCGGGGCCGGCGTTCGCCTTCAGCCAGTCGCCTACGTCAGCCCATTTCATCGAAGCAATCCTCCACCTTGAGCCAGAAACTCGGCAGATGCCCGACCTTTTGCATGAATTCACCGAAGCCGGCGCCGGATTGGGCAATCGCCAGCCTGCCGTCGATCACGGCAAAGCCCTCACCGATACCGATACAGCCCTCGCTCTCGTCTTCGAAGTTCAGCTTGTGGAATAGCAGCCTGGAATGTCCGGAGACGCCGGTAATTTCGAACGTCGCGTAGCCGCCCTTGTGGTATGTCGTCGCCACACACAGGTATTCGCCGGCCGGAATCACGACGTCCTGGCCAAAGGTGCGCTCCAGCGTCACGGCAAACGGAACGCCAAGGTGCAGGGCCGCGCCAAAGCAGCCCTCCGGCAGCTTGGCTACACGCTTGACCGTGATCAATGGTTGCATGGAGGCTCCAGAATAAAAAGCCGCCGTGGTGGCAGTAAAACGGCCGCCGCATGAGAGCGACCGCAGGAGGATGGTGCCGCGTTTCGTGCGGCGACGGCCCGCGTCGACTCGGGCTCCTATTTGGCGAAGTTGTGCCGCGTGGTTCCAGCGTTCGCCACCTGGCGCTAGCGCGGAGCTCTGTCGATACTGCTGCCGGGTTACAGCGTCCCGCGCCGGTCAGGCGCCAGCTTGCAGACTGGCCCGGCTGATGGATAGCGCAAAGCAAAAGCCCGCGAGGCTTTCACCTGGCGGGCTTCGTTTTCTCTGGGCGCACCTTGGGCGCCGGGTCATATTCTGCGACGTTTCAGTAGTTTTGTCAGCGCAAAGGTGCTATGGAAATTTGCCTTATTTCTAGGCACCGCTTCACCACAGCGACAACCTAAAAGGTAATACCCGACTAAATCGCTCCTGAAAGACGGGAAACTTTGGATCAATTAGGTGCCCGAATTTACGTTGTGCGCCTTCATCGCCAGGCGCAGCAGTTCGTCTCGAAACTCCAAAGGCGTGGCGTTCGCCTCTCGCTTGCCGAGTGTTGGCTTGTTCGCCGCCTTCCCTCGCTGGTCGTGAAAACCAATCTGGTGCGTTCCTTCCGGTCGCTCCCACCGCAGTTCAAACGGCGGGTTGGTGCCGTAGTAGTAGAGCCATGTCGCCTTATTCGCTCGGTGGCCGTAGGCGCTCTGCCAAACCTCGCACACCCATCCGCCATCGATGGTGCGCTGCCAGCCAATCAAGGCTGGTTGCGCTAGTCCGTGCGCTGCCCATGCCTTCGTCTTCGCCGGGTGCTCGAGCACACCGCCAAACCGCCGCACGCTCTCTAGCGCCGAGGCAAAGCAACCGCCGTCGTTTCCTGGCCGGTTGTGCTCTCCGCCCCACCGGGCATAGTTCACGTTCGCCATCGCGCCCCATAGTTGGCATGGCGGGTGCGCCACAACAGGCAGCGGGCCGGTGTAGCGCCGGGCGTCTCGATGCTCCGGCCAGGCGTCAACGTCTGGCAGGCCGGCATAGCATCCGTCAGGTTGCACAAAGAGTGCCGCCAGGCGCACAACCACGCGCTCCAGCGGGACGACCTCCATGCCGCTTCGCGTCATTCCGGTCGCCCCTGAGCTAAGTCGTTGCTCACGTCAGCCCCCTCCTGGTCGCCACCACCCAGAACAAACGCGCGCCCTCGATCAACACGCTCTCCAGGTTGCCGCGGTTGAACTTCCATACCGCCGCCTCATAGACATTGCTGATGGCGATGCGGTGCGTGAGATCCATTTCGGCGATGATGGCGTCGGAGACCTCGGCCCAGAATCCTAGTTCCCGCTCATAGACATGATCGGAGGCGTCGGCGCTTGCGCAGCCGCCCAGATTCTGCAGGCACGTCGAATGCGCGGCATGGCCCTGGACGCCGAAGTAGCCACGGCGCCACGATCCCCAATTTGCCAGATGAAAGTCTGGCCGTTCCGGGACCAGCCGGCGCAGGCGCTGGAATTCGTCAATGCCGACGTCCTCGACGTCGCGTTGTGTGACGCCGACCAGCGCCGATCCTCGTACTACTCGCCTCAGTGGTCTTGGGTTAGATGCAGCCATCACGCTGGGTATCCTCCGTAGTGGGTTCGATATTGGATTCACACAAGCCCTTTTTCCTTGAGCCGCACCAGCGACCGGATATGGCCTTGCAGCCACATCAGATCCACGTCGGCTTTTGTCATTCCGCCGGGCCTCGGGCGCTGGCCGTCATAGATGGCGTCGCAGGACGTGCAGCAGTAGGCACCGCACAGGTCGTCGCTCTTGTGACTCAGCCCCTTGCCGCCCGCCGATCCGCGGTAATGCGACCAGATCACGGTTTCCGGGTTGAAGGTGCACCCGCCCGGGATCCTGACTAGGCAGTTTTCGCCGCGCGCCGATTCGCGAATCTTGCTCACTTTGTCGCCCGATCCGTCCGCGTGTATTGGCCGGTGGCGCGCGCCAGATAGCGGAACCTCGCCACGGCGTTGCGCTGAAGCGTGTCAAGCCTGGCGTTGAAGTCGCGCAACAATTCGTCCAGCTTCCAGTGAAATTCGATGTCCATCATTCTTCAAACTCCGTCAGTATCCGGTCGATCATTTCGTGCGCCGATTCCCCCAGGTGCCTCCAAAGAAACTTGGCGGCGTGCGGTCCGCGCAGGAAATCAATAACCGCTTCGTGGTAGCGCGTAAACTCTTCCTGGTCCGCCTTGGCGTAGCTGATTGATTTCGGCACCGGTACTACTCCGCCTCTTGGACCGGCGCACCAATCCACCCATCCAGCGCCAACCTTGAGCCAGTAGCGGAACTGCTCGAAGTTGGCGAATCGCTCTTGGCCATCGAAGACGGCTTGCTCGATCGCCATGTGCCTGCGGTGATACGGCCCCGACCTCGGCATAACCGCCTCAATACGCGCTAGCTCACCGGGCTCCATGTTCTTGACGCGCTTCCAGAACGAACGCCATGCGCGGCGGTCTTCGCGCGTGAATCCGTCGATGGCGCCAAACAAGAATTTCCCGGCTGCCTCCATGTCTGGAAGTTCCTTGTCTGTTCTCAGGATGTTGATGGCGCTCACTCTTCAACCCTCGGCCGTCCCGACCGGCTCTTACCGACGTGGCTGCCGATATGCCACTTTCGACAGACCCGGCACTTGTAGGCCGTGATTCGTCCATGGATTTCGCGCCGCGGCTTCGATGCCCGGGCCTGCTGCGGCGTGTCGAATCCGTCCTTGCCCTTACAGGTGGCTTCGCGCGCCTGCTGCTTGTGCCACTCGATCAGGACGAGCGTGCGCAGTTCGGCCTCTAGCTCGGGCGTCCAGGTCGTGTGCTGTGCCTTCGCGCTCATGGGATGATCGCCCCACAGTAGGCTTCTGCGCGCAGCGTGCGCTGGCGCCAGTGTTTGTTCATGTCGCGCTCGCGCTCCACGTCTCGGTAGGCTTCCCACATGCGCAGATTGGCCAGCCTGGCAATGTCGACGGCGTTGGCCGGCGTCAGGCGCGTCGCGTCCTTGTTTGGCGTCGCCCGGCGCCGGCAATCGACACGCATGAACTCGCCAGGCTTCTGGCTGATCAGCAACACGCCGGACTTCGGAGACGGCAGAGCCTCGATCAATTCGTCGCGCCAGATCTCGGCCGGAAGCGCGTAGTAGTGCTTCCAGACCTTCGGCGGCCACTGGCGGGCGATGTCAGGCGGCTTGTCGTAGCCCTTTGTCTCGGGGTTGTATCGGCCCCACTGGCGATGCCACCACTTGTCTTTTCTGGCGTCCGCCTTCAGGTCAGCGCGGCTGATCTTGACCTCGACATCGATGATGCGCAGATCTGTCGTCACACCCAGCACGTCGCACTCATGGCCTGTCCAGTTGCAGTTATCGACCAGCACGACGCACTTCCGCGCCAGTGTCTGACGGGCAATCTCGCCGGCAATGACGCGCTCGGACCACATCACGCCACCACTCCCAGCATTCGCTTGGCCAGCTTGACGTAGTTGCCAAATACGCCGTCGATCACGCCGCGCGAAGCCTCCGGCGTTGTGGCGACAAGCCTGTCATAGCAGCCGACCAGCGCCGCCGTCATGGCCTGGTAGCCTTCCTGCTTGTCGTCAATGCCTACGGTTTTCAGGTCGTCAAGCACGGTCGGCACGACAGGCACCTTCCCGCCCGGCGGAATCACGTCGCCGCGCGCCAGCGCCTTGCGGATGTTGATCAATTTCCAGACCGCCGTTTCGGTGCCACAGTGCGGACACGTTTTCGACGGACTCTTGAGCGTCGACTTCTTGTTCTGGCCGACGACAAACGTCTGGCGGCATTCCGGACAGGTTTCGACGATGTACGGCGCGATGCTTTTCATATCTCGCGAACCTCCATGCCCAGGCATTCGCGCATCTGACGGGCCTTGAGTTTGTAGGTCTTGTCGTTGCGCGTCGCTTCGCTCTTGACGTCCTCGACGACCAGATCGCCGGACGCCACCAGGCCGGCCATGACCTCAATCGCTCGCTGATTGGCCATCAGGTGATCCGCGCGGTACTCGATTCCGCCCGGCAGGCGAAAGCGAACCTCGCGCGCCAACATCAGGATCTCGCCGGACTTCATCAACAGCCCAAGGTTGCGGTAGCGCGTCGCCTGCTTCTTGCTGGCGTGCTTCACGCCTTGCGCGTCGGTCGTTGGCACGTTCCCGTACTTGGCGCGCTTGGGTGGCTTGGATTCGATGGCGCCGACATTCGCGGCACTAGCTCGCCGCGGCGCATTCTTCAGCGCCTTGGTCAGCGCGTCGGCGCCGGCCTTCATCTGCAGCCGGTCGTAGTCTTCCTGCGTTATGCGAAGTACGCTCATTTGATCCTCGCCAAGAATTCAAGCCGGGTTGCTACCGTCTGCTCGTCGGCCTGCGCGTGGCTCGCGCAGTCGCGCAACTTGTCGCCGTAGTAGCAAATCCATGGTTCGTGCAGATCGCAGGCGCCAAACCCCATGCGGGCCCATGCCTCGCTGCAGCGCTTCGGCGACCACTTGGAGCACTCAATGCAGCGAACATCAGACATGGCGCCAGTCCCTCACTTCCGGCCGCTTCGGGTTGCCTAGCGATACCCACGGCACAACCTGGTACTTTCCTGGACCGATCACTTGGCCATCCGGCCCTACGGTGATGAACGATTGACATTCGCAGCACTGGAATCGCTGACCACCCTGCCCGGTCTGGTTTTCTCCCTTCCGAACAAACCGGCCGCCACACATGCAGAGCTTCATGCCGCCAGACTCCTTTTCCCGATTTCTTCAACCATTTGAATTCTCTTCCCGAGCCAAACCATACAAGGCACCGCCATCGAGTTGCCCAGCGCCTTGTAGCGCGGCCCGTCGGCGGCCGGCTTGCCGCGGAACATCACGTCGAGATAGTCGTCAGGAAATCCTTGGAGTCTGCAGCACTCTTTCGGCGTGAGGCGGCGGACTTGCATGGCGGAATGGATGACAGTGTCTTGATCGCCTTTGTCCGCGTCGGCAGACAGTGGCGGGACTATCTCATTCGGTGCGCCGTCCTTGCCGCGAGTGAAATGGCTTGGCTTGAACGCAACCGCCCCCACGCCAATCCATCCCCTGCCCCCGTTCGGGGTGAGCAGTGCATTGGCCGTTCCGTCATGCCGATACTCAAGATTGTGAGAGTCACCACGACCACGGATGGCAAGCGTGTATGGTTGAGCGATATAGGTCGTCTGCTTCATGCCAGGTTCGGCTGCCAGCGCACCTACGATCTGACCATCACCGCCCTGCAGTCGAACCTCGTCGCGTGAGTTCTGCGCAAATGCCACCGTTACCAGCGTATGCCGGTCCTCTCGATCGATGCCGCCATCGGATGAACACAGTGAGCGGGCTACGATCGGCGCCTCATGCAGGCAATTGAGCGTAGTCCTACGCTCAATTCCAATCTCAGCATTCGCCTGGCCAGAGGACATGCAGACCAAAGACTCTACGCTGTCAACGTCTCGTCCCGGACCGTTTGCGCCACCGCCGTTAGAGCTGCCTGCAATTGTTGGGGTAGGCTTTTCCCCCTTTTCTCTGCTCGGCGCTGGATGCCCTTGCAAGCTGTGGCGCTCAAAAAGAACCGCTGCGGCACGTCGCCAGTCTCCAAGGTATCCGACAACGAACACACGGCGGCGTCGCTGGGCCACTCCGAAGTATTGAGCGTCAAGCACTCGGTACGCCCACCCATACCCGAGTTCATCCAACCCTCGAAGTAGGGCGGCAAAATCTCGTCCTCCACCACTGGATAGGACGCCGGGGACGTTCTCCCAAACCAGCCAGCGGGGCTGATACTTTGCAGCAATGGCAAGATAGGTAAGCATGAGGTTGCCACGCGGGTCTGCCAGTCCCTTTCGGAGTCCTGCAACGCTGAAGGATTGGCAGGGGGTTCCTCCAACGAGAACATCGATAGTTGCATCAGGCCACTCCTTGAATTTGCTCATGTCGCCAAGGTTCGGGACATCGGGATAGTGATGCGCGAGTACCGCGCTAGGGAAAGCCTCGATCTCGCTGAAGGCAAACGCACGCCACCCCAGCGAATGCCACGCCACGGTGGCGGCTTCTATTCCTGAACACACACTCAAATAGCGCATGAATGAACCCTCATGCCGCGGCCCGCCTGAAGTTCGCGTTGTCCATCGCGTAATCACGGTGTTGGCGGCACCACGGGCGCCCAGATACCGACCCTGAAACCTTCCCGCTGCACCCCGGGAAGCAACACGATTCGTCTTTCTTGACCACCGCGATAGCGCCGCTCTGCTGGGTAGCCGCGGCAGATCGCCGGCCGATCACGGCGGCAATTACCCAGGCAATCCCCTTCCCCCTTGATTTCTCTTCCTCGCCGACGGCGATGATTTCGGATTCCGGGACACCATCCCCCAACAGCTTCAAGAGGTCTGGTCGCGACGGATTCACTCCGGTTATTCCCAAAGACTTCAGGCGCGCGCATACACGGCCTGCCGGGGTCGAGTCCGCTGGACCAGTAGACGCGCTCAATTCTTGGTAGGGGTTTACTTCTTCTCTTCTCTTCTCTTCTCTGGTCCGCTTTTTGTCCGCACCAGATGCGGACGCTTTGCGGGCGTCTGATTTGCGTTGGGTTTCCATCGCCCGGCGCTTGGCTGTGCGCCCGTTGTGGTCAATAAAGTCCGGCGCAACAAGGACTTCGCCGTCCTGTCGTAACCATCCAGCAGTGGCCATGGCTTGTGAAAACCCGTCCCAGCCAATGATGGAATCCATTAACTCAAAGCTGTAACCGTCGAGATGGCCGTCCTCGGAATGCGCGTCAAACACACTCCAGACCGCATGAAGTCCGCCAATGACGCGAAACTTGTCCGCTCTTAATGCGGACATAATGCGGACGACCTTGGGGTTCGTTTGCAGGTCGACGCGCATCTTTATCCACGACATCGACATCAGAACATCCTCAGCTGCTGCGGCGCCTTGGCCGGTGGCGGCTTCTTCATGGCCGGCGCCACGGCCTCCTGGCGCTTCTGTTGCGCTCGGGCAAGGACTGTCTGGCGATGCCACCGACTCCACGCCTCCATTTCGGCCCTAGTAACTCTGGTACTCATTTGCGGCAGCGTTTTCTTGCAATCGACAGTTTTGCTTTGCGTTCGGTGTCGTGCCAGCGCGAAAAACAGAGAGTTCCGTGCTCGGTCGAAACCATCGCGACGCCCCTGACAATTCTTGCCTGAGCGGATCTCACTCGCTTACCGACAACAAGAAAGATGGTTTGAAGTTGATTGTCCATTGCACAATCATTCCACACAGGTCAAGTCTTGTGTATTCAATTTGTTTATGACTTTATAAGAATAATTATGTTGTGCGCTTTCCGTGGTAGCGGATAATGGCATCAACATTCAGGAGGCGACATGACAAAGACCAGAGGCAACGCAGACGACGAGCAAAGCTGCGGTTTTGCTGACCTGTTTGGCCCTATTCCGATTTCAATGGCATGTGGGACGCTGATTGCCGGCGGCGCTTTCCTTACCCTGATTTTCCGGTCTTGCGCGTGGTGATCGCTATGTCCGACCCCAAAAAGCTGACGCGGCCGGCGAGCGATGTCGGCAGCGGCCCGTGGTGCGATTGCTGCCGCACGGAAATCGAGCCCGGCGGCTTGCTTTGGTTTTTCGACCGCCATGGCGACCCCTGGTACATATGTTCTGGCTGCTATGACCGGGCCATCCATCCACGCGAACCGCAATCACTTCAGCGCCGAGACACTGTTATCGCCTGGCTTCTCGTTGCGGCGTTCGTTGCGGCGCTGGCCTTCAATTTCTACCAATCGGGAGCCTGGTGATGTTCCAAGACCGAGCCAGCGAAGAACTATTCGAGCGCGAACTGCGCCCGATCGTGCAAAGGGAGATTATGAGTATGCCGACCACAACCTTAGACGGTGAATCGCATGAGGATGCGCGCCGCCGCCGGTTCCAGGAAGAAGCGGAGATCGAGGCCGCCGCCACCGCGAAGGCCAAGCAGCAGGACAACGGGGTGCTGGCGGCGCTGATCGAGAGCGTCGACGCCGCGGAATGCGCCTACGAAAGCATTTACGAGGCGCTTCCGGACGGCCCGATCCCGGAGTGGTTCATTCGGCTCGAGGCCGCCGCGAAACAGGGCCGCGCAGCCATCACCAAGGCCAGGTCATGATCGCCCACGCAATGAGATCCGCGGCGCTCATCGTTCTGATTCTGTGCTCCCTTGGCCTGGCCGACGCCATCGAGCAACGCATCGAGGCGCGCATCGCCGCGACGGCGCCATGAAGATGGCCATCACCGATTTCTGCGTCGTGGCCGGCGCCATTGCTGGCGGAATCTTCGTCGGCGGCATGCTGGTCGGCGAGTACAAGGCGCGGCAGACCATGGCCACGGTCTGCGAGCCGCAACCTGGCACCGTCCTGGCATCGAGCATCCAAGGCACCGCCGGCCTGGTGTGCATCTACGTCGATAACCTTCAAGGCCGCGCCACGCGCCGGCAGAAAGCCAAACTGTGAAGCGCGGAAGAGTCCGGCCCTGGCGCCCCGAGGAAGATGCCTATTTGGTGGAGAACTACGCCACCATGGCCTGCGATGCGATTGCGTTCTACCTGCGCCGTACCAACTCCGGCGTATGGAAGCGCGCCAGCCGGCTTGGTCTATCAAAGCCGCACATGGGGAAGTTTCAACCGGGCAACACGCTGGGCGCGACAAGGCGATTCGCCGCCGGCAACACGCCTAGCAACAAGGGCCAGCGTACAAGGCTGCGCATCTGGGAGCGCGCCGTGGCCCTGTTCGATAGCCACAAGGAACTGACGCAATCCGACATGGCCAGGCTTCTTGACGTGCCAATCGGCAGCGTGTCGGGATCGCTCGCGCAAAGGCCCGATGGGTTAATGCACATCGATCGCTGGCAACTCGTCGCAAAGCACTACCACGCGATCTATGTTGCGGGCCATGGCGACGATGCCGAGAAACCGAACAAGACCGCGCATCTGATCGCTATCAGCGCAGACCAAAAACGGAAGCTTGCCGAGCCCGATCCGATACCGAATCCAGTTGCGTGGCTGTGGGGTATTCCACAAGCCACCGACTACAAACAAGCCGCACAAGCGGCATAACTCAGGAGCAATAGCATGAACGCACCAGAAGAAGGAAGGGAACTTGTAGCCATGTCGGCCGACGAGAGCATGGTATCCATGATCTCCCGTGCCGAGATCGACCAACAGATTGCCACCGCCAAGAAGTACCCGCGCAGCATCAAGCGGTTTGTCGATGAAGCGACAGCTATGGTCACGCTCAACGAGTCGATTGCGCAACAGTGCATCTACGCCCTGCCGCGCGACGGCAAAGTAGTCGAAGGCGCCAGCGCGCGCTTTGCCGAGATCATTGCATCGGCCTGGGGCAACTGCCGGGCCGGCGCCCGCGTCGTCAATGAGTCGGGCGACTTCATTACCGCCCAGGGCGTATTCCACGACCTTGAGCGCAACGTCGCCATCACCTATGAAGTGCAGCGCCGCATCACCAACAAGAGCGGCAAGCGATTCTCTGCCGACATGATCGGAGTCACCGGAAATGCGGCAAGCTCGATCGCCCTGCGCAACGCCATCCTCAAAGGCGTACCGAAGGCGTTTTGGGACAGCCTCTACCAAAAGGCCCGCGCCGTGGTGGCCGGCGACATCAAGACCCTGGCGAACAAGCGCGCCGAGGCGATCAAGCAGTTCCAGATTTACGGAGTCACGGAAGCGCAGATCCTTGCCAAACTCGGCCGCGAAGGTGTTGCCGACATTGGCATTGATGATCTGGTCGTTCTGTTCGGCATGCTGACGGCGATCCGCGACGGCGACACCACGCCGGAACAGGCGTTCGCCGCCGAAGGCGATGCGCCAAGGCAACCACAAGCGGCACCAAAGGAAAAGGCCAGCTACACCCAGGCCGACTTCGACAAGAACCTTCCGGCCTGGCGGAGGTTGATTTCGGACGGAAAGAAAACCGCCGACCAGATCGTTGCCATGGCCGGCAGCAAGGCGCCGCTTACCGCCGAGCAGATCGCCACGCTCAAGAATAATCCAGCGCCAGGCGCAGAAGGTTCTGCACAAACCAACGGGGGTGCGGGTGCAGCCGCGTCGAACCCCGTCCTTACCGATACCGACAAGCTGATCGACAAGATGCGCGCGGCTACCGATGTCGACGTACTCGATGCGGACGCCGATCTGATCGGCACGCTGCCCGAGGACGAGCGCGAGAACGCGACGGCGATCTACAAGGCCCGCCGCTCGGAACTGAGCAAGTAACCAACGGGGCGAAAAGTCGATACCGGATGCTGCGACACGCCGCGCTATTCATGAGGGCGCGGCCCGAGCAACCAGCGGCCAAAGACGAAGTAGCCCCACCCAACACACAGGAGAAAGCATGAACACCATTGACGCACCACAAGGAAGTCAAGCCTGGCTGGAAATTCGCGCCCGGCACTTCACCGCCAGCGAAGCCCCGGCCATGCTAGGTCTTTCCAAGTACAAGACGCGCCAGGAGCTACTGCGCGAGAAGGCGACCGGCTTGGCCGAAGAAGCCGACGCCAACAAGCAGCGCCTTTTCGATGCCGGGCATGCCGCCGAAGCCGTCGCGCGCCCGCTGGCCGAAGCCTACCTGCAAGAGGACTTGTTCCCGATCACCGGTACCGTCGAGATTGACGGCTTGCCGCTGCTGGCCAGCTTCGATGGGCTGAACATGGAAAACACGGTCGTTTGGGAGAATAAGCTCGCGTCCGCTTCCGTTGAAGCTATGATCGCATCCGGCGACCTGGACGGAACGTATTGGCCGCAAGTCGAAATGCAGTTGCTTGTGTCCGGCGCCAGTCGCGCACTCTTCACAGCCTGCGACGGCGAGCAGATCACCGCGCAACTCTGGTACGAGTCGAAGCCAAAGCGCCGCGCCGCGCTGATCGCCGGATGGAAACAGTTTGCCGAGGATCTGTCCGGATACCAGTATGTCGAGGCCGCGCCTATCGCCACCGCCGCGCCGATCCGCGAGCTTCCCGCCCTGACGGTCGAGATCGCCGGCGCCGTCACCGCCTCCAATCTGGAAACGTGGAAGGATGTTGTTGCCGAGCGCATTGCTGGAATCAAGACCGACCTGCAGACCGATCAGGACTTCGCCGACGCGGATTCGATGGTCAAGTTCTTGGACGAGGGCGAAAAGCGCATCGATCTGGTCAAGGCCCAGGCCCAGGCGAACGCCTCCGAGATCGACCGGGTATTTCGCGCCCTGGATGAGATCAAGGCCAGCATGCGGGCGAAGCGCCTAGAACTGGACAAGCTGGTAACGAAGCGCAAGGAGTCGATCAAGGTTGAGATCGTGCAGGCCGGGCGCGATCA
>JACCDR010577056.1_pt1 | contig 22982 bp, 20 predicted proteins | sample 7446431 | NCBI WGS metagenome assembly JACCDR01 (sample SAMN15323443, study PRJNA562643) | freshwater metagenome | isolation source: river surface water | place: USA:Blue River Watershed | collected 2017-08-17 | reverse complement strand
GCAAAATTAATGAATAAAGAGGTATAATGGTGATTTATGGCAGAACAGTTTTGAGAAAGTAGTTATATTCGCAGAAAATACACTTAGCCTATTATTTTTTAAATAAAACCTCTATTTTTGTACAAAAAAACAACTCCTACATTTATGAACAAATTTCTTCTTTGGGCAATAATATGCCTTTTTTCGTGGAATGCCTCGGCTCAAAAATTTCACACCATCAAAGCCCGAATCGACACCGAGCCGCGCATTGAAATTCCGAATCGCCTCTTTTTTATTCACCATGTGGCCGATGCTCGTCAAGATACAAGCATTGTAGGCATTGTGCAAACGGGCCTGTTCAATCAAAAAACCAAAGCCGTTTTGGAATATGGTTCTACGAAGTTTTTCGAGAAAATTTTTGAAGGCTATTTAGACATCAACATGGATGATAAGCTGCAAGCGATTACGATGGTTATTCGTGAACTGCAAGTGTCTGAGTGGACTGCCTTTGCCAAAGAAACGGGCTACCTAGAAATAGGCATTGACTTTTACGCCATGCAAGGCGATAGCCTCACCAAGAAAATTTTTACGGCAGAAGTCCTCGAAGAAAATGCGGGCATGGATGTTACGGCAGGGCATACCACTAGAATCAGACGAGGCATCACCAAGGCACTCACACAACTCAACGAGTTTCTCCAAAACCCACAAACCAAACCAGCCCTATACAGTGATATAGACCAACAATTAGATAAAATTATTGCCAAAAATAACCTCGAAACCATCAGTTATTCCGATTCGCTAACAGTCGAAGATGATATTCATACTTGCACCAACAGGCGTTTTGGCTTATACAAAAATATCGACGAACTACGCCTCAACCGCCCTAGTTTGTTAGGCGATGTGAAGGTCGAACTCAGCCAAGATGGTAGAAACGTAAGATTGCGTCATGCCCAAACCAACATATTACTCAAAGGGCGTTTTGTGGGCTTTTGCGATGGTACAGATATATACATGAACGCCCAAACGTACCAAAGCCAGCAAGCAAGGTATTTTTGTAAAGTGACTACCTTCGGCACTTTATGGGCTTGGGAAGACCACTTTATCGACAGCAACGACTTGGCTATGTATTCGCTTTTTGGCGTAGTGGGGGCTATCATCAACGATGCCAAGCGTGAATACGATTGCGTGGTATTGAACTGGAAAAATAAAGTAATTGCACAAGCCTTGCCTAGTACCATAGAAATGCTCATCGACGATGCCGAACTATTACAACAATATCGTTCGGGAGGTAGCCAAAGAAATGGCTATATTTTAACAAACCTTGTGAAAACATACAATCAAATACATCCATTAAAATAATAGGAGGCTGCCGTAAGGTACGGTAGCCTCTTCACTCCTCTTTTACTAAGTTGACCATGAAAAAAATTGTATGTTTGGCTTATTTGTGCCTGCTCCAATGCTGTGTTTTAGCACAAAAGCCTTATACCATTCGCCTCCGCACCAATCCAGAAGACCTGATTCAAGCACCCAAGCGCCTTTTTTATATCCATCAGGTTGTAGATGCCAGAACTATAACCAAGCCTATTTTTCAAAATAATTTTCAAAAAAAATCAAATTTTTCTGCTTGGTTTTGAAGAACTTACCCTTTTTTCCCATGCACAACGTGGCGTAACGGAAGCAAAACATTTGGATTTCCTTCAAATTCTTTCTACTTTTGCATCACGAACAACGCAACAGCGTATTCATCTAATCCTTTTGGTCCGTTCGTCTAGGGGTTAGGACACGTCCCTTTCACGGATGAAACACGGGTTCGATTCCCGTACGGACTACCAAGCATCTTCTTTGCAGAAGATGCTTTTTTTATGCGTAAACTAGCCTTGGGCGTTTTAAAAACGCCCAAGCTTTATAGATATGCAGCTAAATATTGTTCCATTTCGAGTTGTACTTTTTGGGCTTCGAGGGCAGCAGCTTGAGCGAAATCTTCGCCCGGTGAAGCGTAAATAATCGCCCTAGAAGAGTTGACAAGCAAGCCACAGGTGCTGTTCATGCCGTATTGCGATACTTCTGCCAAACTTCCTCCTTGTGCTCCTACGCCAGGTACAAGCAAAAAATGATGCGGTACGATGCTTCTGATATGTGCCAGCATATCGGCCTTGGTTGCTCCTACGACGTACATCAATTGCTCATCGCTTCCCCAGGCTTGTGAGGTGCGTAATACTTTTTCGTAAAGGGCTTCGTCGCCTACGGTAAGTGTCTGGAAATCTCGGCTACCGCCGTTGGAAGTCAAGGCTAAAAGAATGACCCATTTGCCGTCAAATTGTAAAAAAGGCGTTACCGAATCTTCGCCCATGTACGGGGCAACTGTCACCGAGTCGAAATCTAAGCCCGAAGTATTTTTATCAAAAAATGCCCTTGCATAAAGCCCCGATGTATTGCCAATATCGCCTCGTTTGGCATCGGCAATGGTAAAGCACTCTTTGGGTATATACGCCAAGGTTTTTTCTAAACTTTCCCATCCTTTTGCTCCCAAAGCTTCGTAAAAAGCAATATTGGGCTTATAAGCTACGGCATATTGATGGGTGGCATCAATGATTTGTTTGTTAAATGCAAAAATGGGGTCTTCTTCCTTCAATAAATGTGTTGGAATTTTTTGGATGTCGGTATCTAGTCCTACACAGAGGTAAGATTTTTTTGCCTGAATTTGTCCGAATAGCTCTTGTTTGGTCATGGATAAGGTATGAATGCCCTCCCAATATGGGCATCCATGTTTATAACGAATTGGTTAAAATCTAGTTTTCAGGAAGAAAGCTAAGGTAACTTAGGTCTTCTTCTCTGCAAAGCTCATTGGCTAAATCTTGCAATTGGCTCGCTGTGATTTGGCGGATTTGTCCGAACAAATCTTCAAGCGTATCAATGCGGTTGATGTCTAAAATACTTTTGGCCATCATCAGCATAAAGCTCATATTGCCTTCTTCCGACATTGCCATTTGTCCCATCAATTGCTCTTTGGTATGGTGCAATTGGGTTTTGGTAAGGGCTTGTTCTCGCAGTTTTTTGAGTTCTTTATCAATCAAGCTATGCACTTTGGGTAAATGTTTGGGTTCGGTGGCAAAGTACAGCCCCCAATAGCCCGTATCGACAAAAGGCGTATAGCCTGCATCAATAGAATACACCAAGCCATTTTTTTCTCTCACCGCCAAATTCAAACGAGAGTTCATGCCTGGGCCGCCAAGCAAATTGATAAGCATGAAAAAAGGCAGGCGGTCGGGGTGCGTAAGCGAGAACGCAGTACGACCAATGGCTACATGGGCTTGTGTGATGCTTCTGTTGACCGACACTTTTTGTGGCAGGTACGTGGGCGGTGGCATCCGCACGAGCGACGAGCGTTTGGAAGGCAAATCTTTCATGTATTTTTCAACCAACGCTTTCACTTTTTTAAAAGGCAAATTGCCCACCGACGAAAACACAATGCGATGTGTGTCGAGATTTTCGGCGATAAAATCAAGCAAATCTTGTCGGGTAAAGCCTTTTACACTTTCTTGCGTCCCTAAAATATTACAACCCAATTGATGATTCGCAAAAACCAATTCGTCGAAATCGTCTTGGATGGCATCTTCTGGCGAGTCGTAGTACATCGCCATTTCTTCCAAAATAACCCCTCGTTCTCTTTCCAACAACTTGTCGGGAAATGTCGAATGAAAAGTAATATCGGCCAATAATTCTAAAGCTCTTTCATAGTGCGGTGTCAATACCGAGGCATGAAAGCATATCTTTTCTTTGGTGGTGTAGGCGTTGAGTTCGCCCCCTACTACTTCTAAACGGTTGATAATCTGCAAAGAAGAGCGTTTTTTAGTACCTTTAAACGCCAAATGTTCCCAAAAGTGAGCAAGCCCTTGCTGATGGGCTTTTTCGTCTCGGCTTCCCATATCGAGCATAATGCCAATATGCGAAATAGCCGTATGTGTTACTTGTCTATGCACCAACCGTATGCCGTTGGGCAAGGTATATTCTTGTATTCCGTCCATGCTTATTTCCAACTATTGTACAAAGTGCTGTAAACTGTCATTGTATTGTCATCTTCGTACAACTCCAACTTACAAAGTTAATTAATTTAAAGGCATTGTGGTGGTATTTAGTCAAAAATTCAGCTTAAACAGCTATGTATGGCGAAGTATTTAAACAAGATACTCATCAGACCAGCCTGCTATTTTCTTTCTATAGTTGCTCCTTTCTTTGCATTGAACGTTGTTTGAAATTTGTAAGGCAATTTTCCGAATGGTGATTAGATGAAGTATGAGTGCAAATCTGACAATTATAAACTACTGAAAATCAAAATACTAATACACACTCGACAACTCTCAATGCTGTATTGTTACTTATAATTTTCAGACTCAAAGAAATACACATCTAAAATAGCTTTGGGGCGAGCCAAGTATTCACGGAGGTAGGTTTTGCTTGTAGGCGATACGTCTTGGGCCGCAAAGGCAACAGCGTCGATGCCCAAATGTTGAGCCAAAAACAAGGCTCTTGCGTTGTGGGTCGGTTGCGAAACAATGGTAAAACGGCGTTGGTTGAAGACTTTTTTACAACGCACAATCGAGTCGTAGGTACGATAGCCTGCAAAGTCGAGAATCATTACATTGGCAGGAACGCCCAATTTAAACAATGCCTGACGCATATCGGCAGGTTCGTTGTAATACACCGAATCGTGATTGCCACTCAGAATAAGGTATTTCACTTTACCTTCTTTGTAGAGCCGAGCGGCGGCTTCCATGCGGTATTTGAAGAAAAGGTTTTCCTTCCCTCCATGCACAGCCTTGCTTGTGCCCAATACAAGAGCTACGTCATTAGAAGGAAGGGTATGAATATCGTAGTAATTACGGCTTGTCGTAGAAAGCACAATCCAAATGTTACCCAACAAAATAAGCACCAAGGTTACAAAACCCATAGCAATAGCCAATTTGATTACCCTTTTTATCAAACGGGTAAAGCTGAGTGGCTGCTGAATCGCTATGTCGAGTACTTGTTTCATGGCATAACAACAAAAGTGTACCTAAAATAAGCCCAGTTGTTCGCCTGTACTTACTTCGCCCGATTCAGGAAATGCTATTTCTTCGGGTGGCGTAAGGGGCTGTTTTACAGGTATTTTTACAATGATAGCATTTGTTTCTGATTCTTCTGTATTGCTCTGTTCGGCTTCGATGATTTTAGACTCTAAAACCCTGACACCTTGCACTTTGTGTGGCGAAAGCTTTGTTCCGAGGGCTTTCCAACCACGCACTTCGGCGGCTTCGTCGAGGCTGATGACTTCTTTTTCTAGCGTTGCTCCTCTTTCGTCTTTCTTAAAGCTTAGTTCTATTCTTGGATACACGTCTATAGAAGCGTAATGCAGCTTAGAGCCTTTTTCGTCGGTAATAAACAAGAATTTTTTATCAACCGTTGTAGTTTCTATTCTAAAGCGTTTGACGTAATATTGCTTACTTGCTCCGTCATAATACACGGCTGTAATGGCATTTTCGGGAATAAATTTTGCCAGTACCGCAATGTCTTTGGGTTCGTAACGGTTGGTCAATTCAAAATTGGTTAGTTCGTATTGGCCATCATTATAAATCACCAAAATGGTATCTTTTGCTTCAAAATTGCCTAAATACTTGCCATGTTCATCTCGGTTGAGGCGACCCACCGTTGGGTCGTACCAAATATCAACGCCGCCCAAGGTTGAAACACCGGCTGTTTTGAGGGCAATTTTTCGTACAGGGTATTTGGTTAATAAATTCCCCATCGAGTCACGCCCTTTGATTAACAATTGTTTGAAATCATATTCAAACTGTTTTACACGTGCCGTAGAGGTAGCCGTAAGATTTACTTGAATTACCTCGGCTTCACCGTTATCGTTGGCGGTAAAGTACAAGATTTTCGATTTCGGATTACCTGCCGTAAGGTCATACACCCTGTCACGGGTTACGGCTGTAATTTTAAATCGTTTCATATAGCTTGCCCCCGATTTGCCATCGAAATACACCAAATTATATACTTTTCGGTCGTCATTTTTCTTAAATACCGAACAATAAATAATATCTTTTCCAACAAAAACCTTGTCTTGAATCTTCACTACTACGCATTTACCATCTTTTCTAAAGACAATAATATCGTCGATGTCGGAGCAATCCATGACATATTCGTTTTTTTTCAATCCGTAGCCAATAAATCCATTTTCACGATCCACGTACAGCTTTTGGTTGGCAGCAGCCACCACGGTTGCGGTGATAGTATTAAAATTACGAATTTCTGTTTTTCGTTCTCTTCCTTTGCCGTACTTTTTTAATAAATTTTTAAAATAATCTATCGAATAGCGAATAATATGGGCAAGGTTGTCTTCTACTTCTTTCAATTCCTCCTCTAGGCGACGCATCAAGTCGTCGGCTTTGAAGGCATCGTATTTAGAAATTCGCTTGATTCTGATTTCTAACAAACGCAGTAAATCGTCTTCTACGATGGCACGATAAAACTGCTTTCGGTAAGGTTTCAAGCCTTTATCGACGGTTTCGAGTACTTCCTCAAACGTTTCGCAGGCTTCTATTTTGCGGTAAATTCGATTTTCGATAAAGATTTTTTCCAAAGAACTAAACAGCAATTTCTCCATCAATTCGGCTTTGCGAATGGTCAGTTCTTGGCGAAGTAATTCAACGGTTTGTTCGGTACATACTTGCAATATTTTACTTACCCCTACAAAATGTGGTTTGTCGCCGATAATAACGCAGGCATTGGGCGAGATAGAAATTTCGCAGTCGGTAAAAGCATACAAGGCATCAATGGTTACATCGGGCGATGTACCAGGGGCAAGTTGCACCTGTATTTCTACATCTTTGGCGGTGTTGTCGATTACCTTTTTGATTTTGATTTTGCCGGCATCATTTGCCTTAATAATCGACTCAATCAAACTGGTCGTAGTAGTACTGAACGGGATGTCTTTGATAACCAAGGTTTTTTTATCAAACTCCTCAATTTTTGCCCTAACCCTGATTTTCCCTCCTCGTTGCCCGTCGTTATAATTCGATACATCAATAAAACCACCTGTAGCAAAATCGGGGAAAATCTCCACCGACTTATGTTGGAGGATGTCGATAGAAGCCTGTATAAGTTCGCAAAAGTTATGCGGTAAAATTTTGGTTGCCAAGCCTACGGCAATACCTTCTACTCCTTGGGCAAGCAACAACGGAAACTTGACGGGCAAGGTAATAGGCTCTTTTTTACGCCCATCGTAAGACAACTGCCATTCGGTTGTTTGCGGATTGAACACTACCTCTTGGGCAAATTTCGACAAACGCACTTCTATATAACGAGCGGCGGCGGCACTATCGCCAGTACGAATATCGCCCCAGTTGCCTTGGCAGTCGAAAAGCAAGTCTTTTTGCCCCATATTGACCAACGCCTCGTTGATAGACGCATCGCCGTGGGGGTGGTATTGCATGGTTTGACCAATCACGTTGGCAACCTTGTTGAACCTACCATCGTCCATCTCGTTGAGGGCGTGTAAGATTCTTCTTTGTACGGGTTTTAGCCCATCTTCTACTGCTGGTACGGCTCTTTCTAAAATAACGTAAGAAGCGTATTCCAAAAACCAGTTTTCATAAAGCCCCGCCACTGCCACTTGCGTATGCAGTGCCTCGTCTTTATCGGATTGAACAATTTTTTCTTCTTGGTTTTCCTGCTGATTTTCTAGTTCCATGAATAATGTTTTCCAAAATTAGGGTATATGATTAAGTGCAAGTTTTCGCTTACACCTATTAAATCCTATATCAATTTTTTAGGCAACAGGCTATTTTATCTAATTTTTTGAGCTTTTTTTATTATAAAACAACACCTTTCGACTAAAAAAAGTAATTAATACCCTAATTTACGAAAAAAAGTAGTCAAAAAAAAATCTTGCTAAGGAGTTTGCTTATTCGACAGGTATTTTAACCTGCTGCTGGAGGTCTTCGATGACAAGCAATAGTTCGGCAATCATCATGGCGGTTGCACCCCAAACGGTATGTCCGTGGATGTCGAAAAAAGGGGCTTCGACCTCTGTGCCTCGCACCGAAATCACTTTTCTACCGATGATAGCAGGATTGGTAAGGTACGACAACGACACCTCTATGACGCTATCGACTTCTCGGGGGTCGGGATAAAAATCGGGCTTACGAAGCGTATAAGCCACCACTGGTTGAACGTGGAAATTAGACGCAGGAATATAGAGCTTTGAAAGTTCTCCAATAATTTTTACATCTGTCAGGCGAATCCCGATTTCTTCTTGGGCTTCTCGCATGGCGGTACGCATCAAATGCTCATCTTCTCGCTCTCTTCTTCCGCCCGGAAACGCCATTTGTCCGCCATGCACGCCATCGTAGGCTGGGCGAAGAATGAGCGGTAAATATATCTCTTGGTCGTCGGGATAAAAGAGCAACAAAACGGCACTTTCACGGGTGCGCTCATTGGGCGTATTCCGAAGTTTTAGCCTTGAACTCGCCGCCATACGTCTGTGGGCTTCTTCGTTGGGAAGAGGCGCTTGAAGGCGTTGTTGTAAGTTTTCAATAAAGGCTAAAAAATCGGTCATCGTTTGCAATGGCATTACAAAGGGTTAATCTAGGCTTAAATTAGGAGGTAACAGCCTTTAAAACAAGTTTAGGAAGAATAAATTTTTCATCTATCATCTTTTATCGGTTTGTTAGGCAACGGTTTTAGCCTTGGCAGACAGGGCTAAAACCTTGATTTCTTGTCAATTCGGGCATCTACCCTACAAAATCGGCACTCGTAGTAGGTATTTAACAAAAGGATAATATAAGCACAATCATGAAGTTATAGTAAATCTACAATTTTGGTTCAATGAAAACCATGAATCAATATAAAACAATCGTAGTGTCTGACCTACACCTTGGCTCTGAAGGTTCTAAAGCCAAGGAAGTCGTGGCATTTCTTAAATCTACTTCTTGCGATAGGCTCATTCTCAACGGCGACATCATTGATGGTTGGCAGCTAAAAAAAGGAGGTTCTTGGAAAAAGAAACATACCGCTTTTTTTAGAATTGTGTTGAAAATGATAGAAACGCAAGGCACAAAAGTGGTATATATCCGAGGCAATCATGACGATTTTTTAGACCAAATCGTTCCGTTTCGTTTAGGAAAACAGTTTTGCATCCGTAAAGATTATATCCTCCAATCGGGTAATAAAAAAATGTTTATTACACATGGTGACCTTTTCGACTCGGTTACGTCAAAAATGAAATGGCTGGCTCACTTAGGCGATATTGGCTACACTTTTTTGTTGAGTTTAAACAAAATTTATAACCGTTATAGGGCATGGCGTGGACTACCCTATTATTCTTTTTCACAAAAAATCAAGCAACAGGTGAAAAAAGCGGTTAATCATGTTTCAGAATTTGAAGAAAAACTAGCCGAACTAGCCCTTGCCCACGATTGTGAAGGCATTATTTGCGGACACATCCATAAGCCCGAAATCAAGCAAATTGGTCAAATCACCTACCTTAATTCGGGCGATTGGGTAGAGTCGCTCAGTGCCTTGGTAGAAGATTTCGACGGGCTATGGCATTTGGTGTATTATGCTAGTATGAGCGAATTGATGTATGAAGACGACGACAATTATGAGTTTCTGAGTTAGTCGCTTTCGATGATAGATTTAGGCATGAGTAAAAACAACTCATTTTCAACAATATACAAAACGAGCAACCCTCAAATCAGTAGTTGCATAAATTGACAGTTTATGAGTAGATTCTTATTTGTTGTACAAGGAGAAGGAAGAGGTCACTTGACGCAGGCCATTTCTTTATCAGCAATCCTCCGCCAAGCTGGTCATGAAGTAGTGGCTGTATTGGTCGGCAAAGGCGAAGGCAATGCCCTACCCGACTTTTTTCGGGCGAGCATCCAAGCACCTGTACATACGTTTGCGAGCCCGTCGTTGGTGTATGGACAAGGCAAAGCCTTGCGTGTATGGGACACCATTCGCACCCATTTGTTACGAGGAAAAGACTACTTCAAAAGTATTCGGTTTGTAGCCGACCAAGTGGCGTATTATCAGCCCGATATGGTAGTGAATTTCTATGAAATGATATGCGGTTTTTATTTTGCCCAATACAAAACCAATATTCCGTGCGTATGTATAGCACACCAATATTTGCTTTTGCACGAAGGATTTGAAACCCTGCCTAACAAATGGCTCGACAGGGCTTTGTTGAACCTCACCACCCACCTTACAGCCCTTGGAAGCACCGAAAAGCTTGCTCTTTCGTTTGTAGAAATGCCCCACGACGAGCCAAAGCGTATCAAGGTAGTGCCTCCGTTGTTGCGTAAAGAAGTAAAAAACCTCGTGCCACAGCAAGGCGATTTTATTTTGGCGTACATTACGCATCATAAACTAGCCGAAGACATCATCAATTGGCATGAAAACCATAGACACGTAAAAATTCATTGTTTTTGGAACAATCCCGACTTTGCCACAACGTGGGCCTTTAGAGAGAATTTAGTATTTCACCAAGTCAATGCCCAGAAATTCATGCAGATGATGCAGGAATGTGCAGGGTTGGTATGTACAGCCGGTTTTGAATCAGTTTGTGAGGCCATGTACATGGGCAAGCCCCTGATGATGGTACCCGTTCCGAACCACATCGAACAAGCCATCAATGCCCTCGACGGTTCGAGAGCTGGGGCTGGCATTGCCGATGACCACTTCAACTTCGACAGGTTTTTGGCGTATTTGCCTCAACACCAAAGCGTGCAGGAAAGTTTTGTGGCATGGCAAAATCAAAGCGATACGTTATTTGTTAAGCACCTCGAAAGCCTTATCCAGCCGACCACCGAGGTATTTACGCTCAAATCAATAGGGGCTTACGCTCCACGATGGAAAGTTTTTCTTCAGAAGTATTTCTAAGATGAATAGGTTATCCAATAAAAAAGTCATCTTGTGTAAGATGACTTTTTTATTGGATAACAAAATCTTTACAAACTACTCAACACCTGCTCTATCTGTACTTTGTCAAGTTGTATTTGCTGCTTGAGGGCTTCTAAACCACTGAATTTAATTTCAGGACGGATGCGTTCGATGAGTTCTATTTCTAAAAACTCGCCGTAAATTTCTTCGTTAAATTCAAGAATATGTACTTCAATCGTCTTGTACGTTCCGTCAACCGTCGGGCGGTTGCCGATGTTGAGCATTCCTTTAAGGATGGTATCTTTATACAAAACTTTTACCGCATACACGCCGTCTTGTGGTACCAGTTTGCTGAGTTCTCGCACTTGGATATTAGCCGTTGGAAAACCAATCGTTCGACCCAATTGCTTGCCTTTTACTACCAAACCACCCAATGTATAGTTTTTACCCAGAAAATGACTGGCGATTTGTACTTCTCCGTCTATCAAAGCTTTACGAATTTTAGATGAACTAATGCCTATATTATCTATGTCGTGTCGTGAAATTTCTTCTACTACAAAGCCAAAATTACTGGCGTGCTCTTTCAAGTACTCAAAACTTCCTTCTCGGTTTCGACCAAAGCGGTGGTCGTAGCCAATCACCAAGGTTTTTGTTCCGATGGTATCAACCAATACCGTTTGGATAAATTCGGCAGAAGTAGATTCTGAAAATTTTCTCGTAAAAGGAATAATCAATAAATGGTCGATGCCATTGGCTTGTAGCAAATTGATTTTTTCGTCCAAAGTAGAAAGGAGCTGCACGGGTTGCCGCTCGTGCGATACCACGCTGCGTGGGTGTGGGTCGAAGGTAATCACTACCGTTTCGCCAGCCGTTTTGGCGGCTACTTCCTTCAAGCGTTGCAAAATCTTTTGATGCCCCAGGTGTACGCCATCAAAAGTGCCACTTGTTACAACAGCGTTAGGTAATTTGGTAAATTCTTGTATTCCGAAATAGACTTTCATGCGACTTGCTATGCGAGCATTTTACTAAGAAAACTACAATCCTGAGCAGAAAGTTTAGTTGCTCAGGATTATAGTAACTTAAATGAGTAGGCAAAAATAACGTACCGAAGGCGATTTGCCAATACATTTCTTGACCGTTTATGCTATTCTTTATACAATCGCATGGCTACAAGGGGGCTGCTGGTACTTGTCGCTGTGCAACAAAGGCTTCGATGCTAAGGGCATCTGTCACCTTAAAATCGCCGATGCGTTCTCTACGAAGGGCTTTGAGGTATGCTCCAGCGCCACAAGCCAAGCCAAAATCACGCACCAAACTTCTGATATAAGTACCCTTAGAACAAACTACGTTGAAGGCAATATTCGGGAAATCTGTTGTATCAATTTCAAATGATTGAATCGTCACTTGTCGTGATTTGATTTCCACATCTTCTTCTGTTTTGCCTTTTCTAGCCAATTCATACAGCCGCTTACCTCCTACCGAAACAGCCGAATAAATCGGCGGAATTTGGGTAATTTCGCCTAAAAACTGTATCCGAACTTCTTCCAACAATGCCGGTGTAATATGGGCTGTCGGATACGAAGCATCAAACTCGGTTTCTAGGTCAATCGAAGGCGTGGTTTTGCCCAGCTCCATAATACCCGAATACTCTTTTTCTTGTGCCTGAAAGTTATCTATTTGCTTGGTCATTTTGCCCGTACACAAAATCAAAAGCCCCGTTGCGAGGGGGTCTAAAGTACCCGCATGACCAATTTTTTTAAACTTTCCTGCAAATTTTAATTTCTTTACTACATCAAATGAAGTCCATGTGAGTGGTTTGTCTATCAATAATACCTCTCCAGGGTCTTGTACTTGTGCAGGTTGCGTTGTGTTGTTCATTATAATACACTAAGGTTGTGTCCTGTGGCCAAAAGTCCTAAAATAACCAAACCGACCACGATACGGTAAATACCAAAATACCTAAAACCGTATTTATTCAAAATACTGATAAAAAATTTGATAGCTACAATGGCTACCACAAAGGCTACTATATTGCCTACGCCTAAGAGTTTGATTTGCTCGCTTGTGATGCTTCCTTCTTCTTTGACAAATTTTAATAATTTGTATCCTGTAGCGGCTGCCATAGTTGGTACTGCCAAGAAGAACGAAAACTCGGCGGCAAGGCTACGGGTAAGGCGTTGCTGCATTCCGCCGATGATGGTGGCAGCACTACGGCTAAAACCTGGAAAAATAATAGCCAAACACTGATACATACCTATCTTGATGGCCACAACGTTGTCGATGTCTTTTTCATCGTTGATAAAAGGGCGTTTAAACCAATTATCAACAAACAGTAATAAAATACCGCCTACCAACAAAACCGTTGCAATAAAAGCAGGATTACCCAAGTGTTCGTCAATCAAATCGTTGAATAGCTTGCCCAAAATCAAAGCAGGAATCACCGCCAAAAGTAATTTTACGTAAAATTGCCATTTTGAAAAATCAAAGAACTTTTTCCAATACAAGGCTACTACTGCCAAAATTGCTCCTAATTGAATACATACTTCAAAAAGTTTGGTAAACTTGTCGTTTTCTATGCCTAAAATAGCACTGGTAAGCACCATGTGACCTGTAGATGAAATAGGGAGGAATTCGGTAAGACCTTCGACAATCGCTAAGATAATTGCTTGGATAATTGACATACTAAAAAAAGGGGTTACAATAATTTAGGTATTTGATAAGTTGTATGCTGAATTATATTAACGTACCATTGAAACCGCTGAATATCTTTTCTAAACAAAAGGTTTTTTCTTAGAATAATACCAAAAAAAACTTGCTTAAAAGCAGCGTCATCCCAAAGTTCATGCCCAACGATACGTTTTTCAAAAATACAAAAACAAAAAGATGAATCACTGTTTTTAGCACAGCATTTCATCTTTTTGTTTTAATTCTTATAACTTATCTATTTTTGATACTATTTAGAAAAAATAGTATGTCTGTTTATCTCATATTAGCGAAGCAAAAGGCAGGATGGGCGTTTATGCCCTTGTATCTTATTTTTTACGAAAAAGAGCAAAAAACTCTATCACAAAACCCGCCAGTACTACAGCAGGTCCCAAAGTAATACCTAAAAAGCCAAAGCCAAATTCTTCTTTGTCAAGGCTCATTACATAAAACCCGATTAAAATGGTGGCAATTCCTGCAATCATTAAAGTAAAATTTGCTTTGCCAAATGGTAGTTTTTCTTTATTTGTCATATTTCTTATATGTAATAATGCACGATAATCATTTAGAAACTTACAACGCTGTTAAGTACCAATATGAAATTAGTGAGCATAATATTCATGGCATGACTGGAAACAATTTACTCATTATCAGTAATTTATGATTTGAGTCATGCCATGAATAAATTTGCCTAAGCACTTATCAGAATATAGCTTGTTTATGCTGCAACTCAATATAAGTCATCAAGCGACATTTTTAGGTATTTTTCTACAGCTCTGTAAGTACTGGTAAGCCCTATCAACAAGCCAATAATTAAGATGATCACAAGCAACATGACAAGCTTATCCATTTCCTGCAAACTTCTAAAGCCATCTATTTGTTGCATCGCTATTTGTTGTAAGCCTATCAAAAAAGTACAAGCCAAAAAACCACCTATAAGCCCCTGAATCGCTCCTTTCACCAAAAAAGGTTTTCTGATAAAAGCATCTGTAGCACCCACCAATTGCATACTTCTGATAAGAAAACGCTGCGAATACATGGCAAGTTTGATGGTATTGTTGACCAGCATAATAATGACAATGAGCAACAAAAAGATAAAAATAGACAGCACAACATAGATTTTGGCGATATTTCTATTAACCTCATCTACAAAATTCTCGACATAAGCAACCTCATAAACCCCGTCGATTTGTTCGAGCGTAGTTTTGATTTCTTTCAAACGGCTTTCTACAAAATATTCGTCCTTAATTTTTACCGCATACAAATTATGCAAGGGATTGTCACTGCCCAACAGCTTTTTGATGTCTTCGCCAGATTCTTTCATAAACTGCTGTGCAGCTACTTCTTTAGAAACAAAATTAATCTGTGGCGACTGGTCTTTGGCCAGCACAAAAGGATATTTGGCAATTTGCTTAAAAATCAAGTCTAGCTTTTCCGTAGGCAAGTCATTGTCGAGATGCACCTGTACTTCAATATTTTGCTTGACTATTTCGGTCAACTTTTTAGCATTGAGCGTCAAAAGTCCACAAAGACCAATGAGAAATAAAGCGATTGTCAAACTGGCAATCACCATTACATTGGGAGTTCCACCTAACTTTTTAAATTTTGGCATACGTTTGAGAATACGATTGTAAAAGCTTTTGGGCGAGAAAATCATCAAAACGTAACCATTGTTGGGTTCGACAAAGTTACGTTAATTTATATGCAATTACGTACAATTAACTCTTTTTAACAAAAAAGCCGTCTGATTTTATCAAACGGCTTATCGAGGGATGCCCCCATAAACAACGCTAAAAAGCACGTAGCTGGGCAAAATTATAAGCCACGCCATTATTTCTGCTAGTTACGGCGTTCTATTTCATCTCTAATTTTGGCAGCTTTCTCATACTCTTCGTTGTCGAGTGCTTCCTGCAACATTTTGTTCAATTCTTCTAAAGGGTTATCTCGCAACTTTTCTCCAAAGCTCTTTTTAGAGGCATTGGTTCCTGTAGGTTGCTCTAGTTCCTCCTCAGAACGATGGGTTTCATTGACAGAAATACCCGCCTCAGACAGCACGTGTTCGGAGGTATAAATCGGTACATTGAAACGCAGCCCAATCGCAATAGCATCGGAAGGACGGGCATCGATACTTACTTCTTTGATGCCATCTGAGCAATGGATTTTGGCAAAGAAAACGCCTTCTTTTATATCGGTAATTGAAATTTCGGTGACAGTATATTGAAAAGTTCGAGCAAACGATTTGAATAAATCGTGCGTCATCGGGCGATTAGGCTCAATTTTCTCTATCTCTATGGCTATCGCTTGGGCTTCAAACATACCGATGATAATGGGTAAACGACGAGGTCCGTACTCCTCTCCTAGCACAAGTGCAAACGAACCTGTTTGAGAAGAACTGGGAGATAATCCTAATATTTCTAATTTTATTTTCTCCACTTTAATTCACTGATAAGTTGTAATGCGTTAAATCTGGTCATAAACCAACGCTGTGTTTCGACAAATATATAAACCCATTTCTTGAAAAAAAAGTTTTTATACGCTTTCTCATCATCAAGGCAGGCTTTAGGGCTTGGTCTGATAAATCACAGGGATGATTCATTTGAGTTGGATAGTCAAAAATAGGAATTTTTTATGAGAAGTTGATACCTCATAAAAAAAAGACCAAAGTTTATTTCCATAAAAATTGGTCTTTTTTATAGCTTTCCTTTTGACATTCAACGAAATGCCATGCAGAATATTTTTCCTAGTTTTTCTTAGTCAAACGCTCAAAATCTATTGCAAGGCTTTTGTTAAGCGAGGCAATACCTCAAATACATCGCCTACAATACCATAATCGGCGGCTTTGAAAAAAGGAGCTTCGGGGTCTTTGTTGATGACCACAATCACTTTAGAAGAATTGACCCCTGCCAAATGCTGTATCGCTCCTGAAATGCCACAAGCAATATAGAGATTGGGGGCAACTTTCAAGCCTGTTTGTCCAACGTGTTCGTGGTGCGGTCGCCAATTGAGGTCAGATACGGGCTTAGAGCAGGCTGTGGCTGCTCCTAACGCCTTGGCTAGGTCTTCTACAATGCCCCAATTTTCAGGTCCTTTTAGCCCTCGCCCAGCCGATACTACCAAGTCGGCTTCGGGTAATGCGACCGTTCCAGAGGCTTTATGGGTGGCTACAACCGTGATACTCCTTGCTGTGGCAGTGCTAGGTTGCCAAATTTTCACTTGGGCTAAAGCCTCTTGGGCAACTGGCATAACAGCATTTTTCTTGAGTACAATTACGTTTACAGCAGCATTCAAGCACACTGTAGCAAAGGCTTTGCCAGTATAAATGCTTCTCTTGACACGCACCCCAGCCGATAAATCGGGGAGGTCAACCACGTTGGTCGCCAGTGCTGCTTGATGTTTGGCGGCAACCCTGGCAGCAACGGCATCGCCTAAGATAGATTTTGCAACCACAACAAACGTGCTATTTTCTTGTATGATAGCATCGCTTACAGCCTGAGCAAAAGCAAGGCTTTGGGCACTGTCTAAAGCTTGGTCATACCAAAGTACTTCTGTTGCACCCCAAGCACCCAATTGTACGAGAGTTTCGGCAGTGCTTGTTCCTACAACCAATACTTTAGCCGTGCTTTGGCTTGCCTTGGCAACCTCCGCTCCATAATATATTGCTTCGATAGAAGACTTTTTGACTTGACCGTTTTCTAATTCGGCAAAAACTAATACGCTCATAATGAAGTTTGTAAATGATAAATGGTGATAACGCTTTTTACCTAAAAATGTATTCCTACAAAACTTTCGCTTCGTTGCGCAACAACGCAATGAGCAATTCGGCTTGTTCGGCTGGTACCATTTTGACCGCTCCTTTGGCTGGTGGCAAGGCATATTTTTCTACACTCGACAGTGCTACACCCACTGGCTCAACTACTTTGAGAGGCTTGGTTCTGGCACTCATAATGCCACGCATACTCGGAATTTTCCACTCGGCAATAGGTTCTTGACAACCCAATACCAAGGGCAAAGCAACGCTGACCTCTTGCTTTCCTCCCTCAATTTCTCTAGTCAATGAGGCCATATTTTCAGCAATGGTCAGGTGCATTACTGGCGAAACCGAAGGGATTCCAAGCATCTCGCCAACCAAGCCATGCACCACACCGCTATTAAAATCAAGCGATTCTCGGCCCATCAAAATCAAATCATACTTTTCTTGTTGGGCGATATGTGCAATTTGCTGTGCTACAAAATACGAATCGCTTGGCTCGGCATTTACCCGAATGGCATCGTCGGCACCAATCGCCAAACACTTACGAATCACAGGGTCGGCATCGGCTTCTCCGACATTCAGTACTGTCACCGTACCGCCATGCGCTTCTTTCAGTTCAACCGCCCTCGATAAGGCATAATCGTCATAAGGGCCACAAATAAAGTTTACGCCTGCTTTATTAAATTTGGTATCGCCATCGCTAAATGATATTTTAGCGGTTGTATCAGGCACATTGGTTATACAAACTAATATCTTCATAGTATGAATGAATGCTTGAGTGTTTAATTATTATTTGAACTAAGCAAAGGATTTTTTAAACTTTTCTTTGCAATTATACGTATTTTTTATAAAAAATAGTATGCAAGCATAATATTTTTTTACGAAATATTTTAGAAAAAAATCAACTAAATCATCATTATTTACCAAGTTGCCTTATGGATAAAAATTCGAGATTGACCTTACTCAAGCAATTTTATGAGGAAGAACCCCATGACCCTTTCAATATGTATGCTCTTGCTACAGAATATTTGAGTACTGATACAACGCAAGCTTTAGGCTTATTTGAAAAACTTTTAGCAGAACATCCGCAGTATGCAGCTACTTACTACCACGCTGCCGCCTTGTATGCCCAATTAGGTGATAATACCAAAGCCGAAGAAACCTATTTGAAAGGCATAGCCATTGTATCAGCCCAAAATAACCCCAAAGCAATCAAAGAACTGAAAGGAGCGTATCAACTCTTTTTAGACGAACAAGAAGACTGGTAAAAGCCTATCGACAACCGCATTTTATTCATGAATCCATATTTTAAAGACCTCGTTGCTTTACTCAAAATCGAACAGCAAGAAGATAGGCGGCAGTACCAACAATTGCTTGCCAATACTTCTGTAGCCGAACGCCGTGCCAACGGACTGGCGTGGTATCCTGTGGCCATTAGAGGCACAGACATCGAAAGAGGCGATTACCTGAGCGTCGAACTAGAGCGTACTACGCACCAAGAACTCCCCCATCAATTGCGGTTTGGGATGCCTGCCGTGCTTTTTGGCAATCATCAACCCGACGTACACCGACTAGAAGCGACCATTGTACGGCTGGTAGAAAATAGGGTAAAACTCCTTCTCAAAACCGACGAACTTCCCGACTGGACACGGGATGGAAAGCTTGGGGTAGAAGTACTATTCGACGAAAACGCCTACACCGAAATGTTTGAGGCCTTACAACAAGCCTCCCAAGCATCCGACAATCCACTTATCGACATTCTTACAGGTAAGCGAGCCGTTGACGTGCCTGCTATCACACAGCACTACCCACTGCCAGCTTCATTGAATACCGTGCAGCAACAAGCAGTGCGTCATATTGTATCATCTTCTCACTTATCTATTGTGCACGGCCCGCCTGGCACGGGTAAAACCACTACACTCGTTGCAGCTATCGGCTTGCTTTGTCAACAACAAACACAACCCTTGTTGGTCGTAGCTCCCAGCAATACCGCCGTTGATTTGTTAAGCGAAAAACTCAGTCAGCAAGGCTTGCAAGTATTGCGTGCAGGCAATCCAGCGAGGGTTTCGGAGCATTTGATGCGTTTGACCTTAGAAAGCCAATTGCAAAATCATCTGCAAGCCAAAGACATCAAAAAGCTTAAAAAGCAAGCCCAAGAATACAAGAACATGGCTCAGAAATACAAACGTAATTTTGGCCCATCAGAACGAGAGCAACGCAAACTTTTACTACAAGAAGCTCGAAATATTGGAAAAGAAATAGAGAAAATTGAGCAATATATTACCAACGACATTTTAAGCAAAACGCAAGTTGTTACAGCTACGCTGGTAGGATGCAACCAATACAATATCAGACACTTGCAATACAAAACTGTTGTGATTGACGAGGCCGGACAAGCCCTTGAGCCAGCCTGTTGGATTCCTTTACTCAAAGCCGCTAAAGTCATTTTAGCAGGCGACCATTGCCAATTGCCCCCTACCATCAAATCGCCAGAAGCCGCTCGTGCAGGACTGCAAGAAACGTTGCTCGAAAAATGTGTACAAAAGCATCCAGAAGCAGTGATTCGTTTAGAAGAGCAATACCGCATGAATCAGGCTATTATGGGTTATTCTTCGCAAGTTTTTTATGAAAATAGCCTTAAAGCCGCTCCGTCTGTCGCAACGCAACAACTGTGGGAAGGCGATTGTCCCGTCGAATTTATTGATACGGCAGGCTGTGGGTTTGAAGAAAAACAAGTCAATACCAGTACTTACAACCCCGAAGAAGCCAGTTTGTTGCTTAAACACCTACAAGCCTTACTCAGCAATACAGCGATAGAAGACCCATCGCAACTGAGCATTGCCATTATTTCGCCCTACAAACAACAAGTGATTTGTTTGAAAGAACAACTAGCACACGCCGACATTCCAGCAAATTTTCGCTCGAAATTAGCCGTCAATACCATTGATAGTTTTCAGGGACAAGAACGGAGCATTGTGTATATTAGTTTGGTACGAAGCAATACGCAAGCCGAAATAGGCTTTTTGAACGACATCAGAAGAATGAACGTAGCCATGACACGCGCCCAAAAGAAGCTGGTTGTGGTAGGCGATAGTGCCACCTTGGCACAGTGGCCTTTCTACGAAAATTTCATCCAATATGCAGAGCAGCAAGGCGGTTATCAGAGTGCTTGGACGTGGATGTAACCTTGTTTTTTTGATGAGCTACATTTTTAGGACAGAAAATCCTGTTTTTTTTCCTTTTCTTGAAATATTTTTAAAATATTTTTACAAAATAATTTATTGAAAATCAAGCACTTAAAACTATCCTGTTTGCCTATACAGGACGGAGTAGGAAAGTTTGCTAAAAATCAACTTGTATGTTTGTATAACTAAAAATAAACCAATTCCATGTAAGATAAATTATAGTACATGGCATCTTTTTGTAACCTGTAAACGAAGTACTTAGCTCGTTGAGCAGGCACAAGGTTTATGGATACAGCACGAAATTTCATTAAACAATCTTTTGTATAATATCCCGTATTTGACGGTTTTTTAAATTTCAACAAAATGACAAAGACAGCAACCTTAAACGCAGCCTCTTTCAAACACGTAAGTTATCTTTGGGACGAGCAAAAAGCCGCTGCATTGGCAGGCGACGAAGTAGCCTTGTTTATCTATCGCTCAAACATCTTGGGTGCAGACCTTCGCTTGACCAACTACGGAGGAGGAAATACTTCGGTAAAAATCAAAGATATAGACCCACTTACGAAAGAAGAAACCGATGTAATGTGGATTAAAGGCTCAGGAGGCGACATCGGTACGTTGAAAAAATCGGGTTGTGCCGCTTTGTATTTAGACAGACTTCGTTCTTTAGAAAATGTATATAGAGGTATTGAATTTGAAGATGAAATGGTAGCCTTGTTCAACCACTGCATTTTTGATTTAGATTCAAAAGCGCCATCCATCGACACGCCACTGCACGGCTTCCTTCCTTACGCCCATATCGACCACCTTCACCCAGATGCAGCCATTGCTATTGCGGCGGCAAAAGACGGTAAAAAAATCACAGAAGAATTATTCGGTGGCGAAATCGGTTGGGTAGGCTGGCAACGCCCTGGCTTCGACCTTGGTTTGCAATTGCGTGCTTGTGTTGACGAAGCGGCTGCTCGTGGCGTTCAATTGCGTGGCATCATGCTTGGCTCGCACGGCTTGTTTACTTGGGGCGATACCGCTTATGAAAGCTATATCAATACCCTAGAAGTAATCGAAAAATGTGCCGAATACTTAGAAGCAAACTACGGTAAAACTCGTCCTGTGTTTGGTGGAGCAAAAATCGAAAGCCTTGAAGAAACTTCACGCCAGTTGCAAGCCGCCAAAGTTGCTCCTATTTTGAGAGGTTTCTGTTCTTCTGAACGTAAAATGATTGGTCACTTTACCGACGACGCTCGTGTATTGGAGTTTATCAACTCAAACGACCTCGAAAAATTAGCTCCCCTTGGTACTTCTTGCCCTGACCACTTCTTGCGTACAAAAATCTCTCCTTTGGTGTTAGAGTTAGCTCCAAACGAAGATTTGTCGGATGTAGCAGCCATCAAAGCTACGTTAACTCCTGCTTTTGAAGCCTACAGAGCCATGTACACCGAGTATTACAATACTTGTAAGCACGACAACTCTCCTGCCATGCGTGACCCGAACCCCGTGGTGATTTTGTATCCAGGGGTAGGGATGTTTACTTTTGCCAAAGACAAAACTACCGCTCGTTTGGCATCTGAATATTACATCAATGCCGTAAACGTAATGAAAGGAGCTGAGGCCGTTTCTGAATATACTTCGTTGCCACGCCAAGAAGCTTTTGACATTGAATATTGGTTGTTGGAAGAAGCCAAATTACAACGCATGCCTAAACCAAAAGCACTTTCAGGACGTGTAGCCTTGATTACGGGTTCTGCGGGTGGTATTGGTAAAGCTATCGCCAAAAAATTTGCTGAAGAAGGTGCTTGCGTTGTAATCAACGACATCAACGAAGAGCGTTTGGCTGGTGCAAAAGCAGAATTTGTGAAAATATTTGGTAAAGATGCTGTATCAAGCACTTTGTTGAACGTAACAGATTCGGCAAGCACAGAAAAAGCACTAGATGCTGCTTGTTTGGCTTTCGGTGGCGTTGACATCGTCATCAACAATGCTGGTATTAGTATTTCAAAATCTATCGCAGACCATACACTTGAAGAATGGGATAGATTGTATGATATTTTAGTAAAAGGTCAGTTTATCGTATCGAAAGCAGGCATTGAAGTAATGCGTAAGCAAGGATTCGGTGGCGACATCGTGAACATTGTTTCTAAAAATGCCGTAGTAGCAGGGCCAAACAACCCTGGTTATGGTTCGGCAAAAGCTGCTCAGGCACATCTTACACGCTTGATGGCAGCCGAATTGGGTGCTGATAAAATCCGTGTGAATACCGTAAACCCTGATGCCGTAATTTCTGACTCAAATATCTGGGCAGGTGGCTGGGCCGAAGGTCGTGCCAAAGCGTATGGCATCACCGTAGCAGAATTGCCTGCTTATTATGCTAAACGTACTTTATTGAACGAAATCATTCTTCCAGACGACATCGCTAATGCTTGTTTTGCCTTCGTAGGAGGTTT
>JACCDR010038921.1_pt1 | contig 22991 bp, 25 predicted proteins | sample 7446431 | NCBI WGS metagenome assembly JACCDR01 (sample SAMN15323443, study PRJNA562643) | freshwater metagenome | isolation source: river surface water | place: USA:Blue River Watershed | collected 2017-08-17 | reverse complement strand
GAGGAACAAAGTTATAATACACTTGATGATTATGAGCAGAATTCCATGACATAATACCAGTTTGTAGGAAATTATGGTGATATAGATCACGAATACCCGCAAAGGTTGTTTTAAACTTTAATAAGTCATCAATATTGCGAACTAATACAGTATCTAAATCCATATAGAATACTTGACCTGTAAAAATGTCAGGTCTAAACAACTCAATTTTACTCCACCATCCATTATATGAATGTTTTAATGGTATGATTTCATCAATCAGATTGGAATCAAATCCATCACTATTGTCGGTTAATACTGCCAAATTGTATTTGATATTGACATTATTTCGAATATTTTCGGCCAAGGCGTTAACATATTTGTGATTATATGTGTCCCCTCCGGTACGAAGAACTAATGCAATATTCTGTTTCTCATGTGGGAATATTTTTTTAGAAGTAGTATTGGATGTAGATTTTTTAGGTTTAATCTCTACATCTAAACTTTGTTTGCAAGCAACACGACATATATTCAGGCGATTATCATTAAAATAAATGTCTGAATATACATAAATGTCGTTTTCTTTTTCGGCTAAAAATTCATCAATTGCAAGAGACGCCAAACAGGCGCTACCTTTGGCATAATTCAAAAAATATAGAATACCTCCCGGAGCCATTCTATCATAAATGTATTTAATGGCAGTCTTTGTTGGAGTATATTGAAATAAATCAATTAATGCCAAAGCATATTTTCGTTCAGGCAGAGTTTCTAATATTCCATCCAACTTACCTTCATATAATTCATATTTTGATTCTGGTGGGCAGACTTTCTTAATGGTTTGGTGAACCATATCTGGTGTAGACTTAGCGTAGCCTTTTGGGTATGCAAGTTGATTCTGATTGTTGTAATCGACTCTGACCGGAGCTTCTAGTCCATAGAACGTATCCATACCAACTACACTACGACCATGTTGCGCAGCTAACTTTACAAGATAGGCGAATGTAGCACCCTTGTACACTCGGAAATCAATTACATCACCAACAACATCATTTAGTATGCTGTTTATTTCCTGAAACATTCTGTCATTCATCGAATAAATTCCTTAAGAGCTTCGGCTACTGTGTAACGCGGATATGTAGTTATCGCACTGTTCACACTGCCATTGATTAGTTCAATACCAGCTTTTTCTAACTGAGGCTTAGCCGATTCAAACATGATAGGTAAATGAGTTAATGGTCGGTTTGTTTTACCATTTTGATAGTGGTATCCAATTGTTCCATCAATACCCAGAAGAAGAATTTTCTTTGGGCGAAAATGATAAGCGAGATTCAATGCACCATAACCCGAGTTTCCGGTATTAATACATGAAGTATCTTCTGATAGACCTAGTTTATATGCAGTTTCTGATGACATGCTTATTTTGTTGTGAGAACGTAGACGGTGCAAAAAGGTAATTCCCGGAATTGGATTTACACGATGTTCTATTAGTGGTGCCCTTGATGTTCCGTAATCTTCTGACACCGCCGCAAATAATTTACCTTGGAAATTGGGAGGGATTTGAGGACCATTTAGTCCCCATGGGTCTAGAGTAAACCACATATCCGCAAAGGGAATATACTTTCCAGTATCATTCACGGCAATAATGGAACCTAATCCCCGTAATTTGTTGAAGTCGAAGCCAATTAGGCTCTTACCACTTCCTACGATAATGATATTATTTTTAACATCATCAGGGTTAACTCGACCCCATTCAATGCCTTTCATAGATAATCCTTAAAATTTCCAAATTCAAAACATTTAAGTTTGGAAAAAGTGTTACAATTTATTATTTTTACTGGAAGATGTTTAATCTCTTTTGCCATACTTTCTATGGACGGTATAAAGAGTTCTGGATATGTTGATGCTGCGGTACTTACTGAATAATGTTCGTGGAAGTGAGATTTGCTGCCAGTATATCCCATATCAAATCCAAGTAGGATAATGCGATAAGCTCCCAAATTGACTGCGAAGTTTATAGCATGTGCACCACTATTGTTCCCACGAACATTATTGACATTAGGATCAAACCCATAATCGCCAGTTTTCTTCAACCAATAACAGCCACCCACCCCAGTTTTGTTTGCAATAATCAGGGAATCCGCATTAATACGGGAACTGAATCGGTATTTTGATGGATGCAACATCAATTCATCTTCCTCCGATTGTCCCCACGATGCATCTGCCCAATACAAGACAGCGGTCTCATCTACATACTTGTATGCAGAATTTAAAGCAATTACATTCTTTCCTTTCAACAATGCAAAATCAAAAAATTTAAGTGAGTGTCCTCCACCAACGATGAATACGTTTGTACCAGTAAATTTCTTGATAAGTTCTTGAATAATTGGGCGCATTGTATTAGAATTGTCAGCAAGTTTATTTAGAATCGAGTAACCCCTAATGCTTCCTACCATAACACAAGAATGCGGCCTGTTCCTATTGGAATCAAAGGGTAAGCCGCTTATCAAGGCTCTCCCACGCCATGCAGATGGATACCGCAAGGTTAAAGTTCGCAAAAAGAAATCAAATGATGAATTCATTAATAAATTTAATGAATCATTTTTCACAGAATTCAATGATATACGTAATCGTGCTGTTTTTGTAAATGGTCAACAGCCTCAATCACCGGATGTAGAAGACTTTTATATATTTCCTATTGACGGCTATCGCTTCATGTATTCCCCCGAAGTCTTCAATTCAAGTGAATTGTACAAAGACACTTTCGATAAACTTATTCGTACTGCTGGAAAGAACAATGGTATGGAAATTTTTACCGAAATTTTGCAATTTTCGTACACTTATGAAGACCTTCCTAAAGCCATTGATTCGGGATGTGAGATAATAATTTATGATATTTCACACTATTATGCAGTACGTAAAAGCCTTATTGATGATTATAGTAATTGGTTTTACAATAGATAAATTGGGTTTGTAAATTTAACTCCTTGACTAGCAATGATATTACTAATCACTAATTAGGAGGTTCTAAATATTCTTCACCCAAAGAAGAACTCAGGAAAATGATGACGAAAGAAACTATCAATGTCGTTAAACGTAACGACAGTAAAGAACCTTTGAATCTAGATAAGATTCACAACATGCTCTTCAAGGCATGTGATGGCCTCACCGGAGTATCAGTCTCCGATATCGCGCTAAAAGCCCGCTTGTCCTTCTATGACGGGATTACTACTAAAGAAATTCATGCAGCATTAGTCAAATCTGCTGCTGACCTTATTTCTGAAACAGGAGTGAATTACCAGTATGTTGCTGGCAATCTACTCAACTATGACCTACGCAAGACCGCATGGGGTGGTATGGAGCCACCACGTCTATACGACCACATCGTAAAGATGACAGAGGCTGGTTACTACACCACTGAACTACTTGAATTCTACACAGAAGAACAGTGGGATAAGATTGAGTCGTTCATAGACCATGACCGTGACTTCAAGATGACATACATCGGCTTGAATGAATATATCACGAAGTATGCTATGAGAGACCGTTCCAAAAAGGAACTAACTCCACTAGAAACCCCTCAGATTACGTACATTCTAGCATCTGCATTATCTGCATTTGAAAATCGTAGCTTAAAGGAAGTAAAGTCATTCTATAACGATTTTTCTCAATGGAACATCAGTCTTCCTACGCCAATCATGGCCGGTCTACGTAGCCCGACCAAGCAGTTCAGTTCCTGTACTCTAATATCGGCGGGCGACTCTCTAGATTCTATCGCAGACGCAAATACTGCGATTATGAAGTACGCTGCGAAGAAGGCCGGTATCGGTATCGACATGTCACGTCTGCGTGCAGAAGGTGCCCCGGTCGGTAAGGAAAAGGCAATCAAACACACTGGTGTGATACCATTCCTACGTTCGTCAGAAGGTGCATTGAAGTCATGCTCACAGGGTGGTGTACGTGGTGCGTCGGCAACTGCCACACTAACATTATGGCACATGGAAGTCCTAGACCTAATCGTTCTTAAGAACAATAAGGGTACTCCGGACAACCGTGTTCGTAAGCTAGACTATTCATTCCAAGTCAATAACTACTTGTACAACCGTTTAATCGATGGTAAGGATATCACTCTATTCTCACCATCTGACAAGGAAACTCCGGGACTGTACGATGCGTTCTTTAAAGACCCAGTATTGTTTGCAGAGTTGTATGAGCGTTATGAAGTAGACCCGACCATTCGCAAGAAGACTATCCCTGCAAATGAACTCTTTTCATCGTTGATTATTGAGCGTAAGGAAACTGGCCGTATCTACATTTTCAACGTGGATAACGTCAACCAGTATTCGACATTCAAGCTTCCGATTACCACTTCAAACCTATGCCAAGAAATCACCCTTGTCACTGTGCCTATGGGTACCAAGGAAGACCGTATTGAGGATATCTCATTCGAAGAGTTCCCGTATTGGTACGACAAGGCATCGAAGGTGCAGAATGTATGGGACATTCAAACTCAATTGAATGTTGAGGAAAAAATTGTCAAGGCGACTATTACCACCGACGTTTCAGAAATTGCCCTATGTACTCTTGCTGCCATCAACCTTGGCAACGTTAAGAGCCTAGACGACCTAGAAAGTATCTGCCGTAATTCGGTTCGTGCCCTAGATTCGCTACTATCCTATCAGGATTACATGGTAACTGCCGCACGTACATCAACAGAGAAGTACCGTCCGCTTGGTATTGGTATCACTAATCTAGCGTATTACCTCGCTAAAAATGGTGTGAAATATAATGAGCAGGCTGCTTATGACCTGATGCATGATACGATGGAAGCCGTTTCCTTCTATTGCATCAAGGCTTCTATTGAGCTAGCCAAGGAAAAGGGTCGTTGCCCAGGTTTCGAAGAAACTAAGTGGGCTGATGGTCTTCTACCAATCTACCGAGATAATAAGAACGTAGATAAAATCTCCAATCCAAAGCTAAAACTTGATTGGAATTGGTTGGAAGAGCAATTAGCTTTATATGGTATTCGTAATGCTACCCTGCTTGCTATGATGCCTGCTGAATCTAGCAGCCGTATCTTCAATTCTACTAACGGTGCTGAGCCGGTTCGTGCGTTAATCACTACGAAGGGTAATAAGTCACATATCAGTACACAGGTTGTGCCAGAATACGCACGCTTGAAGAACAAGTATCACCTTCTGTGGGAAATGGAAGACATGGATGGCATCATCAAGATGATGGCGGTCATCCAGAAGTTCACATGTCAGTCTATTTCGACCAACCTAAGTTACAACCCAGAACACTATCCAAATGGTGAAATTCCACTATCGGTCTTAGTTGGGGACTTGCTAAAGGCTAACTATTACGGTCTAAAAACACTGTACTACCACAATAACCGTGATGGTGCAGACGATACACAGGTAGAAGACGCCAAGGAAATCGAGGCTATTCCTCTTGAGCAAGAGAAGTTAGAAGATGAGGCGTGCGATGCATGTTCAATTTGAACATGCATTGTGCTACAATTAACATAATATTAGAGGAAAAATGAGTACAGTTTTTAACACACAACACAGCGGACAGGCTCCCTTCATGTTTTTCGGCGAAGAACAGAGCATCTACCGCACCGACAAGCTAGTTCACCCACAGTTCGACAAGCTTGCTCGCCGCCAGAAGGGCTTCTTCTGGCAACCAGAAGAAATTGACGTAACCAAAGACCAGAAGGATTTCAAGCTTCTGGATGCCGGCCAGGAACATATCTTCACCAGCACGCTAACCTACCAGAACATGCTAGACAGCGTTCAGGGCCGTGGTCCAGACCTAGCATTGCTTCCGCACGCTTCATTGCCGGAATTGGAAGCCTTCATTCTATGGTGGAGTGCTATGGAACAGACGCATGCTGACTCTTATTCGTATATCGTTCGTAACGTATATTCGAATCCAACTGCCGTATTCGATTCCAGCGCAATCAATCCGAATATCATTGAGCGTGCCAAGAATACGATTAAGTATTACGATGATTTCCTAGATGCTTCTATCAAGTATCGTGCTGGCGTCGGCCATATCAGCGAAATGGAACTCAAGCGTAAGTTCCTACTAATGATTGTGTCGATTAACGCACTGGAAGGTCTAAGTTTCTATCAGTCGTTCGCTTGTTCGTTCGCGTTTGCCGAACAGGGCTTGATGGTTGGTAACTCCAACATCATCAGCTTAATTGCTCGCGACGAAGCTCTGCACCTTGCCGGTACTCAAACCATGCTCAAGCTATGGCGCGAAGGCAAAGATGACCCAATGATGAAAACTTTGTACTTCCAAGAAATAGATACCATTAAGGGAATTTACGATAATATTGTAGAGCAGGAAAAGGAATGGGCTGCTTACTTGTTCAGCAAGGGTAGTATGCTTGGTCTAAATGAACAGATTCTAGGTGGAGAGTACGTTCCCTACATTGCGGGAACCCGTTTAAAGAATTTGGGCATCAAGCATGATTATCCAGTCAAGAACCCGCTACCATGGACACTTAAGTACCTGAACACAAGCGATAAGCAAACTAGTCCTCAAGAAACAGAGATTCTTACATATACTATTGGCGGAATCAAGAATGACCTAGAAGAAGCCAAATTCAAGCAATTTAGAATGTAACTAAATTAGGTATACCACTCTTCAAAGGTTGGCGTATATTTCTCTAATATGCGCCAACCTTTTGTTTTCCCATATTTTGGAGATTTTTTAGTTACATAAGTTTTCTGTAGCGCAGAGCATGAAATATCATTTGTTTTGCAAAATTCCTTAATGTGAACTACATTTAAAATTTGTCCGTCAGGATTTTCAATAATGTAGCCGGTTGCCTTGCTGGGTACCCTATGGCTATGTGCAATACGCATTTTGTTCTTGGTATCTTCGGAATGCATAATACCTGAACGGTATCCTCCATCTTTTTGTAAGGTTTTGTGCAATTCGGATATGAATTTTTTAGTATCATCTGAGTGAGTCTTACCTTTAAAATATCCACCAACATTACGTTGGTGTGCGGCTCGTTTTTCAATTTCATAAAATGCCCGTTCTTCCCCATAAATTTCTAGATAAGACTTACCTTTATGAGAAGGTGGTTTTGCTTCAAGTACCATATTGGTTAAAGGACCGTCACATATTTCACTAATGTAATCACTTCCGATTATTGAAATTAGTTCAATTTCTTTACAGTAGGCATCTTCTTCCGTATTATGTGTAGACCATTGAATTATGATAGGGATATGTCCTAATGAATTTAGTTTTTTAATTTTTGAATTTTTTGGAGTTGGTCCTTTCTTTAAACTGGATGGCATCATATGTTCTATTTTACGTCTACCTTTACCTTTTCCTACGTAAAATGGCTCATGTGATAGAGTTAGTTCTCCATAAGTGTATGGGCCGGGTTTACGCGGGTCCATATAAATGTAAGTATAATATTCCATGTCATGCTCCTATCAAGAATATGAAATATTTATACCTTGACTTCACACCTTTAGATGCTATAATAAGCCCATCTATTACAGGTGGGCTTTTTTATGATTCTTTATCCTCCGGAAATTCAAAATCTTCTGCGTTCCATATACAGTGAGGAAGGCCGCACCTATCATGGCCTGAACCATATCAAATATCTCCTTACTAAGGGGCGTGAATATTTCAGCCATCAACCTAATGTTGTAATGTGGAATCTTTTACAACACGCTATTTGGTGGCATGATTCATGGTATTCGATATTTGAACGTCCCGGACGTAATGAAATAGAATCCGCAGCATTATTTTCAGAACTGCATACCCAAGGTAAATTCACTCTTGATATTCCGGACATGAGTGAAGATGAGGCCGCAGGACATGTCTATGTGGCAATTCTAACGACGGCACGTCATCTTGAAGATATTGATTTCAATGACAATTCATGGCGTCATGATAGTGTTACTCGTCAATTAGCTATGCTGATGATGGATGTTGATTTAGTTGGTTTTGCCGAAGAATTTTCGATGGTAAACCATCATTCTGAATTAGTGATTAAGGAATATACTCCACTCGGAAAGTCCCGTGAATCGCTGTTAGAAGGTCGTATTGCTTTTCTAAAAAAGCTTCTAGAACGTAAACGTATTTTCTACACCACATACTTCCATGACAAGTATGAACAACTGGCTCGGATTAATATACAAGAATCCATTGATGTTACTCAAGAAGAGTTAGAGCTTATTCGTAAACCAGTGAAGGTGGTTCATTTTGATGAACCTCATGTTAAGCCTCCGTATAGTGATGAATCTAAACGATTCATGAATCATGCTGGGTTGTGTGGTTGGATATCTCCAACTTCATATGATAAGCATTTATGGCGGCTTGATTTTGATGACCGCAGCATATGGCATGTGTCTGAGATTGACAACCTTATCATAAAAGAATAAGATATGGCATACTCGGATAACTTTAAATGACAGAACCTACATCACAACCTTCCAATCCCCTCGCCGTTGTAATCGGTACATACATTAATGATTTATTGTGGCGAATTATAGGGATTGCTATTAGGGCAATTGTTTTGCTATTCTTCTGGAATGGATTTATTGCATCATTGTTCCCACTTCCTACACTAGAATTTGGAAATGCATTCGGTATGGTGGTGATAGTAATGGTACTGTTCAGTAACCTGAATGGATACAGTAAGTTCCAAACTCGACATTTGTTTGACCTAAAATCATTGGTCTATCAACTGATAGTCAACCAGCACACCCAGAACACCATTATTATGGGGTTATTGTCTCGTCCATCGATACAATCGGGTGAAAGTGAAAAAATTGTCCCAGAAACTGAAAAAAAGGTTGACGGGAATGTGGAAAGTAGTTATAATACAGAAGAGTCGGAGAACAAGTAATGAAAGTCACCAAGAAAGAACTAGTACGTGAGCTATACAAGAAAAACCATACCCTTCCTCGTAAGGATTTGATTGACCTTGTAATGAAAGAATTGCGAACCACCGAGAACAGTGCCAGGACGCATATCAGTAATGCGTCAAAAGAACTGAACGCTTCACTAGGTAAAGCGTATAATACTCGCAATACAGTCAAGCCATCCCTTAAGAAGGAACAGGCTAAAGTAATCGTCCTAAATAACTACACACAACTTACCCGCAAGGAATTAGCAGAAAAGTTAGTTAAAGACTTGGAGTTAAAGAGTCTAAATAGTGCCCAAACACATATTAGTCGTCTGGTAAAGGAATTAGGAATCGCTGCATAAGTTTGGAGTTAGCGTACCCGTGAGGAACGCAGTGGGTTTATGAAAAAGGTCTGTTAGCAGGTGTCGGCAACGCCCTGACGATAACCAGAATACTTCCATAAGCCTTTGGTCCAGACTCCAAAACCCCCGCTTAGGCGGGGGTTTCTTTTATAGTGTAGGAATTTTACTTAATTTCTTTTCAAATGGTACGCAAATCTCGCCACCATTCTTAAGTAGTTTGTCTAGGTTATCAAATGAGAGATAACCATATCCTTGTTTCCCCCATGTTTTACCATAACTATTCTTTACCCGAACAAGTTCTTTTTTGGTATCGACACCGTTAATGACATAAGCATGCCCACCAATGATGCGACCGGTTGCTCGCATCACCCCATTTGAATCGGCATTCATTCCATCATACCAATGTGTACCAGCAATGACTGGACCGAAAATTATCAGAGCATCAACGACTTCATCAACGGTTTTAGCCCAACGATATTCATTTATTAACCCTAATTTCTTTGCAACTTGTGCACCGGCTAGAATTGTGGTACCCTGTGATGAAGATGGAAGACCATCAATTAATTTACACTGACTATAAAATTTCTCCGGCATAAACATTGGTACAGATCGCCCAGGAATGGAGTCTTGAACTACGGGTCCATCTTCTAATATATGTACCCATGAATAGGCACAACAATATGGTGTATTACCTTGATTGCCCCACCAACCATCTGCCCACCAATCTTTTTGCGCAATTGGTGGTCGGGTCACTGAAACATTTGTAAATGCAAAATTTGCGTTTCGTGGGTCAGTTGAAAAATTAAAACCAGAATTTGAATCTTGCATTATTAAACCTTTTGGTGTATACTATACCATTATATTTATTGAGAAAACCCATGCTATTACGTGAAATGTCTGATGCCCATCTTGAAATTGCACCATACTATGTTCCTCCCATGAAAGGGGATGAAGATACTGTTATGCTGCTGTCTGGTGACATTTGTACGGCTCATTCTTTGGGAGAAAATGTTCACAAATTCTTTCAATCATTGAAGCGATTCAAGGCGGTTGTGTACATCCCTGGTAATCATGAATATTATCGCGAACATATTGATAAGGGTGATGGTAAAATAAAAGAGTGGTTGAAAGAAAATGGTTATGATAATGTCCATTATTTGAATATGGATAGTGTCATAATTGATGATGTTGCATTTATTGGTGCCACACTTTGGACCGATATTAACAAGGGTGACCCACTATCAACGATTCAAGTAGAACATGGATTGAATGATTATCGCGTTATCCGTGCGGCGGGATATCGTAAGCTGCGAGGTAATGATACGATATGTAAGCATTTACTTCATAAAGCATATCTATTTGAAGAAATTGAGAGGTTACGTCCAGAAGTCCGTTGTACTATTGCCATGACACATCATGCTCCAAGTGAATTGTCGGTACATCCTAAGTATAAAGGAGATTCCTTGAATGCTGCATATTTCTCTAATTTAGAAGACCTTGTGATAGATAAAGGAGCAAATTATCATTTTCACGGACATACCCATAATAACTTTCGATATAAATTAGGCGACACCGAAGTAATTTGTAATCCTCGTGGATATGCACAAATTATTCGAAAAAAGGCATTTATTGATTGTATGAACATGGAGCCGGTAGATGTGGATGACCCTAACTCTGGTACAATAATGGCAGAATTTCAGAATATTTGGCATACTGAAAATAATGCGTTTGACCCTTTCTTTCGAATTGACGTTTAAAACAAACACCCGCGATTACATCAAGGGTGTTTTTTGTTACTAGACAAAATAGGTATGTATGTGATTTCAATACCATAAATAGAGAGATAACTTCTAATGTTGGCTGAAATCATAAATGTCCGAAAGTATTCTATTTCCTGGTAAATCAATTTCTTTCTCATCACCTATTACGGTGGAGGAAGGAACCAGCGTTCTTGTAGCAGTTTATACTGGTGAAGGTACTGATTTAGGTAGAGGGCCAGTTCTTGCTCTAGAATTTCTTGATATGAATGGTGATTGGATTACAGTATCCACTCAACCATATGGTGTGATTACTCTTAATCAAACCGTTCAGCAATTCACACTTCTTACTCCTGGCACATATCGTGTATCACGCCCAGACCTACAGCCATGGGATTATAACGTTGGTGTAGAAATTTACAAATATAACCGTAATGGCGTCCCGATGACGCCTACACCATCCCCGGTAACGTGTAACACCATCCCATTCCGATGGGCCGTAGTAACCCTCTCGTGGGTTCCTATGAATGGCGAAGACCTTGACCCGCACATGGCTTTGACGAATCCACCACGTAATAATTACATTGGATGGAATCGTCAATCTGCTGACGAAAATTACATCGTATGGGCTGGTGACCATCAAGGTTCTACAGGTCAAGAAGCCTTCTTAATTGACGCATCTGCCATCAAGGCAAATTACCCTAGTTATAATGATTTAACATTTAACGTCACAGCTTTCTGGTATACCCGTATGCTGGATGGTAATGTCAAAATCTCAATTAAGACATACACTAATGGTACACCTATTAATGTGGACCATGATTGGCAGATTCAGGGAGGAACCCTACTATCAACGCAGGAATATTATGCCAATGCCGACATTACCATCTATAATGATACAGACCGATTTGGTGCAGAAGTAGGTACTCTTGCATACGATTATTGTGAGCAAGAATTTACTTTTAATGTTCTACACCCAGCAGTAACGCCAACACCTACAGTTACAGGCACGGTTACTCCGACACCTACAGTTACGTCTACGCGCACCCCAACGGTTACTCGTACACAAACACCAACAATTACAGTTTCTGCGACTCAGGTTACTCGTACACCTACGCCTACAGCAACACGTACACCAACTCGCACCCCAACTGTAACAGCTACGGTATCGTTCACCCCATCTATTACTCCAACAATTTCAGTAACTCCAACAAATACCCGTACTCCAACAATCACCCCCTCTCTAACACCAACGCAGACGTTGATAGTTACTGCGAGTGTAACACCAACAATTACAATAACACCAACAGTTACAATTACTGCAACTCCAACAGTAACTGCAACTATTACTCCAACACCAACACCAGAAACTACTAAGTCGTCAACCCCAGTTCCGACCCCAACGACTACACCTACATCTACGTCTACACCAGTCCCAACATCAAGTACCACTCCGACACCAACGACGACACATACTGCTACAGTCACCGCAACGATTACTCCAACATTGACGCCATCAATAACGATGACGTTGACTCCAACACCTACAGCAACAGCTACACGTACTCCGACCGCAACCACAACAGTTACCCCAACATTGACGCCATCCGTTACAATGACGTTGAGTCCAACACCTACAGCAACGGTTACCCCAACTCTATCATTAACTCCATCGCTGACTCCAACAATTACTCCAACTCAATTCGTGGGTGATTTCTCATGGATTCCAGAAACTAGTGTTGATGCAGGAGCATTTACTTCTATTAGCAATCTAGTTAATGAAGGTAAATTAGTTGCGTCTAGCTTCTCAAATATTGCCGAATCAGCCACCGGTATGGATTGGGCTATCACTTCTAATGATGGTTATCAATCAATTGTTTATTCACCAACGTTAAATTTGTATGTTGGTTATAAAACCAATTTATTATATTATTCTACTGACCGTATAACATGGACTGCGGCCTCAATATCTGGAATAACCGGTCAAGTAATTAATGGTAATATTGTGTGGGTAGATAGTTTTGCGAGATTCTATGCACCAACTTCAACTAATGTATCTGGTACACAAACTGGATACGTACTAACTTCAACTAATGGTACAGATTGGACAGTAGCTTTAACTAATCAATATACTCCATACAAAATTTTGGTATGGGCAGCAGATTTGCAATCACTATTTGCATTCCCACAGAGTTTCACAAATACATCATCTACAGGTATATACCGTACTGATAATGGTACCACATGGACAAATGTTGCAGGCTCAAGTCAGTGGGGTGGCTTCACCAATGATGTTGCTCGGGCACCATCCCTTGCTCGTTTTGTAACTATTATGTCAAGTGGTGACACCCGTAGGTCTGATGATAATGGCGTAACATGGTCAACAGCTACTCAAATATTTTCAGGTGCATCAGATGTTACATGGAATGCAATTGAATGGTCTGATGAACTAAGTATGTTTGTTGTCGTTGGTCAAGGAGGAACCGCTCCAAATCAATCTGCATATTCACGCGATGGTATTACATGGTCGAAATTGAATATGATTGATACGAATGATTGGAATGATGTAGTGTATTCAAGTACATTACGTTCATTCTTCGCTGTTGCGTCAACAGGTGTTGGACGTATAAATCGCCTACCAATCAACTTAACACCAGTAACACCGACGCCAACCATTACAACTACTCGTACTGCTACAGTAACACCAACGGTTACGCCTACAGTTACAACGACAGCAACTATAACCCCATCTGTTACACCAACACAGACATTGATTAATCCATCGGTTACTCCAACTGTGACCCCAACAATTTCAGTTACACCAACACGAACCATTACACCGACGATAACACCAACAATAACTCCAACAGTAACGCCAAGTGCAACACAAACTGTCCTGTTGAATGAATTCATGACAGTTTATTCTGCATCAAGTCCATTTATCAATATCTACAGTCATAATAGTGGTGATTCGTGGAGTCGCATCAGTAACCCATCAACCTTGCCACCATCTGCACCACCTACTACGTATTCAAGTATGTCATTCTCTAAGTATGGCAATTACTTAGCAATGCCAACAACTAATAGTCCATATATAATAGTTTATAAAAATAATTATGATGGTACATTTACTAAATTGGCAAACCCAGCAGTGCTACCCGGTGGGGCACAAGTAGTTCAATTTGCAGACACCCCATTTGGTGATAATACACTATTTGTGGGAATGTCTTCTGCACCATTTATTCGGGTGTACAATATAGACACTGCCACTGACACAATTACAGAGCGTTCTAATTTTGTTGGAGCAATCCCTACCACTGTTAATGGACTTGCTGTTTCAAATGATGGTAACTATTTGATTGTGGCTCACAATAGTGCAGGTACTACACCATTACGCGGATTCACTACGTATTCATTGACAGCAACTGGATACAATGGAAGTATGACGTTAAGCAACGTTGCAAATGCTATTGGTAAAACAGCAGCGTTTTCACCAGATGATAACTATCTTGTAGTTGCTTCACAAGCAATGCCATACGTTCAATTCTTCCAAAATAATCGTAATGGTACATTTACAGCATTAGCTAGCCCAGCATATGTTCCAAATACAGACCCATACGTATTGTCGTGGTCACCAAATGGTAAATATGTTTTCGCTAATACATTAAATTCACCATGGCACGTTCTATATCGAAACAACAATAATGGTACATTCACCAAAATTACAGATTTAAGTGGAGGATTCACATCATCTATAACAAGTGGCTCATGGTCAGCAGACAGTTCATATTTGACAGTTACAAGCATTCAAGCTCCATATGTCATTGTATACAAGAATAACAATGACGATACATTTACCCGTATAGCAAATGGATACTTTACTGCATTAACAAATCAAGTTTACGCTTCTGCATGGTCGCCAGTTGTTGGAATTATTCCTACACCAACAGCTACAGTTTCTGTAACTCCAACAATAACGGTCACGCCGACAATAACATTGTCACCTTCTCCAACTCGTACCCCAACACCAACAGTAACGTCATCGGTTACTCCAACATTTACTCCATCATCAACGATTACTCCAACAGTTACCTCAACAGTTACGGTTACGACAACACCAACAGTTACCCCAACTATTAGTGAATCTCCAACACCGACTCCAACCCCAACACCTAGCGTATAAAGAAAAAGCCCGATTACTCGGGCTTTTCTTCTTTAGGTTTATCAACCTTTTTTTGGTTGATTTCCAGTATATTCATCAAAGATTCAAAGTCTGGTGGCAGCTTCAAAGCTTGCATTTTGTAAGTCTTCTTAGGAGCTTCCTCATCTTTAAACAAATACTTTAAATAACTGGAACTAATTGTTGGTTCATAAGCCACAAATATACCATTTCCATATTTGTGAGATAATGCCGCAGACAAGCGAGTCATAATAACTTCGCGTAGATTACCACTGGACCCGGTATTGGGGTCATATGTTTGTAGGACTTCAATCAATGGATATAACTTTTTGTAAAGTTTTTCTTTACTCCAAGGGTCTTTCCATACTGGACAATCCATACAACGCATAATTATAGTTGTAATTTTTAAACGAGTAGCTTCATGAACATGAGGCAGAACCGCTGGATTTATTGTGGATATTTTATTTGCACTTGTTGTGATGAGGTCAACCGCATTGATTCGGCGACCCGTTTTCTTCCACTCGTTATAGATTTTATTGACCACTGTAATAGTGTGGTCAATTTCTTTTTGAGCAGTCTTGCGAGATTCATGGAGAATCAATTCTTGAAAAAGCTTCATGCGTTATCCGAAGGTATAGAGCTATTTATGATATATTAGAAGATAACTTCAAACAAAAACGCACGTATTTTTACATAGGTAACATCAAAATCTCCATCAGAACGCTTATGTGTTGTACCAGTCATATGTGGAGTTACCTTCATTTTTATTAATTCAGGCTCATCATCCATTAGCCGTAGAAACTTCTGTAGTTCTTCACCTTTTGGAGTGTCAATAACTTTCTGGTGTACAACTAACCCTTCATCATCAACACTTAAATCTATAATTTTGGTTGCAACACATTCTAAGTCAATAAAACCACGACGGGTATGCTCAATATTCTGGCCTAATAGACCGAATATATCAGGCTTCCCTTCTGCTTCCCATTCAGAAACCATTGCTTCTATTGCTTCGCGAGAATAATGAATCCCACTAGTTTCAGATTTACCTATTCGTAGGGGTCTACTTACAAAAATAATTTCTTTTATCATTAGGTTACTCATATGGAACAGCTATAGATTTTTCGTATTTATTGATGCTATGACATTCTAACATTTTCAGTGCAGATAATCTTACATCAAATTTACGACCATCATATTCGATACGTGCCCAACGCCCATAACAATTTGACCAAATTTCATGTAAAACTGCTTGCTCACCAGCTTTGATACCTCTGTAGCCATGAACTAAGGAAGTTTTCCAATCGCCATCATCTTCATCGCGTACTGCTTGTACCTTTAATGGAGAACCATAGCAATCGAACACAAATACTCCACTGGCGGTTAGCTCAGTGAAGTATCGGTCATTATTATATTTTGGCTGAGCAAACATTACTTGAGTGATGGAGCCAACGACAAGTCGATTGGTGAAACATATTGAATGTAACGTTCTACAATTCCCGGATTCAGTTCAAATGGGAATAGAACACTGATACGTGGTAGAGTGAAGTCAAAGCCCATGTGGTTCTTACCTGACGGCTTAGCCAGCACAGTGATTGGCGCATATTCAACATTAATGCTTCCATCCTTCTGTTGAACGGTTTGTAGGAAGAATGCATCGGTCAGAGTGAACCCCTTCTCATCATCACTTTCTAGCTTTGCGATTAGGTCTAGACCATTAGTTAGTTTGAAGCCCATAACATTTTGTGAATTCATTTAATTTGTCCTCATGAATGAAGCATATTGTACATGAAATGATTGGTGCGGTCAATATCTCATAAATATCTCAAGCTCATTCTCGGAGAATATATGACCTTCAAACTAGACCATTGGCGCAATCCTCGCGCAACCATTGCTGCAAATCTTCGTAATCATGATATTGAATATGCTACACATGGCGCAGTCGAAGCCTTAAAAATTTTGAAGTTTACAGATTTCTCTATTCAACAGATGGCAAATATGACAGTGTTGGATTATGGTTGTGGTACTGGTCGAATGGCTCGCCCACTTACTGGGCTTTTTAAGCACGTATATGCCTATGACCCAGTAATGGAATGTATCAATGAGGGCAAAAAGGAATGTGGCGAATTAAAGTTTAAAAACTTGACCATGACATATGACTTCAACATTATACCAAAAGTAGACTTTGCTATCAGTATTAGTGTAATGGAGCATCTAACCGATGAAGACGCAAAGGTTATGATTGCTAACTTGGCAAAGGTCGTAAATGGCCCTACGGCGCTTTTGTACTCGCTTTACAAAAATGTGAATGTCATTACTCCATATCTCACTGATGCTCAAGTCCAAGCTGACGCTCAGCTTAAGATAAAGCAGCCAGAGGCCAGAATTACAGGGAATCTTGTGGATTTTCGTTTCAAACAAAGATAAATATAATTATAAGAACTAATAGGAGACTCTTATGGATTACACACTACTTGCCGTTATTGTTGGATTTGCTGCTATTGTTGTTGGGGTAGCTGCATACAAGCGTAATAAGAAGAAGGCTCGCCTTCTACAAGCTCAGCTTGATGCCAATACCGCACCAACTACCACACCAACTGCATCTGCTGACACACAAAAGTAATTTATTACTTTATTTAAAAAAGAAGGGGAGCTTATAGCTCCCCTTCTGCTTTGATGACCAAGGTTTCATTAGAACAGCAGTCTAGCAATTTCATATAAACTTCTTCGCTGACGTTTATGCACCCATTCGTAACATTCTTTCGCATCGATACGGAATTCGATTCTAGCCTCTCACGACGTTTTTGCTCAGGCTTCAAGGTCCACACCCGATGAATTGCATATACCACGTCATTAGTTTCACGATATTGCAGAACATCACCACCATACCCCTCTGATAACACATACCGTTGATGTAGCTGATATTCACCAGGGAGAGTATTTTGTCCAATCAAGGCAGGATAACATGTTCCAGAAAAACAAATAAGCGCTTTCGCCAAAAGTACAGTAACCATATATCAACTCCTTAAAACGCAAGGGCCGAGAATTCTCGGCCCTTGTTTCACTATAACTACAGGTGGTTATTATTCGCCGATGCGCTTATGTTCAACAAACTTAACCTGAGTGCTTTCGGTCGGAATTTCACAGTCGCGAAGCTGGATACGAGTAACAAGCTGTTGCATTGACGATGAACTACCACCACCAGCCTGACCCCAGCTACCTTCACTGCTACCACCACCGATTGCGATATTACGAGCGGCAGCAATGCCTACGACAGTTGTGAAGTAAATTGGCTGATGGCCCATGTAACGCACGCTACCATTCGGTAGAGTGATTGTGCGGTAGTCAAGCTGCACGCCATCCTTAACATATGGAGCCAGTGATTCATCAAATCCCTGTTGAATCTTGGACTTCTTAATCAGGCCAACGTAAGTACCTTCAATTGGTGTACGAACAACCTGCTGTAGTGGACCACAGACACCCACGATTGCCGTTACGTTACCAACACCCAACGTCGCAGCCGGACTTGAAGGAACAACAGCCGGGATGAACAAAGTCTTATTTACATAGCTATTACTAGTTGAACTACGGTCCGAAGCATCAACAGATACCTTGCTATTACCTGAGCCATCATTCGATGTGGCAGTAAAAGTGCTGTTCTTACTTGACTGACCCTGAGTAGATGACTGCCCTTGGCCGACAGTATTGCTACTATTGCCACTATGGTCATTCGACTGTGCTTGTCCATTAGCATTACTACTGGATTGTCCCAGGCTATTGCGATTAGAACTATTACCGCTATTGCTATTATCGTTGGCTTGACCCAGAGCATTTGTGTTGCTGCTGGACTGACCATTGGTATTGGCATTTCCATTGGTATTCGAACTGGTTTGCCCTTGTGCCGAATTACCTGAACCTGCTACACCACTGCTACTAGCACTATTACCACTATCAGAGATACCTTGTGATTGGCCCTGTGAGGAACTTCCACCCTGTCCACCCTGTCCACCAGCACCACCATTTGCGGTGTTAGTTGCAGTATTTGCACCGCCGGTCATTGTGTTACCACCTGTGGTATTACCGCCAGTGATGTTACCACCACTATTCGAAGTACCACCATTAGCGGTATTTGCACCACCAGTCATGGTGTTGCCACCAGTAGTATTACCACCGGTAATATTACCGCCACTATTACTTGAAGTATTACCTACCGATGACTTGTTATCATTGTTAGATACATTACCCCATGATGAAGCACCACCGCCAGTAGCCGAAATATCGCCAGTTTTAGTCTGGCTACTATTCTGCGAGCTATTATCATAACCACCAGACATGGAATTGCCACTCTGGTTGCTATTAGATGATGGATTGGATTGATTTGAGTGAGACTGAGAACCATTGGCACTGGAACTGTTGTCCGTATCGCCCATGTTCTGATTGTTCACACTACAACTTGTAGTACCTTGTGGGCACGGCGGAGTGGTATTGTTCTGGGCTGAGACATTCCCAGAAACGGCCAGAGCAGCCAATAGTGCCACTGTGATAAAATTGCGATTCATTTGATACCCCTGAAATTTAAAGTTTTGTTGAATTGATACTTACGGGTCCATCCCGTAGCAGGACATATAATACGCTAATAATTGTGACTGTCAATACCCAACTCAACTTTATTAATGTATTTGAATAAATAGTTGAAAAGAGGTCTACAAATGAATTCTGGAATATACCAAATACTTAACACACGCACAGGAAGAGTCTACATTGGCAGCAGCAAGAATGTTTCTAAAAGATTTAGAGAGCATTTAAAGGCACTCCAAAATGGAAAACACATCAATACTCATCTACAAAGTTCATTCAATAAGCATGGTGAAGATGCCTTTGAATTTAAAGTTATCGAATATACCACCGATTTATTTGAAAGAGAAGCATATTACATAGCTGAATACGATTTGTTGTACAATATGGGATCAGTTGGTGGTGGAGATAATTTAACAAACCATCCAAATAGAGAAGATATTATTAAACGTATCACCAAATCATGCAAAACCGCTTATGCGAATGCCTCTGATGAATTTAAGAAAAATAACAAATTGCGTAATAGTGGGGAAAGCAATCCGAATTATGGTAAATCGCATAGTGAGGCTACTAGACAAAGAATGTCCAATAAAAGAAAACAATTCTTTAAAGACAATCCTGATGCAATCATATCATTACGAAAAGGAATGGAACATTACTGGAATTCTTTGGATTCTGACAAATATGCAGAAATTTGTAAATCACGCAGTGACAGAATGTTGGAATCTAATCCATTTAAAGGTGCAAAACATTCAGAAGAAACACGACAATTTCTATCAGATAAATTTAAAGAAAAATACTCTAATATGAGTAGCAAAGACAAATATACATTAAATCCTCAAATCAGATTAGTAGAAATAGAAGGGGTTATGTTTTATGGAGTATCAGAGGCCGGAAGACAATTAGGAGTATCTCCGGCCACTATAATATATCGAATAAAGTCTAAATCTAAGAAATGGAAAGAATATCGATATTTGAATTAAATTGCCATTGGCGGTTTGTCTTTGAAATCAGGATGCGGGTCATATCCATCAATAACAATATCACTAAATTCAAGAGATAATAGGTCATCCAGTGTATTCAATTCCTTTGTGATAGTAATTCTGGGCAATGGACGTGGCTCTCTTGTAATTTGCTCAATAGCCATGGGAAGCTGATTATTATAGATATGTACATCGTTTCCGAAAAATACAAGTTCACCCGGCTCCAATCCAAGAAGTTTAGCAAATGCGACATTCATTAAAGCATATGACATAATGTTATATGGAAGTCCAAATACACTATCTACACTTCGTTGTAACCACGAAGAATCCAATCGTCCATTATTTACAATGTACTGATGTGTAATATGGCATGGCGGAAGGGCCATTAAATTCAATTCCCCTGGATTCCATGCAGTGATAATATGACGACGACCATTAGGGTCACGCTTTAATCCTTCAATAAGGTCTACAAGCTGGTCTGTAGATTTTGAGTGCACCTTAGCTCCATACCAAATTTCCGAACCATCTTTTAAAGTAATACTATCTGCTGCGGATATAACTTCTGTAGTTCGCCAATCTCGCCATTGTACACCATAACCTCGACCCATATTGCCTACTGGTAGATTGGTTAGTCCACGATTATCTAAGAATTCTCGGGTTGTATTACCTGACCAAATTTTGATTTTCTTTTCTTCAAGTTTGTTAGTATCTGATTCACCACGCAAAAAAAACATAGTTTCTTCAAACGCAATACGGAAGGCTACTTTTCGTGTAGTAATGATAGGAAATCCCTCTTTCAAATCCCATCGCATACTACGACCAAATACTGCTCTAGTGCCAATGCCGGTACGGTCACTCTTATCTAAACCATTTTCGGCAATATCTTTCAGTAAATCAATATAGTTTTGCATTATAATTTAATTCCATATTCATTAATTTTATTAATTAATTCAGTCAATTGTTGTTGCCCACATGCTGTAATGGCCTTAGCTAATTCAGCATTATAATAGAATGACTTCATTTAGTATATCCTCAGTATTCAAGTATATCATGTTTCTGTAGTAATTCAACCAACACATCACCATGACAGGATTTAGGATGGCACCAACAACCAAGCACCTTACCATCAAGTTCATGGAGGTCTGCTAAAAGCTGTGGCTGTGTAAGAATCCATTCCCTATATTTCTCAATACATTCACCCCGCTGGCAATCCTTTCCGATTACAAACGGGTTGGCCCATTTTGATTGTGGTAGATTTCCATTTTTGCGACCAATGTAAATATCGTAATCGGACTTCTGGCAATGTACAACGGTTGTCATATCAACCCTAGTGTTTGAGCATGGTCAACGTCAAGAATCCAACACTGTAGAGATTCGTACCATGAGGTAGAATCAATGAATTCGTAGTGATTCGATTCTTTATCGAACCACACCTGCCATAGGTTTTCATCAACGTCTATTAGATTTACAAGGTCACTAATCTTTCCGATTTCAACCAATAAATGTTCAGAATAGTGGACTCCGTATACAGAGTCGCCTATCTTGGGAATCATGATACTTCCCAGAGATTCGCATCATTATTCCATTTTAGTTGATGTATAGGGATACGAATAAATGCTAAGGCTGGATTGAATCCCTTTACTTCTACATAGCCATTGAATACAGATTTGATTGTTCCAATTTCTTTAACTACGTCACCATTTTTAGGTGAATGGTTATTTGACATACATGCTCCCCAAAGTAAAAGCCACCCTATCTTACGATAGGATGGCGTTTAGGTCAAGCTTGGTGAACTTGTTGTCTGGATTTTCTGGTCGGAAGACGTATGCCTTTCCTTCCTTAATTTCCAAGTCTACATCCGAGAATGTGACTGGAACCTTTCCGGCTGGCGCGGACTTGAACAAATCGTAAATCGAAGGCAACGATTCAAGGTACTCAACAAACGCTGGCATTACATCTTGCAGACTACGAGCATTGTTTGTTGCCGAGCTAACTTCACCCTTCAAATTCGCATCCATGTACACCAACTCACGCTTTAGCAAATCAATGTAAGCGATATACTTGGTCTTATTCTGACCCGTAATCTGGAACTCCATTTGTGCACGCGACGGCTCATAAATCTTGCCCTTTGCAGCATCCTCACCCCACTGTAGTGAAGCAAAAATGTCATCCACACTGTCGAATGGAACATTGTTGTAGCTCAAAATGTTCCACACCGCGTAACGAACACCACGCTTTTGTAGCTTGTCAAGGTACAAGTCGATGACCTGACAT
>JACCDR011960402.1_pt1 | contig 22994 bp, 31 predicted proteins | sample 7446431 | NCBI WGS metagenome assembly JACCDR01 (sample SAMN15323443, study PRJNA562643) | freshwater metagenome | isolation source: river surface water | place: USA:Blue River Watershed | collected 2017-08-17 | reverse complement strand
GGACGCTGCCACCCTAGACCAACCCCAGGGAGGCAAAAAGATTCCTTAGCCGGGGGCATGCCGGTGCCGGGATAGGTGGGTAGGTGCCGCGCGGCGCATCTATGGCACTCCCTCACTCCCGAATAACACTCAGCGACCCTTTCCCTATATGCCTACCTCTACCCTCAATTCTATAAGCCAACCAAGAGAAGGAAGATAGAAAGGGTAAGGTGAAGGTGCAGAAGGGGTGCTGTGGGTACAGGTGCGCGGGCTGATGTGCGGGAGCGCGAGGGCGGCAGACGCGGACGGCCGGCAGATACAGCACGGCCGCAGCCCGGCGCAGCATACGTCGACCCCTGCAGGGTATAGGTCGGAGATCCGTCCGAGTACAACGGGCCGCGGCCGAGCAAGCAGGGGAAACCAGCCGGGCGGGGTCGCGCCGGCGCCACGGGCGCAGGTACCCCTCCAAAAAAAAGCGCCCGCACGTGCGGACGCTCAGGCCGCCGGATAGCAGTACCGGCAAAACGGCCGACTATCAGGCCGCCAGCGCTTCGACCGACGCCCGCACGTGTACCCCACGAGTGCTGGGATGCGTGTAGATCATCGTCGTGGACACGTCCAGGTGGCCAAGGATGTCTTGGACGCTACGGATATCCACGCCGCTTTCCAGTAGATGCGTCGCGTAGGCGTGCCGGAGACGATGGGGCGTTGCGATTCCGAGCAATCCGACCCGTTCTGCCGCTGCTCTCACCACCCCCTGCAGGGTCTTATCGTGCAGGCGCCACCGCACACGGTGGCCCAATCGAGGGTGCAGGCAGCGGCCGGAAGCCGCAAAGATGAAGAACCACGGCCAAGCCAAGCCGTAGCGTGGGCACTTGTTGAAAACGCCGTCGGGCAGCGCCACCGGGATCCGATCGACCTGATCACGCTGCCACAGCGGCCTGACGCGTTCCACCTGCGTGCGTAGATCGGTCATCACTGCACACGGCAGCGGCACGACGCGGTCCTTGTTGCCCTTCGCCCCGCGCAGGAGGATCTCGGATTGGTCCCAGTTGATGTCCTGCACACGCAGATTCAGCACCTCGGAGATCCGCATGCCGGTGTGATAAAGCAGCCGGCAGATCAGCCGGTACGGCTGCCCATCGGAATCGACCACGGCGCCGATCAACGCCTTCACCTGGTCTCGAGTCAGCACGTGAGGCAGGCGCGGCGCCATCTTGGGCTTCGGGATCTCCCCCAGCCTGCCCAACGGCTGACGCCTGACGTGCTCGTAGTAGAAAACCAGAGCATTCAGCGCCTGCTTCAATGTGGTCGCAGATCGAGGCGAAGCGCCGGCGACAAGCTGCTTCAAAAACTCTGTCACGCGCGCGGTCGAATCAGGCAGGCCACGCGCACCGGGAGCCAGCACGAGCCAGAGGCCGAACCGGCGCACCCACGCGCAATAACATTTCTCGGTCGCCAGCGACCACTTCCGGAGGCGGATTTCGGCGCGGGTGTTCTCAATCTCCGTCGTGATCGCCGCACGCTGCTTCTCACCGAGGGAGAGCCAGCGCCGTCGGGCTACGTCAGCCAACCTGTTTCGATAGTCGCTCATGATATACGAAGAGGCCTTCCCAGAATCACTTGTTCGGCAAAAGCTCGGCCTTGCGCGCCGATTCGAGAAGCATTTCGCGCCGGTCGTAGCCTTCGTGGCGATGCTCGGCCACGAGTTCGCCGTCCTTGTTTGTCACGGTGCATGTCCAGACGTGACGATGCCTCCAGTGGCGCGTGCAGTCGATTTGATGCCCGCGATACTCGACGGAACATAGCTCATCCGTATCAAAGCGTCGGCGAAACCGTATCTGAGCCGAACCACCCGTAGAGCCAACGCCATTGTCGGCCGGCTTCTGGTTTTGAGGATCATTCATGGCGTGGCTCACTTTGGACGTTAGCCACGATGGTATCCGGCGGCGTTCTCGGGGCGGAGCGCGCTCACGGAAGCGAGCCGCGCTGGCCCCATGTCGTGCCCGCCCCAGAAGTGGAACCGGGTCTCGCGCGCCTCGGCGAGCAACGCCTCCACGCTGTCATCGACGACCAGCGGGCACGCGTGCCAGTCTTCTTTCGGCACGCCGGCCGCAGTCGCCCCCATCGACTGCTCGATGCCGAGACTCTCGATGTGAGAGTCATGGGTGCAGTAGTTTTCGCGGAAGTGCCGGTGCGTTTTATACTCTTTCCAGAGGTAGTGAGGACAGTTTTTGCAGGTCATAAAATGAATGGCTAACAAGGCGGTACAGACCAACGCCGGGCTAGCGCCCGCCGTGGCTGACCTTAGTGTTCATGGGCTCAGTGCTGACGATTCGGATACCGTTTCGTGCTCAGCCAGCCCCAGACCACGTTGTGAAGGCCGCCGAGCCACAGGCCGAGCATCACGCCGGCGAGGATGCGGACGTCGGGATACGGCCAGGTGCAGACCAGCGTCACCGCAACCATCGGGGCCGTGATCAGCGTATTCCAGAATGACGCACGGAAATCCTGCGCGAGCCAGACCACCCGGCGTTCGATCGATTTCACAGCGCACCTCCTTGGATTACGGGGACGCCAGAGTGCTCGACGCCATCCAAAAGCCGGCCTGCGGCTTTCTTGCCAACGCGATCAATCATTACGCAGTCCCACGTTTTGTGGGTGCCGCATGTTCCATCGGGCTCGAACCAATCTCCCTTGGGCCACGTATTCACCGCGGCGACCACCTCGTCGGCATCACCTGGTTGAGAAACGGGCGCCCACTCGCCCCACTGTTTGAAGAAGAACGGCACACCGACGGACGCACACTGGTCCCGCAGCGACCGAGCCCAGTCGGGGTGCATCGGCCGCGCGCCCGGACCAGACTCGCCGCCGCAGATCACCCAGTCGATTTGCGGCACGATCGAATCGGCGAGCCAGTAGCTCAGATCGACCGAACCCAGCAGCGGCTCGCACGACAAAAACTGCACCCGCGCCGGGATCTCGATCAGCGCCGCCAGCCGTTGATCGGCACGCCGTTGGTCTTCGACCGTTGTACCGATCCAGACATTGGGCGGCGCCTGGCCGTCCAGCCAACGCCCGGCGATCTGCGAAACCACGCCTTTCTCGTGCCCTTCTACCGCCTCCATCCGCGCCCACCAATTCTCCGGCCGCTTCGTGAGCAGCAGCCAGTCCAGGTGCGGCGTGCGCCGGATCAGATCGAGCAGATCCGCCAACCACTCGCCAGGAACCTCGTCGTCGAGCCAATCGGCGAGCGACGAGCAAAACACCCGGGGTGCCGTCGGCCGCGGGCCTTGCCGGCTAGCCAGCCAGGCGAATTCTGCCACCACCGCTTCGGACTGCCACCGCTCCGGCTGCCGCCAGTAGGCCACGCTGGTCCGCTTCCGCGGTTTGCCCGCGCCCCAACCCTCGGGGGTCCACTTCCGGAACTTGTCTTGCGTGGCCGCGTAGCAATTCGCGCAGCCAGGCGAGACTTTCGTGCACCCGATCCAGCCGTTGAACGTGTGCGTCGCCCATTCGATCGTCGTGTTTTTCATGAGAAGAAATTCCGCCCTTACGCCGGCCACCCCTGGAGCACGCTCCGCGCGCGCTCGGCCCAGCGCTGCCGCCGGGGGATATCGCTCCCGCTCACAAAGTTTCCGAGCGCGAGGTTTTGCAGCCGCCGCTTGACCGCCGTCCTGAAGTCCAACACCGCGCCGGGCTCCGACTGCGAGAGCGCTTCTTTGCCCATGCGCCGCGGGTGAAACAGCACCGCCGGCGACATCGTACCGTTGGCAAACACGACGATCTTGAACGTCGACTGCTCGGCCTGCGCCGCGCTGCGCTCCACCCATTCCTGCGCTTCCAGCAGTCCGCTCAGCTCGACGGCCTCGGCCGACTTGGTCGGAGAAAGTTGTTCGATGTAGATCTTCATTGGGAAAATTTTTCACCCGATCATCTCGACCGAGTACTTCCGGTGCCGGTTGCGGCCGCGCTTGCCGAACTGCACCACGCGCCCGTCCTTCAGCCGGAACTTCCGGCCGCCGTACTTCGCGGCGAAGAGTTTCCCGAGGCCGCTCTTCGAGCGCTGGTCGAGCACGATGTATTCGTCGCCGTCTTCGTCCTTCTTCGTCGTGCCGCTCATCATCCATTGGAAGCAGTCGTTTGCCTGCGCGGCCTCGACGAGCTCCTCGAAGGAGAATTCCTTCTTCTTCAGCGGCTGCGGCGACTGGCCTTCCTCAAGCGTGGAGAGGTCCTTCAGGCGCTCCATGTCGGCCACGAGCACCTGCACGAGCGTCATCATGTCCGCGGCCTCCTGGTCGCCCGAGAAGTCGTCGCTCGGCGGCGGCTCGATGGGATCGCCAAAGCCGGCATGCGTCACGATGCCGCCGAAGGTTTCGCACCACTGTTCAAAGCCGCGCAGCACGCGCTTGCCCTTCGGCCGGCCGGCCCGGTCCCACTCGCGGATCAGCGTCCAGAGGGCGCTCAGGATCTCGCCGCGCACGTTCGGCCGCGCGAGGTACTCCTCGTCGATCACCCGCTGGATCGTGCGCGTCTGCGCGTCGAATTCTTCGGTGTAGAGGTTGCAGCGGAGCGTGCGGTTCGCGATGTCCGTCGAGAGGCTGAGGTTGTTGCCCGTGATGATGACGACCGTTTCCTTCGTCGCGACCAGCTCCTCGTGGGAGCCCATCTTGCGATCGGTCCAGGTCGGCGCGGTCATGAACGCGTTCAGCGATTGCGAGCGCAGCAGCCCGTCCAAGTCGTCGAGGAACAGGTACGGCGACGCCATCTGCGCCGCGGTCGTCAGGCGCTTGCGGAGGTCGTCTTCGCTCTCCGGCTTCGGCGTCGCCCGCGCCGGTCCGAAGATCGGCACGATGGCCGTCTTCGCGAGGAGCGTTTTGCCGGAGCGCTGCGCGTTGGCGACGTAGCAGAAGTGCAGCCGGTAAACCAATTCGTGCAGGAGGCCGGCGGCGAAGAGACTCACCATGTTGGCCACGTGCACCGCCTTCGAGCGGCTCAGGCCCACGACACCCGCTTCGCGGTTCGCCGCGGTGTCTTCCTTGAAGTCGCCGAAGGGAAACTCCCGGACCAGATCGTTGATGATCTCGCGGGCGCCGCGCCGCGCGCCGTCCTTCGGCGTTTCGAGCGGCATGTCGTCCTCGATCTTGATGTCGCTCTGCACGGTGTAGATCCGCGACTCCGGATCGTAGCCGTACGGCAGCAGCTCGATCCGCCCGTCGCGGCGCAGGATCGGCATGCGCACCGAATTCACCCGGCGGATCAGCCGTTGCTGGTCGATGAACCAATCGCTCTCCAGGCAGGAAGCGGCCATCTCCGTGTTCATCGTCTTCGGGACTTTGTCCCAGTCGCCCTGCCCGCCGTTGGCCTTCGCGTTCCAGCAGAATTTCGCCGTGATCATGTGCTTCTCGCAGTACGACCGGAAGCGCCGCGGCGACATCGGCTCCACGGCAGCCGTCTCGCGGTTGATCACCACCGGCAGCCGGTCCCGGCGGAATACGCCGTTGTGCTTCAGGATCGAACCCACCTCGGACTGGAAGCGCGAGTCGGGGTAGCCCTCGGTCGGCAATCGCACAAAGGGCGCGTGCTTCTTCGGCTCGCCGTCGGCGGCCTTGCTTCCCTCGGGAAACGGAATGCAGCCGGCGTCCACGGCGGATCCCGCCATCTCCCGCGCCTTCCGGTTCGCTGCTTCTTGTTGGTCGTCGCTCATGAAATTCAGCTCCGCGTCAACTCCGCGGCCTCGATCTCCTGCAGCGCCTGGCGGCAGGAGGCATTCGCTTTCGAGTAGTACCAGAGCGCCCGCCGCAGCGCCTTGGTCGATTCCTCGTGGCCATCGAACACGCGGTTGGCGGCCGCCAGCCAGGGCGCCGTGACATCGCGCACCGCCGGCAATTCCGCGATCGCCCGCACCTCGGCGCCCGGCCGCAGATAGAGCAGCTTCTGCAGCTTTCCGGCCCGGAGGCAGCCCGGCAGCCGCGTCAGGCGAACGCTCGTCAGTGCCTTGGGATCCACGCCAGCGAGACCGAGGATGTTCAGCGTCGGCATCAGCCCGCGCACGTAGTCTTCCCACTCGCCGTGCGTGCGGCAGTCGATGCGGACCAGCGCGTGCACTGATTTCCCACCCGAGGTGTAAATCGCCTCGATGCGCAGCGGCAGCTGCACGAGGAAGCCGAGCCAGTCGTTCATGTCGGCCTTGTCGGACTCGAGCACCACGTAGCGGAACGCCGTCACGCTCTCCTTGCTCCGGCGACTGCGTTTGCCCGTGCGCGGATTGGGAAAAGTCTGCCCGTTCACCGGCTGCGCGAGGAACCACACGCCGTTTTCCCCCGACACCGGCAACTCGTCCTTCGGCCAGAAGGCCTGCCCCTGGCTCTCGAACACATCGAACACCAGCACTTGCTCGCCGGGCTGGTACAGCATTTCGAGGAAGCGCCGCGGACCTACTTCGCACACGTCGGCCACCGAGCGGTTGGCCAGCCATTCCACGTTCACGATCTCGCGCCACTTTCCCGCCATCTCGCGCAGCCGCTTCGGGTCGAATTCGCATGCGAGCTTCCGGGGGGAATACACCCGCGCCGGCTGCACCGGCTCCGCCTCGCCCTTGGCGGCGTAGGCCGAGGACCGCTTGGCCGGATCGTTGGAGGCGATCAAGTAGCCCTTGGGCTTGTCGTGCACCGTCCGCTCCGCGGAGTTGAGTTTGTAGAGCAGCTCCCGCTCGGACCACGCCGGCTGGCAGCACAGGTTGAAATCCTGCATCACCGACATCGCCTCGGCCTGGGAGAGCGCGTAGCCGTGCATCAGCATGCAGGCGACGGCGAACGTGGCGTTGTGCCCGCCGGATCCCGAGATCGCCGGCTCCATCTGCTGCATGCGCAGCCGCGCCTGCTCGACCGCCGGCAGATCGAGGATCTTCGTGATCTTTTCGTGCGCATCCGCGGCCGTCGTCGCCGACTGGCCGAAGCAGCGCAGAAAACCCGCCTGCTTTTCCGAGGGAGGTTTGCCGGAATCGCTCATGCCGCCGCCGCCATCCACTGCCCCACGTCGGGAGTCTGCGTCAGCGCTGCGAGGCACAGCGCTCGCGCCATGTTCCGGGGCACCGCGTTGCCGATTTGTTTTACCTGCTGGGCTTTGTTGCCGGCGAACCGGTACGCCGGATGGAAGCCCTGCGCCCGCGCGAGCTCGCGCGGCGTCAGCATCCTGAAACCAATCTGCCGGTCTTTCACCTGCACGAGGCCGAAGCGATCGCGCGTCGTCACGGTCGGCAGCGGCTCCCAGATCGGCTGCGTCCCGCCGTTGCCGTAGTACTCGACGACGAGCGAGATCGCGCCGCGGGTGGCGACCGTAGGCGCCGGCTCGGTGCAAGGCCGGAGCGCACCGCCCGAATGCTGCGGCAGTAGGTAGGCCAGGCCAAAGGCTCCGCCCTTGGCGGTGGTCACGGTGGGCAGCGGCACCCGGGCCGACACGGCGCGGCCGCCGTGCTCCATCGCAATAATGACCGGCGAGCCATGCTGCAGCAGCCCCTCGTTGATCCGGCGCACGGTGTTGGGCACGAGCGGGCGCTTCCGGTCCGCGATGCTCGGGACCGGGATCGACCAGTCGATGATGTCCATCGCCGGCACCCACGGGAGCAGCCCGCAGGCGCCGCCGCGAGCGTGCGTCGGATTCGGCCACACGATGCGCCGACGGCCGCGGACAAACTGCACGATCAGGCGCTCGCGCGTCGTCGGGTCGCCGTAGTCGGCCGCGCAGAGCACGCGAAATTCCGCTCGGTAGCCGGGGCCGGCGTGCATGCACATGTCCAGCCACGCGCGGAAGGCCCGGCCGTTCTTGTGCGGGCCCCAGCGCTGGAACTCCGGCACGTTCTCCACGATGACAATCTCCGGCTCGACCGCATCCATCCAGCGCGGCACACAGTAGGCCGTCGCGCGGCTCTGTTCGTTGATCGGCTTGCCGCCGCGGGCGTTGCTGTGGTGGGTGCACTCCGGGCTGGCCAGCATCACGTTCAGTTCGCGCAGCCGGTAGAGCAGCCGCGGATTGATATCGTCGACTGCCGTCGTCAGGTGCCGCGCGAAGGGATGGTTGAAGGTATGGGTCGCGATGGCCGTCGGGCAGTGGTTCACCGCCGTCAACTCCGCCTGCATCCCGAGCACGTTGATGGCCTCGACAGCACCGGAGGAGCTACCGCCAGCCCCGCAAAAGAGGTCGATCGCTTTGATGGTTCTCACAGCACAAACCTCCCGACCTTTTCGGCCTGCAGGCGGAAGAAGTCATCCGGCACGGCCAGCTCGAAAAGCCCCTGCCGGCCCACGCAGGGCAGCGGCGTGGCTAGGCGCCAGATCTCATGGAAGCACCACACAAAGCGCCCGGGCTCGTAGTCGCCCCAGGCATCCTCGAGCGTCGACACCTCGAATCCGGCCGACGGGAACACCGACGCGAGGTAACCGTAGCCGAGGATCTGCCCGCGGGGCAGCAGATCGTAGTCCAGCGCCAGCTGGTCGCCAAAGGCCGCACGCGACTCGGGTGAATCCGAGAGGATGTCCTCGAATGCTTCGCGCTCGGCCTGCGTGCGGCGCTTCGCCGCGCAGATCGCGACCCAGCCACGGTGGCGAGTCGACCAGCTGCGCGTCTCGTTGCGCTTCACGCCGTACACGACGGCGGAGGCCCACGGCTGCCAGAGGGAGAGGGCCTTCACGCCTTCTTTCCTTTCTTCGCCGGCTTCTTCTTCACGTTCGCAAGAGCCGCGAGGGGCGTGCGACGGGCAACACCCTCAACCTGCCCGACCTTGATCTTCAGATCGGCGGCGATCTCAGGCAGCGCCTTGCCGGCAGCCAAACCGGCCAGCACGGATGCGTATTGGCTGTCATTCAGCCCGAAGTTGGTCTCCGACGCCGCGGCCTTGTCCGCGCCTGCGGACGCCGCCGGCTTCGCAGCCTTCGCCGTCTTCGGCGCCGCCGGCTTGGCCTTCGCCGCTGCGTCCTTGGCCTGCTTCTGCAGCGCCTTCACGTTGATGCCGCTGCCCTCGATCAGGTCCGCGAAGCCCTCGCACGCGAGACCGTTCCACCGCAGCGACTGCGAGATCAGCAGCAGCGGGACGAGCGCCCGCGCCGGGCGGCCCTTCGCCTGTTTCAGGTTTTTACGGTACCACGCCTCGATGGCGTCGGAGCACCCGAAGGCGCCCGGGTCCATCTTCAGATCGAGCCACTTGGCGATCAGCCCCATGCCGTCGTTGCCGGCATGGTGGAGCGCCGTCTGGAAGAGGTGCGACCAGTGCTCGCTGTCGAAGGCCGGCCGGCTGGAAAGGTAACGGTGCAGCGCCGCCAAGCCGATCTGCGCTTCGGCGAGGCGCAGCTTGGCCGCTTCCGCCTCGGCCTTTTTGCGGTCGGCAAAGTCGTCGGTCGACCGCACGGCCGAGCGGACGGCATCGCGATCGAAGCGGTCCTTCGCGTTGAGGCTCTCGGTCACCGGCGTCTTGCGGAACATGTCCTCCCCGGTCGCGCGGGCGGCCTCGATGCACAGCGCGAGCTGCACCAGCTGCCACTGCTTCCCCGTGCGGTCACGGGCCAGCACGATCGGCACCTTGATGCCCTTCTTCTCCTCCGCGGTGGCGATCAATTCGCGCCACGTCGGCAGATTGTGGTCCTCGATCTCGTTGGGGACATGCCGGTAGCTCGGCTTCGAATCGACGTCCACGTACGGCGACGAGAAGGCGATCTGCACGTCGGGCGCGTTCTTCTCGAACACTTCGGCCGCTTCCTCGTCGGTCAGCACGCGCTGGCCCGCGGCGGTCGCCTTCGCGGCGGCCCGCGTCCAGGCCTCGTTGCACTTCGCCCGGTAGCAGCCGGGGTTGGTGCACGTGTTCTTGTCCTTCACATCGCCGAAGCGCTCGGCGTTGTTGCCGGTCTTGAACGGGCAGGCGGAGCAGGCCAGCGGCTTGCCCTCGGGGCCCGTGTAGGTGGCGTCGCCCGTTTCGAACGGGGCGCCTCGGAGCGAGACCATGTAGCGCTCGTGGATGACCGCCTCGGCTTCCTTGAAGGGCAGCGGATCCTCCCGGTGCTTCGGGAAGACCACATCCTGAATCGCCTTCTCGCGCGACTCCGCATCGGGGATGCGGGCGAGCAGGTTTGCCGTGCGGGGCGCCAGCGAGCCGGTCGCGACCCACTCGCGCACCGCCGCGGGCAGGCGGAGCAGATCGATCCGCTGCTCGATGTGGGTCTTGCCGCAGCCGAGCTTTTCGGCGAGCGAGCGCAGCGTGTAGAGCGGCTGGCCCTTTTCGTCCTTCAGCCCCAGCGCCGTTTTGAAGCCGGTCGCCTCCTCGAGCGGCGTGAGCGGTTCGCCGGTCTCGCCGGCGACCAGCTGGATCTCGATCACCTGGGCATCGCTCAGCTCGCGCACGTCGACCGGCAGCGTCGCGATGCCCAGCTGCTGGGCGGCTCGCCAGCGCCGCTCGCCGTCGACGAGCTCGAAGGTGTTCGGTTTGCCCGGCCACGGGCGCACCAGCAGGCGCTGCAGGAAACCCTGCGCGCGGATCGTCTCGGCGAGCTGGGTGATTTTGTCGGGATCGAACGACTTCCGGGGATTCGTCGGACTGGGCTGGATCGAAGCGATCGGCAGCAGCCCGGCGGTTCCCTTGGTTTCGACGGCGGTGGTGGTGCTCATGCGGCTCTCTTGAATTTGCCCCGGCGGTTGGTGTTGCCGCGCGACGCAGAGGCGTACTTCGCGCAGGCGGTGTCGGATTTCTGCATGCGGCCCTTGGCGGCTTTCGCGCCCCGGGCTTTGAGATATCCGGTGAAAATGCGTTTGTTGCGGGCGCTCCACGCCGCGCGGGTCTCGCCGAGGAGGTCGGCCAGTTCGGCGCCGGACATGTTGAGGACCAGCTCGGGCGCCAGCCGCTGCGCCAGCAGGTACGTCAGCCGGGTGGTGCAGCCCGGGTGCGGCCCGTCCTGAAAGATGAAGTGCAGCATCCGGATCAGCGTCTCGCACTGCACCTGCCGGATCTCCTCGCCGTCACCGGGCGCAGCTTCGAAGAGCTGGGCAAACGACATCGGCGTCGCCGTGGTCACGGCCTCGCGGCCGCTCTTTTGGTACGCCGTGGCGAGCGCAGCGTTCATGCGCTCCTCGTGGCCGTTGACCTTGGTCACAGCGCACCCCCTGTCCGCACGTGCGGACGCTGCGTTGGCGTAGCGTGGCTCATGCGTACTGCCCCGATTTGAACCACGGCTGCTCGCGCCGGCCGGCGCCATGCCGCGCGGCAAACTGTTCGTGCGACTCGGGCGTCACGATCTCGGTCCGCCACGCATCCAGCCGCGCGGCGGCCGCGGGGAAACCTTCCTGCTCCAGGTGCGCGACCAACTCCGGCAGCGACGCCTCGGCGATCAGGCAGGTGTAGCGCGGCGGCAACAGCTTGAAGTCGCGCGGCGTCGCCCAGTGCGCGGGCAACAGTGCCGTCTGCAACTTGTACGCCGAGAGGCCGCACGCGGCAGCGACATCGGCGAGGGGCACGAAGGGGCGATCGTCGTTCATCGCGACGCCCTCCGGCAGGAAAAGACGAGGCGGGACGGCACGCCCGTGGCGGTTCCCCGCGCGGCCAAGCTGGGCGCGGCGCACCGTTCCCCCGCCTCGAAAGTGACATCGCTGGCCAGCTTCGGCTGGCACGGCAGACAGATCCCGTGCGACGCCTTCAGGCCCTCAGCCTCGGCCCAGACATCGGCCTCGGCCTTGTCCGGACACCACGCGCAGATCCGTGCAAAGCCGGTCTCGCGATCGACGGAAATCACCGCCTGCGGACGGATCTCGCTCCTCATGAGAGCGCCCCCCGCGCGGCCAGAACCGCTTCATTTTGCTGCCATTCTGCTGCCGCGCTACCTAACCCACTGCGGGCCAGCTGGCTGCCCGACATGGATTCGAACCATGACGGAGGGCAGCACCGCGCGAAGCGATTGAATGCGATTGAATGCGCGAGGATGCAGTTGATTCCGCGCGGATAGGTTGCTGCCGTCTGCTGCCAAGAGCGACTATGCAGGGAATCTCCGTCTACCAGCGAGGGAAGCGGCCGACGTGGTACGTCGCCTACGACTGCCCTGTCCGCGGCTGCCGCGTCAACGAATCCAGCGGCCATCGAATCGATGCCGTGAACAGCAAGCTCCTCGCCTACGCCTACGCCCGCGAGAAGTCTTTCTCCGGAATCGCCCACGGCGAGCACCGCGACCACGAACACTGGGAGGCGTGGGCCGAGAACTGGCTGCGCGGCCGCTACCGCCAGCAGGCCAAGACGCTCACCAGCTACCTCGGCGCCTGGAAGCACCTCTCCTTCTTCCTGCGTCAGCGCAACATCGTGCGACCGCGCCAACTCCAATACCAAGACATCGTCGACTTCGTCCACTGGCGCGAGAGCCAGGTGAAGAAGAAGAGCCGCCGCAAAGTGAGCCGCAATACCGCGCTCCACAACGTGAAGGTGCTCTCCCGACTCATGCGTGAGGCTGTGCGCCGCGGCTACGCCCAAGGCAATCCGTGCGTGAAGCTGAATGACGACGTACCCGCCGACCGACCGCCGGAGAAACCGGAATTCACCGACGCGCAGATCGCCCTCGTCCGGCGCGAGCTCGCCCGCCGTGCCAAGCTCGGCCGTCCGTCCGACTGGATGGCCATCGCCTTCGAGATCGCCCTGCACCAAGGCTGCCGGCTGTCCGCCACGCAGATACCGATGGAGCGAATCGATTTTGCCCGCGGCACGATCACCTTCCACGAGAAGGGCGGAAAGCAATTCACCGCCCCGATGCACCCGGGACTGCGACCGTTGCTCGAGCGGCTGCGCGACGAGGGCCGCACGGTGACTTGCACCCTGCCCTTCCACGCGCCGCGAAACTTCACCCGCGTGATGCGGGCCATCGGCCTGCCGCACACGTTCCACTCGACGCGGGTAACGGTCATCACGCGCATGGCGCGGGGCGACATCACCGAACAGAAGGCAATGGCGTACGTTTTTCTTAGTGACTGGGCGACCAACGAGATCTACACGAAGCTCAAGCCGCAGGACGTGAGCGGCGTGCCGGCTGCGCTTGCGCTGCCGGCGTTGTCGCCAGCACCCGACTCGCAACAAACTCCGGGTGCACGGCGAGCCACCGGGAAATCTGCGACGGCGTCGAATATCGGCCGGTGAAGATCAACGGCTCCGCGGCCTGCGCAGCGAAGATGCGGTTGGCCTTCTTGATGCCGCGAATGACCCACAGGCCAAGGCCCGTGGCGGCAGCCAGCTCGCGGCCGTTCATCTGTTGCTCTTTCGCATTCATCGTCGGGGGATTTTCCAAGGACGTTAGTTCGGCGCGGGCACGTAGCATGCGCACGCGGATTCATCGCACGCATCATCACTGCCCACGCAGCGAATCGCGCCAGCGTCTTCCAGTTCGTTGATAGCGTCCGCGATGTCGGCGAAAGGCCGACCCAAGCGCCACTTTACGTCATCGGTTGTGAAGCCGCCGCAGTCGTGCTGCCGGTAATCAGCCATCAGCTTGCTCAGCGTAGCGAGCACATCGAGTGCAGCCGGCGAGAATTCGGTGATGTAACGTTGATCGGGGCTCATGGGGTTAGGTGAGTTGCTCCAGGCGCTTTGTGTGGTGGTGGGAGGCGACGGTGGCGCGGACGAGATCGCCGGCCAGGGCGCGGGATTCGGCGGCATCGATCACGCCGGGGCTATGGCGGTCGGTGAGCGCGGCCCGGAGACGGTCGCGGGCCCGCTGCAGGCCCGCCTCGATCCGGCCGGCTTCGCCGACGGCGCAGCGCACCTGCTGCTCTTCGGCAGCCACCTGGCGCTCGACGACGTCGAGCTCGATGGCGCAAGGGCCGCGGACTGCCCGCTCCCGGAAAAGCCACGCGCGGAGGATCCGCATCGGGCTGGGTTTCACGATCATCAGTTTGTCGCTCATGGGAAAGGGTGTCAGGCCGACTTGGGCAGAGATTCGGCTTCTTTTTGCAGACTGGCCTCGAGCGCCGACGTCAGGGCCGCCTTGAGATCGATCCCCCGCTCGCGGGCACTGCGCCACAGTGCGAGCATCTCGCGCGTCTCAGCCAGCGCCTCCGGCGTCAGCTTCCTTCTGTCGGCATGAGCCAAGACCAGCGCACGCATGTCCGGCCAGAAAGCCGTTACGCCGGCGCGCATGATGTCCGAAATGGTCCAGTTGCTCAGGCGCGCGAGCTCGTCGACTTCCAGTCGGAAGGTAGGCTCCGGCCAAAAACCTATCAGCTTGCCGCGGGTCTTCTTTTCACCGTTCATTGTGTTAACGTTGTTGAACACTTTGAAGGTAGTAACCAAGCCTTTTGTTGAACAACTCCGGCAAATCGGCATCTGGTAGCAGGATGGCACAACAAAAGGCCGGTTTTATTGGCGGAAGGATACAAGAGCCCCTTCGCGCCCGCCTTTCCCGCATCACTGAGCGCTTTGGACCCAGCGACACGATGATGCTAGAGGACGCGCTGACCGCCCTTGCCGACTACGTAGAGCGGACAGGGAAGTACGAAAGGCCGATGCGGATAGAGTTCGACCGCGACCGCGCAGTGCCTTTGCAGCTGGTGGCAGAAGAGGCCGCGCCCTACGGAGTGCCGGCCCCAGAGCACCTCAGAAATCCGAAGCAGCCTGGTCGGGCGGCGGCGAAGCGGGCTTGAGCGACCAACCGTTGTCCTCTGCCTCGCGCGGATCAATGATCCACTGCGGCGGAACGAGGCCTTCGGAACGAACCCACTCGCGAAGCTGCTCCAATTCGTGGCAGGCGATCAGGCCAATCGTGATTGCACGCTCGCGGGTCTCGGCCTCGCGCAAGGCGCGGCGGAAGTAGTACACGCTGGGACGGTAGGGGATGAGGTCGTCATCGTCGGGAGTCGAAGGAAATGCCATGCCCGACGAAGATGCGGCTCAGGGTGGGACATTTTTTGACCCACCGGATACGCCCAGGCTTACGAACAAGCCCGGCGATTCCGCTTGCCTGCCGCGCCGCCGAATCTGTCCGCACGTGCGGACACCCATCACCGGCCGTTCTGGTCGACGGTGCGATTCTGCCGCTCGATGGTGCGGCGGATCCACTCGACGTCGTTTTTCATCACGCGGATGTCGCCGAGTTGCTCTTCGAGTTTGCCCAGGCGCTTGGCGTGATCTTCCAGCGTGGTCGTGTGATCGGCCACCGCGCTGCGCTCGGCGCCGATGACGACGGCCACCGCGTAGACGCCGGCGATGATGGCGAGCGCCCACGCCAGCGACACGCGCAGCTGGGTCCGCTCGCTGAGCTTGATCGGAGGAGTCGTTTCCTCGCTCATTTGGCGGCGGGCGCGGGCTCCTTCTTCCGCTCGTAGTTCGCGATCTCGATGCTGATGGAGAAAGCCGGATAGGTGGTGGACAGGCTCACGCGCTCGGCGGTGACCTTGTCGTCGCCATTCTTGAGGCCCGTGGCCGTGATCGTGGTGCCGCCGAAGGGATCGTTGCGGCGATAGGTGATCGTGTCGGCCGTGATGTCGGGCAGCTTGATGCGGTTCCCGGAATTGGCGCAGCCGCCGAGGAGGCTGGCGAGGGCGGTGAGGAGGCTCATGGCGAAGAGGCTGCGGTGTTTCATGGGCGGAAGCGGATCAGGGCACGTGCATCTCGCGCGGCACGAGGAGCGGGCTGCGGGCCAGCATGCCCGGCGAGACTTCCCACGGCTCGGTCGCGCGGAGGAGGTGGACGCCGGCCTGCTGGCAGGCGGCGAAGACGAGCTCGGAGCAGAACCACTGGCCGCGGCTGGGGCGGCTCTCCTGCCGGCGGGAGACGAAGCGGAGGACCATCGTCCAGTCGTACGGCTTGCCGAGCTGCTCGCGGGCAAACTCGGCGATCTCCGCGGCTTGGCCGGCGGTGATCGGCAGCGTGAAGAAATCGACCGTCTCGCCGGGCACGGCGGTGAAGCGGTTCAGGGCGCGGACGCCAATGCCTTCGCGGGCCTCGACGAAGAGGCCGTCGGGCAAGATCATCGACGCGTGCGAGTAGGCCGAGCGCGTCTGCCAGCGGATCAGCTTCCCGATCAGGGAAGTACCGCGGTGGAGGCAGAGGGTGAGCGGGACGACGGCCATGACGGAATCACCCCCCGAGCTTTACCCGGATGATGAAGTCGCGATTCGGATACGCCGCGAGCGGCACGAGCGTGCGCGACTGCGGTTCCAGGACGAAGAGGCCGCGGTCGCTGCAAAAGGCGTTGAGGGCATGAAAGCCGCCGGAGGCCACGCCGCCGAAGGCCGCGGCCTGCACGACGTAGATCCGCGCGACCAAGGGCTGCGCCTTCACACCCGCGCGCTTGGCGGCGATGTTGGCGGAGAGGGCGAAGGCCAGGGCGAACTTGTCGCAGTCCCAGCTTTCCTGCTCGTAGATGCCGAGGCCGGTGGCGCTGCCAAAGGCAAGCGACCAGGCGACCGTCTCCTCGAGCCACGCATGGGAAACGGGCGTGAAGACGGCATCGCTCGTCTCGATCTGGGCGGAGGGCGCGAGCCGCTGGATCTCGGCGATAACAGCGGCAGCGGTGAAGGTCGGCGCACCGGCCGGGAGCTGCCACGCCGGCACCGCGGGCACGGAGACTTGGCCGCGCGGCGCCTGGGAGCAGGCGGAGAACGCCAGCGCCGAGACGAGCGCAAAGAGGAAGGCGAAGCGGCGCATGGTCAGGGGGCCGCGGGCGGAGCGACGGAGACACCACCGGCAGCGGTGATCTGCGCGCGCAGCGTGGCGATGTAGGTGGCGAGGGCGGCGACGTGCTGTTCGAGCGCGGCGACCCGCGCCGTTTTGGCGGCGAGGTCGGCAGCGTTCGCGGCGATGGCAGCGTCGCGGGCCTGCTCGGCGGCGGTGATGGCGGCGGTCTTTTCTGCCGTTGCAGCCGCCTGCGCGGCCTGAATGTCGGCGGAGATTTTTGCCCGAGCCGCGAGCGCCGCGTCGCGCACGGCGGCGTCGATCTGCGGAGCGAGGGCGAAGTTGGCCGGGTCGCGGGCGAAGTCGCCGATCTGACGATTGGTGTTTTGCCCGTTGAGGAACACGTTGCCGTAGAGATCAATCGTGACGGCCGGCTCGGCGCCGCGGACCGTCTTCGCGAAGACGACCGCGGCGGCGAAAATCACCAGATAGGGGATGAGCTTTTTCATGTGAGGAAATCAGCGAAGGCGGCGGGCGCGAACAGTGCCGTTTGCGAGGCAAGTGCCTGACGAGAACGAAGCGCGGCCTACGAGATAGATCGTTGTCGTCGCGTTGAGACTGAACCGGCGCGTACCCGAGTTTATCTGCTGCGTGGAGCCGGACGGGAATGCGGTGGATTGGTGGTAGGTGGTGCCATCCATCGTCGCCGACGCCGTTGCCGACGTGGACGAGATGCTTGCAAGGACCAGCGTGGGGGAGGCCGACGGGGCGAATGCGATGGTCCCTTCGACATCCCAATCGCCGGCCGTCAACGAGATCGACGTGATGTTTGCGTCGGTGGCCGTGGTAAGAGAAATGCCGGAAGCGGTGCTACTCAGATACTCGCCGACGAAGCCAGTGGCCGCGTTGTCGTTGGTGTTTGTACCCAACGCACGGAGTCCCGAATTGCCGAGGGTCATCCACGACGTGCTCTGCCCCTGATTGGTCCACTGGAAACCGCCCGAATCATTCGCCGAAATGAAGCGCGTGATGCTCGATGCGTCGGAAGTAACGCGAAGCAGAGAAACCTCGGTGCCGCTGGAATTAGATCCCAGCAAATAGCTGGTGCTATTTGTGCCGAGCTTCAGCGAGCCGACGGCCGTGATATTGCCGGTCACGCTGAGACTCTGGCCGATGGAGACGTTGCCGCCTTTCAGCACCCGGAGGCTGTTGGTGATCTGATTATCGCCGTAGTTGGCGACATAGGCGTAGGCGTTGGCCGGCGTCGCTGTATCGGCACTCACGCCAAACTCGGCAGAGCCGCCGGGATTCAAGTCGCGCCCGACGACAGTGGAAAGAACCCGGCCGGCGGTTGTCGCGTTGCTGTTAAAGAATCGCCATCCGGCAATGGTATTCGCATCACCTACGGTCGTCGAAAGCGTCAGACTGCTCGCACCAGTGATCGTGCCGCCGCTGACGGTGGCGTTGCCGGTCAGCGCGAGGCTCGTGCCAGTCGCCGCGCCGATGTTCGGCGTCGCCGACAGGTTGAGCGTGCCGCCGGTAAACGAGAGGTTGCCGCCGATGGTCGCGTTGCTGAAGCCACCGGCGCCGTTGCCGTAGACGATCGACGTGCCGGAGGTTGCGGGCGCGACGTTGGTGCCGATCACCAGACCGAAACTGGTGCGGGCAGCTGCAGCATCGGCGAGCGTCAGGGTGCTGCGGCCGAAGGTCGTCGTCGTCAGCGCGGCGATGGCCGTGAGATCGGAGTCGAGCGGCTGGAAGCTCGATGTGCCCCCGGTGACCGTGGCCGGCAGCGTGAGCGTGAGGCCTGAAAGGTTGAGCGTTCCGCCGGTGGGAGTACCAGCGAGCGAGCCGTTGACGGTGAGCGTGCTGCCGGCGTTGAAGGTGACCGCCGCGCCGCTCAGGAAAGCGTGCGTCTGGGCGGAATTAAAGCCGGCGGTGAGCGCACCCGTCGCGGTAACCTTCTGCACCGGAGTGTTGACCGGGACGGTGCTGGGCTGCGCGGCGAGCGCCGCGGCGAGCGCGAGGAAGAGGAGCGATTGCTTCATGGATCAGGTGGCGAGCGTGAAGCCGGGGGTGATCAGCGAGGCGGCGGCGCCGTAGGCGGTGACCTGGCACCACGTGGCGGTAAGCTCGTCCCACGTGCAGGGCAGGCCCTCCTTCATCACGAATTCCAACTCCGCGACGCGGGTCGGGGCGTTGTCGAAGACGACGATCCGGCCGCTGCCGGGCGTATCCACTTCGCCGGAGACGAGGGCGCGGAGCACGTACTGGGCGACGATGCGGCCGGCAAAGCCGAGCTGGATCCGGGCGCCATTCTGCAGGTTGGCAAGCACGGCGGCGGACAGGCCGTCGAGGTCGGCACTCGTGCCGCCGTACAGCCCGGTGAGGTCGTAGCGATTGATCAGGGCGTTGGCCATATCGGGGATGACCGCGGAGATCTCGCCGCTGGGCGGATCGAGGCGGACGAGAGCGTCGCCGTTGGCGGCCTGGTTGAGGGCGGAGGTGAGGTCGGTCCACAGCGTGCCGCGGAGGCGGTCCGGCACGACGACTTCGCCGCTGGCGAGGGTGGCGCGGGCGAAGTAGAAGAATTCACCGTAGGGCCGAAGGGCGGCGGAGCGCGTGGCGCTCACGGTGGCATCGACCAAGCCGGCGACGGCATCGGTGACGACGAGCCCATCGGCCAGGGCGAGGGTGAGATCAAAGTCGGCCTCGGCGCGGAAGGGCGAATCGGTGACGAAGAACTTGATCGCCGTGGCGCCGGTGAGATCGATCGGCGTGCCATCGGCGCGGGCGAACGCCAGCCGGAAGCGCCCGGTGGCGCCGGTGGGTAGAAAGAGGATGGGTCCGAGGCCGAGGCTCACGCCGCGGGCGGCGTGTCAAAACCCGGAGCGGCTACGGAAGCTCGGGCCAGCGATCCAGCCGACAGCGCTCGGTGCGCATCCACCGCTTGAGGCGGGAGCAGCCGCATGCCCGGCACTTGCCGAGACCAAAGTAAGCGGCTTCTTCCCACGTGGGCTGGCCGTCGCGCGGATGGATGCAGGCGCGGCAGGCGGCTTCGCGGGCAGCGTACTCCTCGGCGGTGAGCACGGGCACGCCAGCGGCGACAAATCGCGCCATCGCGCCGGCAAAGTTTTGCGCGAGCTCAAAACCGCGGGGCTCGCGCGGCACGGCGCCGCGGTACTTGTCGACGAGGGCTTGGTGCGCCTCGGGCGTGAGGAATATCTCGTTGCCATCGATACGGGAAGCGGCGGCGAGGATGTCTTCGAGATAGCCCAGGGGGCGATCCTTGGCGCGGATCTGCAGTTGGCTGCGGGTGAGACGGATCATGGGGCAGGATTTTCGCAGGTGATGTCGAAGTCCCACGCAGTAGTGCCGCCTTCGCAGGCGCCGTTGATCACGATGCGGATCGAAGTGGACGACGTCGGCACGGTGAAGCCGTATGATCCGGAACCGTTCACGCAGCCGGAGTCGTAGAGCAAAGAGCCGTTAAGGTAGATCTGGATCTGGTCCTTGATCGTGTAGAACGTCCACGAGACGGTGACGTCGTAGCTGATACCGCTGCTGGCGGAGATATCGAAGGTATTGTCGTAGCCTTCATTGCCGCCGCTGGCGGCGCCGGTCGCGCCGCAGATGCAGCCGGACGGCGGCGTGCCGCAGGGGTCCACCTCATCGCAGCCGGCGCACTGGCAATACGTGCTCTTGAGAAACGGCATGGGCTGCCACGCTTACGGAATCAGGACTTCCACTGGGCCGTCGCAAGTGTCGAGCGTGGTGCTCGGGATTGCAGCGATGGCGGTAGCGATTTGACCGGGGATATCGGCGGCGGTGATAGCCGCGGCAATCAGTCCCGCAACGTCCACAGCCTCCAGCGCGGCAATCCGCGATTCATGATCTGTGGCGGTCGATTCCAAAGCGGAAACGCGAGTGCCAAACTCATCATTGGCCGCGTTATTCGCAATGTCGTAGATCTTGTCCTGAATCGCGCCCTCGTTGCGGTCGATGATTTGGCCCAGCAGGACAACCGTTGCCTTGCGGTCGAGGCTCATGACCGAGACGCGCTCGGCATCGAGCCGTTGCAAGCAAAAGCCGGCGCGCAGTTTCCCGCGGAGCTTGACCTTTATTTTCATTGGGCCGGCAACAGCAGGGTCCGTCGCACGTAGATGTTGCCGAGGTATGGCTGTCGCGTGCACTCGGCAACCAACTCGGAACGGTCGGCCACGTAGCCGGCGTAGGCGGTGGCCGTGGGCAAGGTACTGGCGCTCAACTCGTCGACCACGTAACCGCTGGCCAGATTCACGGGCGCGAAACGCTGTACAATGGGCAAATCGTCATCGAGATCGGCGGCCGCGGAGAGGGCGTACTCGTGGAGCATGCGACCCGAGGCGATCAATTCCTCGGGCACGATGCGGCCCCCGGACGCCGTCGCGGCCGTGCCGGACACCGACGTGAAAGTGGTGTTTCCCACCAAGCCGGCGATGCGAAAAGTCGTCGTGGTCGGGACCGCGATGACGCGCGTGAAGAGTTGGGCGCTGACGACGTTACCGGCCCAGGTGTAGGTAATCGCCACCGCGACCAGATTGCCCGCAGTCAATCCGTGTGCGGCGCTAGTGGTAACGGTATAGTCGGCCGGGGTGTTGCCCGGATTGAAGGCCAGCGCGTTGATCGTCGCCGGAGTGCCGGCCGCGGTGCCGGCGTAAGCCGGGAAGCGATACGGCAGGGGATCGGCCTCGCTCCACGCGGCCGGCACGGTGGCGAAGGTGCGCTCGTATTTGCATTGGCCGGCATCGCCATCGCGCAGCGGGCTCTCTTCCACAAGATACGCCGCGGGCAGTGCGAGGGTGCAGCTGCCATCGGTCGTGAAATTCACGGCGGTCCCGGCGGCGGCATCCACGGCAGAGGCGGCGAGCTTGAAGGTCGTGTCGGACTGACGAATCACGAAGTACTGGCCGGCGGCCAGACCCGAGAGGCCAACAAGAGCCGAGATGACGACCGGGCAGCCGGTGAACAGCAAAGCGGTCGAGGAAACGGTGAAAAGATCCGTGGACGCCACACCGGGCACCGTGGAGCTGCTACCGTTGTACTCCGGATCGAGGGTATCGAGCGGGGCATGCACGTAGGTCGTGCGCGGGCCGATGTACGGCCGCCGAATCGTGAAGTGCGTGGGCTCCTTGGGCAGCGGGAATGCGATCTCAGCCGCGCCGATTTGGCGGTGCGTGTCCCACGCCGCGGACTTGTAGGGCAGAAGGCTCATGGGTCAGGAATCCACCTCGACGGTGACTTGAGCGTTGGAAAGATCGGTGGCGGCCTGTTGGAGGCGCTCGCCCGCGGCTTTCAGAGCAGCATCGGAAGCCGCAAAGGGATTTTGCTCGGAGGAGTTCAGGCCGGCTAGGCGCGCCCGGGCGCCGGCGGCCCGCGTCGCGAAGAATTCCGAGCCGGCCTCGATGTTTTGCTGCCGGACCGCATCGAAGAGCGTGACGGTGCCGCCAAAATCTCGCAGCCGGCGCGCTGTGGCTTCGTCGCGCTGGATGCCCCGGGCGGCGAGGCGGGCGGCGCTATTGCCGCGCGTGCCGCCGGCGGCTTCATCGAGCGAAAAGGCGTAGTAGTCGTCGCGGGCGCGGCGGGAATTCGTACTTGCCTCGCGAAAGCTCTTCCGAGCGTCGTCGACCTTTTCCAGCAGATCAGCGATTTCCTTTTGGCGGTCGAATTCTGCCTGCAGGGCGCGGTCCCATGCTTCGTTGGCCTGCTCTTGGATGCGAGCCCGCAGGCGAGTCTGTTCGGTGAGCTGCTTCTCGGCTTCCAGCGAGTAGCGCGATTGCTCGTAGGAGCCGCTCTTGGCGGCCAGTGCTTTGCTGTCGAAGTAGAGCTGCCGCTCTTTGGCGTGGGCGAGCTGGTCTTCAAGCGACATGCCTTCGAGCGCCCGTTGCTCGCGCTCCGCGGCAATCTGCCGTTGCAGGTTGAGGATATCGTTCAGGCGCTGGCGGTTTCTTTCCGCGGTTTCCTGCCGTACACGCGGCGCCAACTCCGCCTGAGCCGCGGAATTCTCCTGCAGATCAGCCGCGAGGGCCGCTTGCTCGTCGGGCGGCGCTCCGCGCTCCTGAGCAAATTGCAGCCGGCGCTGGAGCGAGCGGCCTTGGCCCTGCAACGACGAGAGCTGCTGCGCATCGGTCATGCCCGCGGCCCGGGTGGCGGCGACCGCCTGCCGGATCCGCTCATGCGCCGACGCGACGCGATCCGCCATCTCCTTGGCGGCCCGGAGGCGGGCCGTGATCAACTCCCAGCCGGTCTGGATCACCTGCAACGCCGTGCCGATGCCGGCGCCGACGAGCAACCCCTTGAAGAGCGTGCCCAGATTGAAGGTCCGCGCGAGCACGCCGCCGATCTGGCCGAG
>JACCDR010255272.1_pt1 | contig 22999 bp, 39 predicted proteins | sample 7446431 | NCBI WGS metagenome assembly JACCDR01 (sample SAMN15323443, study PRJNA562643) | freshwater metagenome | isolation source: river surface water | place: USA:Blue River Watershed | collected 2017-08-17 | reverse complement strand
TTCATAAACAAAATGAGCGCCGTCCGTTGCGGCAAGGTTTAGAACGTCGCCAGTGCTTCCAGAAACACGCAAAGTTAGCCCGTAGCAAAACACGCGGAAGGCTCCAGCCATGCTGATAAAGCGGTTTACTGTGCTGTTTCCGATCCAATAAGCATCCTCCATTTTTGTTGGAGTAATGGTGCTTGTTCCGCTGTTAGTTGACGAAATCAGCGAAATATTGGCGGCAAACGTATATGTCGTGTCAACCGTCTGCTCTGCATTGACAGAGGGCACACCGTCATATTGAATTGCAACAATGTCGCCAGCCGTTGATGCAGCAGTCAGTGCGGTCTGGAGTGACGTTGCAGCCTTTGCCCATGTGTCATAGGGCGCGGTATTTGACCCGCCAGAAGCAACGAAATAGACGGCCACTTACAGACCCACCATCGCCTGGAATTCAGATTCCGCCAGATGCTCATTCAGGCCGGCAATCGTGTTGTCGATCTTGGTCTGAATGTTGAAGCCTTCGGGCGCGTTGAATGTCTGCGTGTACTCGGTGCCGTCCTGGTCGTACATGCGCAGCACGTTGTTTGTGCTGCCATTGGCCTGCACCGTTGACGCAATGGTGTGTTGAACGATTGGCATGCTTATTCCCCCACTGCAGCGCGAACGGTGTTATCAGCGGCAATCAATGCCTGCATGCGCGACTTGAGTGCGTTCCACTGCGTGACGTTCATGCCAAAGGCCGTGCGCAGTTGTGCATCGGTCACATCGCCGGCTTGCACGCGGGCAATCAGAAACCGCGCAATCTTCACCAGGCGTTCGCTGTCGCCGTCCCGGTAGGCTTGACGCACCCGGGCAATAAATGCTTCGGGGCTTTGGTGCTTGAGGATGAGTGCCATGATTTACAGCGCAAAGATGCCCGACGCATTCCAAGTGATGGCAATATCGCCGCCATTGCTGGTGACCGGCAACCCGCCGCCGCTGGTGTCGTAGTAGTAGACAAGCCGCGAAGTGCCGGCCACCCCGGTGTCGATGTAGATCACGATGGCCTCATAGGTCACCGTGCCAGCAACAGCCGTGAAGGTCACATCAGCACCGTCAAACACGCCATTGGTGTAGGTCTTGCTGCCGATGGTCTGTGCCGTGCCGCCCGTACCGGACAAGTCAGACAGAAACTCATGGCTGCTGCTGTAGGTGTACGTCCCGGTATCGACTAGCACAGCCTTGACGGTGCCGCCGAGTGACGAATTGGACGAGGCTTGCATTACAGCCTCTTTCCACTTGGGGAAAATCGCGTTTGCCATTAGCTATAGCTCAGTGATGCCCGGTCGTCCCAGACGTTATCAAATGCCGAATTGCCATCGGCCCATGTGATCGTTACATCGCCATCGATGCCGAACACCAGTTTCTGCACCTGCCACACCGCCGCAGCGTCAGACGCCCCGGGATAGGCTTTGCCGAGATAGGCAAGCGTCGGCGGGTCTGCATCTTGGTCGTATCGCGTCGAAAACTCGGCCACCTTGCCCCCTTCGTAGACCAGCGCGGCCAATTCGCCCAGGTGCGGCATTAGCTGACCTTTCGGCCGCTCACTCGCCGCACCAGCTTTGACGCGGTATCAGCCGTCTCGCTGATGAAACCGCCTGACTCAAGCACATGCCCGATCACTTCCGGCAGCGTGTAGGTCTCACCCGGTGCAACCGTCTTGCTCACGATGGTGTGTGACGCCGCCGCAGCGATTCCAGACGGCACCAGCTTGACGACATAGGCAATGGGCGCAGTGTGCGAGTTGTAGACGGTGAACTTGTCCAGAATCGTGCGAAGCCCGGTGCTGGTGTAGATGGTGGTTTCCGAGTTGGCAGCGTAGCCCGCAGCCACCAGCAGGTCAGCGGTCACGCTCATAGCATCTGCCCTTCGTTGATGTCCTGAATCTGCCGGGTTGCCACTGTCAGCCGCTCCCGCAGTTCGTTGATTTCACTTGCCATCGTTTCAACCTGATCCCGCAGGACATAGGCGGCGAACTTCAATTCCTCGATGCCGGCATCATCAAACTGGCTAGCCTCAAGGTCAGCCGTTGAAGCACCCAGCGCGCCGCCAGAACGGTCATACAGACCCTGTGCAAAGTAGCGGAACCACGCTTGCTCCACCATGACCGGCACTTGCTGCCCGTTGACCGTGGCAAACCCAATCGTCCGCGTCTGCGGTGGCGGGAAAAGTGCGCTCATGCCGATTCCCCGCTCACGATGGCAAACGGGGCATCCGCACTGAACCGCACGCGCCACACACGATCCCGAGACCGGCCGAGCCGGCGCCAGATCAGGCGTTGATAGCGGTTGCCCAAAGCCCCGGCAGAGCGTTCAACAGGATTGCCGAAGGACGCGCCCCCATCGTTGGACCACGAAAGCTCCACGACAGGCGTGCCGCTTGATGCTTCACCTGTGGTGCAGTCCAGCACAAAGGCCGAATGCGTCTTTTCCTCGCGCAGCGGGATTGCGTCATTTGGGCTTGTCCGCTCACACACCCGAGCGTCGGAGCCGAACACATGAACATTGCGGTCCATCTGGTACACGTTGCCGTCCGCATCACCGACAAGGTGCAGGCCATGCGCAAAGACATGATGCGTAGCACGGTGCGCGATGAATTGGCCGTCGCCGTCAAGGTCGCACCGCTCATGCCAGGCGTTCGTGGCAATCTCATAGACCCAAGTGCTAGCCACGCCCGGGGCATTGATGCAATAGAACGTTTGTCCGTGGTCTTGATAGACGTAAGCGGTGGCCGCTGACAGGTCGCTAGAGGCTTGCAGCGATTCCTCCACCGCCACGGTACTGATGCGCTGCGGCGGGCCACCTGATGCCCTGTAGACGATGCCGGAGCCGTTCAAGTCGCGGCCGATCCACATGATGCCGGCATCAGCCTTGCAGACTGACCACTTGGCAATGCAACCGACATCGATGGTTTCACCCGTTGACCGCGCAAGCGGGAAGTCAACACCACCAGCGTTGAACCAAGGTTCAATCGTCAACTCACCCAGCAGGTACACCCGTTGATTGATGACGATATGCGCCACGATGTCGTCAGGCGCAGACTCTGCCGATGCGTAGTCCAGCGCATCGATGGTTGATGCGTCGTCAATCGACGTAATGTAGAACTGCTGTGTCCCGGGGGCCTTCAGCAAGAAGAACCCATCAAGATAGTCCACCCGATCCGAGCCCGGGAAATCGGGATCAGCAATCTGCGCAAAGACGTTTGTGGACAGCGTGAAGACGTACCCGTTTGCGCCGTCCACAATCACTAGCTGCGTGGTGCCCCATGCCATGCCGACATTGCCGGTGGAAGTCGCCAGCGTGCCACGGCTTGTAGCCACACCCGCGCTTGATAGCTCATAGAGTGAGCTACCAGACACAAAGAAGCACCGGCCAGCCGCTTCGATGCAGCCGCGAACCTCTGCGCCCAGCGATGCGAACTGCACCAGGCCTGGGACAGCGCGCATGATGACGCTAGCCTTGCTGGGCGTTTCCATCGACTGCAGGTAGAGGTTGACGGCGCGTTGTGCGCTCGCCTGCCTAGTTGCAAGCGTGTAGCTTGGTCCGACGAATGGAAGCATTACCGGCAGGGGATGGGTCAGGCGTTGCCCGCGTACCAGTCATCCCACCGCGGCGTGTCCAGCACGCCCTCGATGCGCTTCTGCTGGATGTAGTCCAGTAGGCCGGTCCAGTCGGCAGTCACCCAGGTGAGCGAGTCAGCCACTGCATCGATCTTGTGGGCGTAGAAAATGACCGTGCCGCCGCTGGCGATGGCTTCATCTACTGCCGCCTTGGCCTGCACCTGGGTCATGCTGTTGTTCAGCGGATAGGCCGGCAGCGCCAACGGGTCATTAAGTCCGCGCAACACTGGTGTTGCCCACGGTGCTGATGCTGCCCCGGTAATGCGTGCGGTCTTGACACCCTGCGCCCGCAGCGCGGCCTGAGTCGTCTGCCAGGTGTAGCCGTCGCCGATCTGCCCCTCGGGGTAGGCTGCATGCGCCGTGTCAATGCCTTTTGCTTGCAAGGCGGCAACATCCACAGCGATCTGTGCAGGGGCCGTGTCCCAGCGGCTATTACCGTGCAGCCCCAAGTAGTCGCCAGCGGCGCGCATTTCTTGCGCTTGGGCTAGCGTGATGTAGGTAACCGTCGAGTCCAGCAGTTCAGGGATCAGGAAGTGGGCAAGTGGAATGCCGCGCTTACGGGCCTGCGCGTGGCCGGCTGTGTAGCTGGTCGCCCAGCCGTCATCGAACGAGATCAGCACCGCAGGCCGGCCACCGCCCACAAACAAGCCCTCGAAATCCACGATGCGCGCCGCGCTGGCGCTGCTGTCAATTCGGATGCGGAATGAGTTTTGCGTCGTCGCCCAGGAGGGCGACCCGTCCAGCGTGGTGAACTTGGTCTTGGGAATCCACACGGGCGTGCGGCTGGTGGTCAGCGTGGACGCCAGCGACGTGGCGGTGAATCGCCCGGTGCCGGTCGCCAGCGCGGCTGCGTCGGAGGTGAACAACGTAAGGCCGATGCTGTTGCTCTGCCGGAACTGCACATTCAGCAGCGCCCACATGCCGGCCACGGTGTTTAGGTTGAAGGCGACATCCTTAGTGCCGAAAGCTCCCTGCCCGGCCACGGCCTCGGCGGCCAGCCGCAACGAGTAGTTGCCCAGCGGCTGGGAGGTGGCGACTTCTGCAACGGTGGTGTTGGCCGCGTTGCTGATCGTCCAGTCAACAGCCCGGCCCACAGGCGTCAGAACAGAATCGCCGGCTTTCCACCGGCGCAGATCAGATGTCGCCGGCCAGCTGGTAATCCCATCATCTGACACCAAATCTGAAACAGCCGTATCAGCCCCCGCAGGCGTGGTGTACGTCGCATCGGTGTTGATGGCTTCCGCAAACACCGTAGAGCCAGCAGTGACAGAAACAGCCGTTGCGCTCTGGATGTACTGCGGAGCCACGGCAGCGTCACCGCTCTGGGCAGACACAGACACCCGAACAGCACCGCCATCACCGGGCGTAAACGTCACGCTGGTGGCAAGCGGGCAATAAATCTCGGCAGTGTTGCCGCGTGCAATGGTAGGCATCAGAAGTAGTCCACGGTTACGGGCGTTGCGTCCACCCGTTGCTGGTTTAGTGCGCGGATGGTCCGCATCGCAGGCTCCGCACCCGCCATGAGCCGCGCTGCCCTGTTGGCGTCAACGTCAAAGTCGTCAATCAGGTCAACCGCGACAACGTGAGCAAACGCCCGCATCATTTCCACCGGAACGTCAGGTGCAACGCCGGTTTCAACGTCTGCCGCGATGGCCTGATACGTCAGTTGCAGCGAACCGCTAGACAGAGGCACCGGGTACATGCGAACGGTCGTGCCGCTGATGTAAGCCTTCTCGGGCGTGCCGGCGCTGGCCTTGTCAGGGATCGCCTGATACTCACGATGGCCGATGATTTCCACCGGCTGCTGTTCGGTCCCAACAGTCAGCATCAGCGACACCGGAAACAGGTAGTCCGATGCGCCGATAGTGGCTGTCGCCGTGCCGCCAGTGACGGCCACGGACGTTTGTGAACCGGCAACCTGCCACCACAGCAAGTCAAGCCGGTGCAGTTCCTTCAACCGCAGATTCAAGCCTTCATCGATGATGGCCGCTTCTTCAGCGGGCAGCGATTGGCCTGACTCTTTCACTCCGAGCTTGCGCGCCACGATGTCGCGCATCTGCGAGAGCGTGCGGGTAAAGGTGTAGGTGGGCATTACTGCGCCTTCGGGGGTCGGCCGCGCCGCTTGGGTTGATCCGCCATCACTTCCACACCGTCAACCACTTGCGAGAAATCGCAGTTGGCAGACAGCTTGCGGATTGCACGCGGGTCCGTGACTTCAACCGGGACACCTTGGGGAAACAGCAGCCCGAAGACCGCCGTTTCCTCGTGGTCGCCGATGTAGGCGAACTGCCTCACTGCGTGACGTACCAGACAACCACGCTGAACGTGCCGGTGCCGGTGGCATTGGCGTCAGCGTTGAACGTGGCAGTCACACTCGCGCCGTCTTCAAACGTCAGCGGGCCGCGCACGAACAGCACGCCTTGGAACGGCACGTAGATCGCAGCGACGGTCTTGGTGTCGGCCACAACGTCGCCAGCAATCACGCCCAGATTGCCGAAGCCATCCGTGTCGGTGGCGCCAAGCGCGGTGCCGTCGTGGCAGGTCGGCGCCGACGCGGCAACCCAGCCCAGATCGAAGTCGAGCGTTTCGGTGCCGGTGTCGATGTCCGGTCCCATCGCGTAACCGCCAACCACAGTGGCGCCCTTCGGCAGCTTGCACAGGGTCACGGTCAGGTCAGCGGCCAGCGTCACATCGGTGTCAAAGGTCACCGAGCCATAGGCGCATTGCAGCGTGCCGCCGCCTTTGCCTTCGTAGGTCGGGAACGTGGAAGCCGCACGGATGGCGGTGAAAGAGGTAGCCATGTTGATTCCTCAGTGTGTGTTGAAGAACGGGGCCGAAGCCCCGCTCATTGCTTAGGCATCAGCCACAGCAGCGAACCAGCCGGTGACAACACCGTGCTGCTTCAGGTCGTCGGTGTCACCAGCGCCAGAGCCGAAGATCAGCTTCTCGATGCCGCGCATCTCTTGGATGCCGACACCGTTGCGGAAGCCGTAGTCCGACACCTGCGTGGTGGTCTTGGTGCGCTGCGCAAAGCCAACGCCGACAGCCTGCGCGCCGCACAGGTAGGTCGGGCCGACTTGGATGCTGCCGTTCGACACATACGAGATTTCGGGAATCTCGCGGATGATGACGCCATCCCAAATCAGCGAACCACCAGTGAACAGCGGGTTGTCCATGCCGCGCTGACGCGCATCACGGTTCGCCTGCTGGATGGCGGTATCGGCCGACAGGTCACGGAAGGCCAGCGAGTTGGCAAACAGCACATACCACTCCTCGTCCTCGTTCAGACGAATCGGACGGATCGCCGGGCTGGCGGTCTGGGCGATGCGCTTCATCAGCGACACGGCGGCAGAAGTCAGCTTGTCGTCGGTGTTGTCCAGATTGCCAAGCGAGGTGCTGTGGTCGTTGCTGGATGCGTTGCTCTTGGTCTTGCCGAACAGCACACGATCAGCGTTGTCCACCAGCCAAGCATCCTTCTGCGCTTCAGATGCCGAAGCGTAGGCAATGCCGTTGATGGAACCCAGGGCGGAGATGATGTCGTTCTTCATCTTCTCCATCGACCACAGCTTGAGCGCCATCTTGCCGGCGTTGCGCAGGTCAATGGCCGACTTCTGCTCGTCCCAGTTGGTCACGGCGACAGCGTGGCGCAGCGGGGCGACCGTCACAGCCATCGAACGGCTGTCCAGTTCTTCCTCGTTGCCTTCCAGCGTGGCGTTGCCGGTTTGGCCGGCGCCTGCCAGCTTGTTGACGGCAGCAAAGGTCACCTTGTCGCCAGGCGCCTTCGTCAAATCGTCCTTCAGTTGGATGATGCTGTTTTCATCGGTGCCCATGTACCGCTTGAAGCGGTTTTCACGGACGTATTCCATGAAAAACTTGTCGTCCCATTGCTGGGGGGTCAGCCCGGTGCGGGCAGTGGTCAAAGACATGATCTATTCCTAAGAGGGTTTGCGGCTCAGTACCGCGTCGAGTGGTGTGGGACCGTCATAGGCAGGCGCGTTTGCGAACTGCCCGCGAGCGTCCCGGACTTGTGTGAGCGTTTGGGGTAGGACCGGCCGAGTGGGTGCGACCACCTTGCCTTCCAGCTTCACGATTTCCCGCGCCAGTGAACGTGCGTCCAGCGTTGACAGCCGCTGCGCTTCGGCCGGGTTCTTGCCCAGCCAATACGCCACGTCGTGCCCTGCTTCGCTGTGGCCGATTTCTTCCCGCAATGCGTCAGTCAGGAACGGGGCGAGGCTCCCATTGATGACTGAATCGAAGTCGCGGTACTTGACCTGACCCTTTGCAACCGTGTCGTTCAGACGTTGTTGAACAGCGGTGATGCGTTCGTTTTCCTGCGCGATCCGTTGGGCCTCTTGCGCCTGGGCCACTGCCGCCTGAAGCTCTTGCCGCGCTTCGTATCGGGCGAGGTCGCGCCAATACTGTTGCGGGTTACCTTCATAGGCTGCGGGGTCCGGTGCGCCTGCGTCCTGCTTCGCTTCTGTCTTCGGCTGCTCAAGTTGGCGCAGTCGCGCTTCAAACTCTTGCCGCTTCCGACGTTCTGCGATCAGTGCCGCTTGCAGGCCCTTCGCGCTGTCGTGTGTCTCTTGCTGTGTCTCGGCCGGCGTCGCCTGTTCATCGCCCGTAGGTTCCGCCGCTGGCGCCTCGTTCTGAATCGGCGCTGATGCCTCAACAGGAACGGACTCAACAGCGGGCGCACCCTCGTCACCCAAGATAGAAGCCAGATTGTCCAATTGCCCACTTCCCACGCCCGTTGAACCCGGCGACGGTCTGCGCCCGAAAACCCGGCGACGGCTGCGCAAACGACAAAGCCCGCCAAGGTTTCCCCGGGCGGGCTGTCTGTGTGTGCGGTGGTTACTGCTGTGCGATGTCCTCAGACACAGACTGCGCCAGTTGCGGCGGTGGCTGCATCTGCTGAATCAGCATGTCCTTGATGGCCTTGAGTTCTTCGCGGTCATATGCCGCGTCGTCCTTCATGGCCTGCAATGTCTGCGCGGTCTGTGCCTTGATGGCTTCCAGAGCCTGCGCGTTCTGTCCCTTGGCCTGCTCCACTGCAATGCCGCTCTGAGCCTCTTGGAGAGCCTGGCGCAGTGCCTGAATCTCTTGGCTGGCCGCTTGCATGGCCTGCTGCACCTGGGGCGGGATTTCCTGCTTCCCGCCACCTTCCATCGCTTCGATGATCTTCTGCTTGTTCCGCAGTTGGCTGGCCTCAACCAATGCCTTCGGCGGAATCGGCACGCCCTTGCCTGCCATGTCGGCCAGGACTTGGAACTGCTCAATCTGAAGCGATGCAGTGGCAGGAACGGCATCAAGGATGATGTCAACATCCATTTCTGCCACGTTGTTCCTGATGCCGACAACCTGCTGCATGCGCGGGTCCATCTTGGCCTGTTGGCGCATCTCGTCGGTCACTTCCGTGCCCTGCGCTTCGGCTTCCTCTAGCAGTTGCTCGCCCAGCGTCATCGGCTGATTCAGCCCGACGAACTTGGTGTTCGACTCGTCGTCCGTCACCCGAATCCACTTCTCAGCGGTCCAGAACTGGCGGACGCACATCCAGACGCGGCGGTACACCTGCAACTGCCAGCGTTTGAAACTGTCGAAAGCAGGGCCGAGTTCGTTCAAGCCCTGTTCGCTGCGGGCCATGAGAGCGCGCCCGCTCATCACGCGGCCCTCGTTGCCACTCAGCGCAGCATTGACGCCCACTGCGTCGATTTCCTGCTTTGCCTCTTGCAGCAGTTGAAGTTGCGCCGCTGCCATGTCATTGGTCGGCAGCGGCTCAAACACCATGCCCGGCGTTACTTCGACGTAACCATCAGGCCGCGCCAGTTCTGCACGCGCCTTGTTCACATCGGCAACAGCCCCACGCTCTGCCTTGACCTGGCGCACGTTCAACAGGTGCAGGGCTTTGGACCGCCGCTTGTTGATTTCGTCTTGCAGGCTGATCCAGCGGCGCACAACGCCAAAGCGGTTGCCGTCGCGGTCGATGAAGCAGGAGCCGAACACGAAACCATCCGTAGGCTTGTCGTGCTGGTCACGATAGGGCGACTCCATGCGCTCCAACGTGCCACCCTTGGTGAACACGCTGTAATAGCACTTGCCATCCGCCTCATAGCTCCACATGCTGACGATCCGCACGCGCTTGCGCTTCGGGTCAGCCCACCGGAACTTCGGCACATCATCAAACGTGTCACCCGGGCCGGTGCCTTCACCAGCCATCGTGACGCTCAGAGCATCTTCACCATCGGGCCACTTGAGGATTGCATCCTCATAGTCCATCCACAGAAATTGGCCCTTGTACTTCGCATCGCTGAAGTCCTTTTTCCGGCTGTGCGGGTCAAAGAACATCCGATCCCACGGAATGCAAGCCACCGTGATTTCGTAGCCGTCTTTGCCTTCCGACACGGAAACGTCAGCACCGCAAGCACCTTCAACCGCGAAGTTGTCGAATGCATCCGAACGGATGGCATTCCACTGATTCGACTGCATCACATAGCGCAGCGCCTCAGTTGCAGCGTGCGCGCCGTCTTCCTCTTTCGGCGTGCGCGGGTAGGCTTTCGGGTCGTTGCGCTGGCTTTGCTCAAGCCCCAGCATGAAATCGACCTTGGGGCCGATCCGGTCAATCGTGACGACAGGTTGTTTCCGCTTGTTCAGTGTGGCGACTTCTGAGGCAGTCCACTGAATGCCGTTGCGGTAATCCCTGTCCTTCTCGGCAAGCTCACGGCTCTCGGCGGTGGCTTGTTCCGCCGCTTCGTAGCATTGAATGAGTTGTTCGAGGTTCACGCTGTTTTCCAAGAATCTAGGTCTGCGTCTGCATCGCCAAAGGCTTTAGCCCATCGGTCAATCGGTTTCTTCGGTTCAACGCTCACCGCAATTGCAGGGTGCGCCTGATCCATTGCCATCCCAAGCAAGGCGCAAACGTCCACTTTGTCGTCGTGCTTGCCAGCCGGGAACGTCAGAAGCTGCGTCAGCAGGTTTTCAGCCCACTGCGTGCGAGGTAGGTAAACCTTCCCCATGCTGGCCCGAGCCTGAAAGCCCCGAGCCATTGCCGCTTTATCCCCGGTGCGCGTGATCCATTCAAAGCGACTGAATGCCGCTCTTTCCCTGCTGCGCCGCGTCAAGTACGGTTCAACAGCCTTGCGGATCACGCCAGATTCACCGAAAGCCGCAAATGGCTTGTGAATCTCCACCATGTCTAGGAGCGTTTCAATCCAGACATCTGCGCTGGTTTGCCCGCTCCACCAATCCAGAATGAACACGTTGCCGTCCGGGTCTAGCCCGAATGCGCCGTGTTCCGTCCAATCGCCCTTGCCCTCGCTGACTGCGTAGTCGCTGCACAGATAGCGGTGCAGTTGCTTCGGGGCCTCGTCATACCAGCGGAACCACTCCCGCTTAAAGAATGTGCCATCGTCCGGTGTCGGCCGTTGCTGATACAGCGCAGACCAGTCACGCGGGCCAATGTCTGCCCTGATGCGCTTCAGTGCCGCCAGGTCATACCACTCAGGCCACAACGCCCGCTCTTTGGCTGTGCCCTCATCAGGGACGGCGGGAAGCTCGATCACCTTCCACTCGCTGCGCTGCCGCTCTAGCAGCCTGCCGGCCAAATCATCCTCGTGCCAGCGCGTGAGAATCAGCACGATGGCCCCGCCCGGCATCAGGCGCGTGCGAAGCGTGCTGGTGTACCACTTCCAAACCGTTTCCCGCCGGACCTCGCTGTCAGCTTCCTCGCGGTTCTTGAACGGGTCATCGATCAGCGCAACGTGAGCGCCACGGCCAGTAATCGGGCCACCGACACCCACATAGACGGACACGCCGCCCTTGTTCGTGTGCCACCTGTTCGCCGCCTGGCTGTCTGCTGCTAGGCTTACATCAGGGAAAAGCGCCTTGAATTCCTCGCCCTGAACGATGCCGCGAACATCGCGCCCGAAATCTAGGGCGAAGTCCCCGCTATACGTCGCCGCGATCAACTGCCGATCTGGATGCCGCCCGAGATACCACGCCGGGAAGCGCCTAGAGGCTAGTTCGCTCTTTGTGTGCCGTGGAGGCGCAAAGATCATCAGCCGGTCGCACTCGCCGCGCTCTACGCTTTCCAGTGCTTCGGCAATCTGCTTATGGTGCGCGCCTACAGTGAAATCCGGCTTCGTGTAGGTCGTGAAATCAATCAGATTCGCCCGAGCCTTGCGCCGGGCCAGCAGTTCAAACGCTGCCGCCTGCCGCGATGATTGCAAGCTGTGCGTCCGTCATGTTGCGAACCTCAATCGGCCCGCCATTGGCGCCGGTCACCTGAACAGGCATCACCTTGCCAATCAGCGCCAGAAACGGCCCAGGATGCGATCTAGCCACATCGGCAAGGTATTGCACCCCACCAACATCGTCCAGGGCCTGCGCGATCATGTCGCGGATAAGGGCGGTGTCCTTGTTGGTTACCCCCTTTGGTCTGCCCTGCCCCGGCCTTTTCTCGCCTTTCTTAAAGCTCCCGGCGTTAGCCATGATCTGCACCCCCGGCGACGGAGTAAAAGCGCCCGTAGAAACGAAAAAGCCCGCGTAGTGCGGGCCTGCTGGTGGCATCGGTCAGAATGCCTGATTACCGCGACTTTAGCCGCAATCGTCCTCGTTTGCAACAGGCATGCGCAATTTTGCCTCAAGTTGCACGATTCCAGCCTTTAGCCGCCTTAGCCATGTGTCATCGCTGGCCTGGAACTCGGCATCGATTGCGTCACGCGCCCACGGCTTGAAGTAGCGGCCCACTGCCATGCGGTTGACAAGTTCCAGTTCTTGCAGCGCAACATGCAGGTCTGTGTAGTCCTGCTGACTGAACCCGGTGGGCTCATAGCTGCGCGCCCTGCCGGGGATTCCGCTTTGGAGCATGGGGCACATAGAATACCAACCAAGCGCCCTAGAGGATTCGTGGTGGCTACGTGCTGCCCATGCGTTTAGCAGGCTGACCAGCCATGCCGGCTCTAATGTCGGTTTGCGCGCCATGTCAGACCCTCACCTCTACCTTACACATTCCACCGATTAGCGGCGCCCGCCAGATTGCGATGCCGTCTATCTGGCTATCGTCGTCCCACACGCCCGCATGTGTCAGGCTGTCGAGTAGGCTTTTGAGTAGGTTGTCCAGGTCGCGCCTGCGCTTGTCGGGCATCCATGCCTCAATCTGCACGCTGATGCGCTGGGCGCCGAACTTTGGCCAACTCTCCGCCGCTGCGAGTTCTGCCACTGCCTGCCGGTATTGGCGCCCCTCCCTGCTAATCAGCACGCGGCGGCCAACGTGGCGCCAGTAGGTGTTAACCGTTGGGGGGAATGGCAGCACCATCATGCTTCAGCCTCCTGCAAGGATTTGCCATGCCGTGACGGCGCAGATTGGCACTTGTCCGTTTCCAATTGCCTTAAATCTGTCCATCCTGCCGTCCAACCCATCAGCCACTCGAACGCACCGGGGCTCACTTGCCCAAACACCTTTACCCATTCCCTGCAGCTTGGGTGCTTCTGCATGGACGGCGCGCAGAAGTTCGCCATCGTGGTCGGCGTGTGCAAGTAGCCAGTACCGCTCCCGAATGTGGTCTGCACCCATGTCTGCCGCTGACAGCGCACAGCATCGGACGGAGTAACCCATCTGCTCGAGGTCGTCCGCCGCAGCGTCAATTGCGCGCCTTGCGACGTTCTCGGCAAATACGTACCAGGGAGCGACATCTGCCACGATCCGTCGCATTTCCGGCCAGAGGTCATCCGCCACCTGTCGTCCTCGAGATGCGCCGCTGTACGCTTGGCACGGGAAGCCTCCAGACACCACATCAACAACGCCGCGCCACGGGGCTCCGTCAAAACTTCGTGCGTCATCCCAGATCGGAAATGGATTGAGCGCGCCATCGTTTTGTCGCGCCAAGAGCACAGCGGCGGCATAGGGGTCATGCTCAACCGCGCAGACAGTCTTCCATCCAAGCAAGCGGCCACCGAGTATTCCGCCACCAGCGCCCGCGAAAAGAGCCAACTCATTCAAAGCGCCCCCCCTATCCATTCCCTAATGCGCGGCTTGTCTTCCGGCTTCACCGCGCTTTCCGGTGCAATCCGCTTGAGCCAGTTCGGCGCGCTGCACGGTGCGGCCATATACAACCCAGCCGATAGGCTGTGATCGGTGATCGGCCTGCCCCTGTCTGCGGCAATGTCCCGGGTTGCGCACTTGCCGGGGTACTTGCAGGCACTGCCGATGCACTTGGCGATGGTTTGCGGCAACCAGAGAATCGGCCTCATGATCCGCCCCCCAATGCAAACACGCTATTCGGCGCACTCACCACAAACGGCAGCGGTCGCTTGCTCTTTGCCGGCACCTTGCGATGCACCGGGCTGGAGCCTTTCATCGCGGGTTCGCTTCTCTCCCGAATCCACGCCAGTTTCTTTTTCCGCCGTTCTTGCAGTCGTTCGGTGGCTATCGCGTCCCATGCCGTGCGTGCAGCTTGCAGGTCTTTGGCTGCGTACCATCCGCGCCCACGGCTACCGTGCAATCCGTCGATGGGCACACAGCCCATCAGCCCCGATTGCGTGGCTACGTCCTGCACCTTGCGGACGTAGGACAGCGCCAGTCCGGTCTGTGCTGCAATCTGCGCGGTGGTGATGCCGGGTGTGGCCGACACCACTAGAAGCACCTTGGTGACGCTGATGCTCTGTGGCTTCAATATGCCTTTCTTGCTCATGCTGCCCCCCGCAGTTGCTGCCACTGCCGGCTGAATTCGCCCTGAATCACAGCACCAGGCGCCACCTGATACCGGGCATCGTGCGTAGGTGCGGGACAGACGATTACCTTTGCTCTGGAGTAGTCCACCGATCCCCGGATGTCGCTGGGCTTGGTGCGAATCTCGACCGGCGCCGGGTTTGCAGGCTTGGCCTTGATGACAAACTCTGGCTTTGCCTTGGTGACCACAGCGCGCAATTGCACCTTCTCTGCCCGCCGCTGCTTCTGAGCCTCCAGCCGTGCCAGCCGGTTAGCTTTGCGGATTTCCTCCCGCGTCTGCCGCTTCGGTGCCTCTGCCCATGCCTTGCGGCGCGGCTCGGACCACTCGCTAGGCTCCATCGGCGGCAGGGCTTCCCACTCAGCCGCACGCTCTGGTCTGTCAAACCACCGCAGGCGGGCACCCTGCCTCACGCCACGGTAGAGCCGGCCCTGGCGAACCATCATCATCGTGTGACGCCCGCCGTCGTTCAGTTGCAGATCCAGCGCGGCCATGATCTGCGCCATGCTGACCCCGCCCGGCTCTTTGCTCATGGCGTGGATTCGGTCCCGCTTGGTCGGCGGCTTGTCCTTCACCACACCACGCTTGCGGCGGGTGCGGTCCCACTGCTCCAGCAGCGGTTTCGCTTGCTCTGCCAGATACCAGCAGCGGTCAATGCCACGCGGCACCGGCAAAGCGATCTGCGCCTTTGACAGCACAGACAACGCATTCTTGACATGCGAGTAGCTGTAGGCAGCAGCCTGGGCAAGCTCCATGCTCGTCAGGCCCGGCCGGTCGGTGATGATCTTGCGCAGCCGACTGATGCTGGCGCTTTCTGTGTCGATGGGTTTGCGCTTCACTTTCTCTCCTTGAATGCCGGGCACCGCTGCGGCAGTTCCGCAAGATCGCGCCCGATTTCGATTGATGCCCACGGTGATAGACCTGCGCTCTTTGCTTGGTGGCAGCGGTTGCCGCTGTAGTTCTTGCACTCCACGCACGACTTTCTGTCGTCGTCGTTTTCCTCGGTCATGCCGTCCTCACTGCCTTGCCAGCCAGCGCCAGAATTGCGGCTGGCGGTCTTGTCATCGTTGCCTCGCGTTCCCGCATTGATGCGTTGAACTCGTCGGCGCGGTGGTCCGTGCTGGGCACCGTCAGCGGCGGGTCATGCTGTCGGCGCGGACCCTCGGCACGCTCAAGCCATGACGCCTTAAATCCGGCCCAGCCCTCGGCAGCAGCGCGGCGGATCGCATCGGCAATCGACAAACCGGCTTTGATGGCCTCGGCCTGCGTCTCAGCCCATGCCGTCTCGGTCAGCGGCAGGTTTTTGACCTTGCGAACCGCCAGCCAGTCGGTCGCATGCTGCTTTTCGACCCCTGCCTCGACCAAGTTATCCACAGACACAAGCACCGCAGGTGCTGCGCGCTTGCGCGCTGTCTTTTCTTTTGGTTCTGGTTCTGGTTTTGGTTCTGGTTGGCATTGGGGGTGCGATGGGGTGGCTATAGGGGGGCTATCGCTAGGCTTTCCCCACCTCTTTGCCGCCCCTTTGCGCCCCCCTTCTGCCATTGCCTTGAACGTGGCAATCTCTCCGTCGCACCGTGAATGCCGCCAGCCTTCATCGGTCAGGGTGAAGAACTCAGCCAGGACAGCCTCAATCGCCGCGCCTTGGTCCTTCATGCGAATCAGCCTGGCAACATCACGCCAGTCAGTCGAAAGCGGCGCCTCTGTCCTGTAGTACAGGTCAAGCATGCGGCGGTAGGCGAGGTCTTCCATCGGCTCTAAATGGGCCGTGTGGGCTGCGTAGTCGCCCAGGTGGAAGGGGTAGTAGTTCACAGGCTTACGCCGCAGCAAACAGGTCGTCAGTCTTGACCGCGGCCGCTTCCAAATTGCCCACGGCTTGCTTGAAGTAGCTCGCTTTCAGTTCCGCGCCGATGAACTTGCGGCCCATGCCAACAGACACATAACCCTCACTGCCGATGCCCATGAACGGGCTGAGAACGATGTCTCCGGGGTTCGTCCACAGCATCACGCCGCGCTCGATCACTTCCAGTTGAAGCGGGCAGATGTGGCGCTCGTCGTCATGCTCTCTGGCGCTCATGTACTGCAAGGTTTTGGATGCGTTGATGTCCATCCAAACCGGGCTGGCAACCCGCTGCCAAACGTCAACCGGGAACTCTGCCGCCGTGTGCGTCACATGCTCCTCTGCCTCACCTGGCGCCCGCACCGTGATGAGGTAGTCGGGGATGCCCATGCGGCACATTTCCGACCGTTCGCGGATGCTCTTGTGCAGCAGCCCCAGCGCCTTGGTGCGTGTCATCGCCGTCACCGGGTCTTTCCAGATCGTGGCCTTAGCATGGAAGATGAACCCGTGCCGCTGAAAGGCCCGCAGCAGATCGCCGGGAAAGTCCTTCAGCCCGATGTGGCCGTCGCGCTCCTTGCTGGCGGGCATGTCCATGCAGTGAAACGACACGTTTCGGCCCGGCTTCATCACCCGGCGCAGTTCAGCGATCAGGTAATCGAAATGCTCGAAGAACTCGTCATCGTTGCGCACGTTCCCCATGTCGCGGGGGCTATTGCTGTAGGTGTAGAGACTGGCAAACGGGGGGGAGAAGATCGAGTAGCCCACAGACTGATCCGGCAAGCCCTTCAAAACTTCTACGCAGTCACCGTGATAGATGGCGTACTGGTCGGTAATGACTTGATCGATGCAATTCATGCTGCGCTCCTGAGAAATGCCGGCACGCTCACGCGCTTGCTGGCGTTGTAGGTGTTGGTTTCCCGCGTGCTGCCGGTCACAGCAGCCATCACGGCTTCTTGCGTTTCCGCGCTAAGTGCGTCGGCCATCTCGCCGGCCTCGCGCTCCTTGCGCTTCAGGTTCGCCACGATGGCGCCCTCCGCCTTGCTGGCGAAGATGTGGACATGCACCGGCCGTGACTGGCCGAAGCGCCAGCAGCGCCGCACGGCCTGGTAGTAGGCTTCGTAGCTGTCAGTCACGCCGACAAACGCCATGCGCGCCGCGTGCTGCCAGTTCAAGCCCCAGCCGCAGATCGACGGCTTGCTGATGAGCACGCGAACCCGGCCCTCGGCGAAGTCGATCAGCCGGCGCTCTTTCGTCTCGGTGTCGTCGGCGCCGCTGATCTGCACCGCGTCAGGGATGGCCTTTGCCAGCGCATCCCCTTCAGCGTTCAGGTCACACCAGACAACCCACGGCTCTGACTTGTCGGCGTTGACCTTTGCCGCACACTCACGCACGCGGTCTGCCAGCGATTCGCGGCGGGCCTCGCGGCGCTCTTGCAGGGTCTGCGCCTCGCTGGCGAACAACATGCCATTGAGAGGCATCTCAAACGCCACATGATGCTCATGCAGATGCAGCGGCGGCAGGTTGTACGCGCCATCGTCAAAGCCCAGCGTTGACGGCTTGCGGATCATCGCGCCCCATGTGGCAACCCAACGCCAGAAGATGTCGCGGGCGTGGCCCTTTAGGCGCCAAACGCTGGTGTCTCCGCCGTCATGCGTGAAGAACTCGGCCAGCATTTCCTGCTTGGTGCAGATGCCCAGGAACTCGGCATGCGTACCTAGCTCGGTCCAGTCGTTCGGGGCCGGCGTCGCGGTAGCGGGCAGCTTAAATTGCGTGTGCCTGTAGGCATCCGTCAGCAGGCGGAATGTGCGGCTGTCGCTGTGCTTGATGCACCCGGATTCGTCCAGCACCACGCCGCCGAAGATCGACGTATCGAACTTGTGCAGCCGGTCATAGTTGGTGATGTTGATGCCCGGCGTGATCTGGTCAGCCTCGCGCACCACCGTCGCCGCAATGCCGATCTTCTTTGCCTCGGCTGCAATCTGCGCAGCCACTGCCAGCGGCGTGTGAATCATCACCGGGCGCTCAGTGTGCTTGTTGACAACATCGGCCCACACAAGCTCCATCCGCATCTTGCCCAGGCCGGTATCGGCAAAGATCGCAGCACGGCCACGGCGCAACGCCCATGCGGTCAGTGCGGCCTGGTGCGGGAACAGACCTGCAGGCATCTCGACGCGATCTGTGATGCCAGTGGGCGCCGTCATCGCCAGCTTGCGCTGCACCATCGTGAGGTAGTCGCTCATGTCACGCCGTCCACTTGGTGGGCTTCACCAGCCGATAGCTTTTGAAGCGCGCCCCCGACGACTGCACCCACTTGTCCACGATGGTGTGGCCGTCTGCGCGCCACTCACTAACCCTCTGGCTGATGGTGGCGATGCCGCACAGGTCGAGTGCGTCTATGTGCGTCATCCAACGCTGGCCCAGCAGCTTGAACAGGCGGGCTTTCTTGGTGTCGTTCACTGTGGATTTCTCCATTGTTCGTACAGGGGACGGCGCTCTGCCAATGCGCTATGCAAGCGCACTGATGTGGCGCACATTCGGGACATGGCAACCACCCCAAAAAAGCGACCCACCCACTGCGGAGAACTCACGCAGCAGGTGGGCCAAACGTGCCCCAGCGGAACGGGTGGAGTAGTCCGCCGCTGTGCTGGGCATGGGGTGGTGAATCACGCGGCGACCTTGGCTGCGTCTTCGACATGCGGCGCAATGGCGCGCACCGTTTCAATGCGCGGGTCACTTGTAGTGCCTGCTCTGATCTTCCAGAGGGTGCCGAAGGGCACACCAGACAGCAGCGCCAAGCGGCGCAACTGATCCGGTGTAAGCGGCTTCAGCCACCCTCTGACATGCCGTGCGCTAGGGATTTCTGTGCTCATGGCTTCGCATCATGCCGCATCCGGAATGCTTTTGCAACCAGATTCGGAATGCCCCGACACAAACACCTATTCGGGTGGGCCTACCCTCCCGCCCATGAGTGCGATTGACAGCCGCCGTGTCTTGTGGGCCAGCGTTTCGGCCCTGATGCGCCACCATTGGCAGGCCGAAAATCTCAATCGTTTGTCGCGTGAGGCCGGCATCGGGCTGGCCTCGTGCGCCAGGCTCAAGGCCCAGGAAACAAGCATCGGCCTAGAGCTTGTCGACAAGATCGCCGCCGTGTTCGGTGTCGAGACTTGGCAATTGTTTGTCCCCGGCTTCGATCCCACATCGCCGCCGACGCTGCTCCCTGTCACCCAGGCCGAGCGCGAGCTTTACACCCGCCTTTTGCAAGCTGCACGCGCTTTCAAGGCGCCCTGACCGCTGCCGACCTCCCCCGCGATTGCGGGGGCTCAAACTAATTTGTAACAGTCATTCCGAATCCGGTTGACGCAGCATTCCGCATCCGGCATAGTTGCATCCATGCGCTGCACACAGCAGCAAACAGGAGCAAACGATGGGCGCAATCCTCACCCCGGCATTCGACGCACTGCAACGTGCCTACGACAACCGCGCAGAGCCCGAGCCTGACGACGCGCTGACTCTGGACGAGCAGGCCGATTGCGCCATTGAGGTGATCGGCCGCGCCTGCCGCGCTAACGACAAGCGTGCTGCTGCTGACCTGCTGCGCAGTGCTGCGGCGATGCTGCTGGCGATTGCTGACGAGGTGGAAGCGTGAACAGCATCGAACTGGAGCCGGCCCGCTTCGGCATCACTGGTGCGCCGTGCGGCGCCACGTTGAACATCCGCGACGACTACGGCTATGACGACTTCCAGCCGTTGGATGCCCCGGAAATGTCGCCGCGTGGCAGCGTACTGAGCGGGCATGTGACGACGTACGGCAAGCGCTACGCAGGCACCACGCTGACGCTGTGGGATCGCATCCGCTTGGAGGTGTCGCAATGAGCGCCGCAGTCCTTGCCCTTGTGGCCCAGCAGCAGGCCCAGGATGAAGCGTGGGCCGCGTGGCTGTCTGACCGGCCGATGACTTGGCTGCAAGGGGTGGCGCTGTGAGCGCCGACAACGGCGGGCCGGCGTTTCCGGCAATGAGTTGGGACAGCGAAGGCGAGTTCTTGGGCGCCAACAACGGCATGACCCTGCGCGACTACTTCGCGGCAAAGGCGATGCAGGGCGAACTGGCAGCAATGCATGACCCCGAAGGCGAGGTTTGCGGCATTGCTCTTGATGCGCCTGACTCAACGCTTGAGCGGCTTGCAAAGCACTACTACCGGCTGGCCGACGCCATGCTTAAGGAGCGTGCAAAGTGAGCCGCTTTCCCCGCACCCTGGCCGACGCATTCCCCTCTGAGCGGTTCCCGGCCTGCTTTGGCCCGTACCGCAGGCAATACGGCTTCATTGGTCAGGCACTGCGCACGGTCTGCGTGCTGGGCCTGTTTGCATTCATCGGTGCCCTGATCGGTGCCGGCTTTTGAAGGGGAACGACATGAGCAATCTGAACAGTCCCGCCATCAAGCGCGGCCCTCTGCTGGCTCACGAAATGCACCGGGTCACCGTGATGCCTGCCGGACTCGACCAGCAGGGCCGCTATGAAGTGCGCGAGTGGCCCGACACCATCCCCACGATGCCGGCCGAGTGCTGCACCGAAGTCGGCCACGAAGATGACCCGTATGACGGCACCCGCCTTGTGCGTGGCCTGCTGTCTGCTGTGGGCATCACCGCAATCATCGCCGCTGCGGTCATCGTGCTGGCTTAGATCAACCAGGCTGCCAAGCGGATCGGCTGCGAGAACTGAACAACCTGTAGAGGCTGGCTTTTGTGGAACCTTGCAGCTATGGCGCACGTTGCGGTGCGAAGCCTGACCTACACCAAGGAGTGAGCATGCTCAAAAGCATCATCTTCCGAATCCGCCACCGCATCGCCGTGTGGCGCCTGGGCCGCATGTTCGGCCCTTACGGCAAGACGCCGTTCTAAGGAGAAAACATGAAAGAGATTTCCGCCGCACTGGTCAAGGCACAACGTGGCTTTGCCCCTGCGCTGAAGACCAGCAGCAACCCGCACTTCAAGAGCCGCTATGCCGATCTGGCTGCGTGCGTTGAGGCTGTGATTGACTCGCTCAACGCCAACGGGATCATGCTGATGCAAAGGCAGCACCCGCACGAAGGCGGGGTCAGCATTGAGACTGTCTTTGTGCATGAGTCCGGCGAAACGCTGTCGGCCGGCACGCTGACCGTTCCCGCAGCAAAGCACGACCCGCAAGGCTACGGCAGCGCGTTGACCTATGCGCGCCGCTACAGCCTCATGGCTGCGTGCGGTATCGCGCCTGAGGATGACGACGGCAACGCAGCCAGCAAGCCGCGCCAACCGCAGGCCGCCAACACCGACCCGGCTGCTGAGATTCGCGCAGGCATCAAGCGCGGCGATGCGTCCGGTGCAGCGACCTACCTTGCCGGCCTGCCACAAGCCAAGCTCGATGCCATCTGGTCGAAGCTGACGAAGCCCGAGCAAGACGAACTCACCGCCGCATGGCCGAAGGATGACGCAGCATGAACACGATCTATTTCGACATCGAAACTATCCCGTGCCAACTGCCCGGCTTGCTGGATGAGTTCAAGGCCGCAGTGACTGCCCCGGCGCAGTACAAGAAGCCAGAAAGCATCGCGGAATGGCTCAAGGAGAACCGCGACAGCGAAGGCGAAGCCGCATGGCTCAAAACCAGCTTTGACGGTGGCATGGGGCATGTTGTGTGCATCGGCCTTGCCGTTGACGACGGCCCCGCACGCAGCTACCAAGTGCGGGCCGATGCCTACGGGAACGCCGAGGAAGAACGCAACGTTCTGGAATGGTTCTTCAGTGACTTGACCGACATCGGCCGGTCGGTGCTGGTGGGCCACAACATCATTGGCTTCGATCTGCCGTTCATCTGGAAACGGTGCATGGTGCTGGGCGTGAAGCCGACCGGCTGGTTCCCGCGCAACCCGTCAAAGTACAGCAGCGAGATGGTGCGCGACACCATGAACTTGTGGGACATGGAGCAGCGCGCAGGCGGCAGCATGGACCGCATCTGCCGTCTGCTGGGCATTCCTGGCAAAGGTAATGTGTCGGGCGCCGATGTGTGGCCGATGGTCAAGGCGGGCGACATTGAAGCGGTTGCCGAGTATTGCCGTGGCGATGTCGAACGCACCCGCGCCATGTTCAAGCGCATGACGTTTGCCTGATGTTCGCCAAGGCGCCCCAGCACCGTAGCGAAGCCTGGCGCCGTGCCGTGGCTTCCCTACCGTGCGCCTGCTGCATGCGCGAGGGTGCAACGCAAGCAGCGCACCCGAACCATCGCGGCAAGGGGATGGGCATGAAAGCGCCCGACTGCTGGACGGTTCCGCTGTGCGTCGAGTGCCATCGTGAGTTCGATCAAGGCACACGATGGAGCAAGACGGAGAAGCGCGAGATGTTTGATGAATGGATCATCCTCACGGTGCTGGGCCTTGCATCGTCGGGGCAACTGAAAGTGAAAGCATGAGCGAAGCAACAGAGGCACGTTTTGCCGAGCTTGAAACGCTGGCGCAGCAGTTCGCCACAGCACAAGCACAGGCCGAGCATCTGAGCGAGTTCCGCAAGAGCAAGAAAGCGTTGTTGATGCGCGAGGCTGAATTGCAGGGCGTCAAGACTGCCGCCATTCAAGAGCGCGAAGCCTACGCACACCCCGACTATGTGGCCCTGCTGCATGGCTTGAAGGCTGCGACGGAACAGGCGTTGTCCTGCAAGTGGCGCCTAGAGATTGCCCGCATGCGGTTTGAGTGGGCCAGGACCAAAGCGGCAACCCGCCGCGCTGAAATGAATCTGAGGTAAGCATGACAACCCCCACCCTGCGCGAAGCC
>JACCDR012188494.1_pt1 | contig 23011 bp, 23 predicted proteins | sample 7446431 | NCBI WGS metagenome assembly JACCDR01 (sample SAMN15323443, study PRJNA562643) | freshwater metagenome | isolation source: river surface water | place: USA:Blue River Watershed | collected 2017-08-17 | reverse complement strand
GACGGTCCACGGTTCGGGGTCCGGCTGGGCGGGCGGCGGTGGGGGTGTGAAGACGTGGCGGGGGAAGTCGCCGGCCTCGGATTTCGTGCCGGCGGCCTGGTGCTGCGCGATGGTGGCGATGTAGCCGAGGTAACGGGAGGCCATCTCGACCGTCCCGGAGCAGATTCCCGTGGGGTCGGGGTGCCCGGTGGACAGGGCGTCGTTCGCCTCGGCGAAGGCGCGGAGCAGGTCGGCGCGGACAGCGTCGAGGCGCTGAAGCTTGTCGGTGTTGTACTCCTTGTCCTCGTGGTGGAAGGAGACCGTCTTCGCGGCGTCGATGATGACGCTGTAGTAGCGGGGTTCGGCGGGCAGGGTCGGCGGCGGAGCGGGTACGGCCGCGGCGACGCGGGCGATGCACCAGGCGTGGACGGCGGCGCGGGCGGCGCCGCGGAGTTTGCCGTGCCCGCGGTAGAGGGTGCGGCCCTTGGGGTCACGTTCGCGCCAGAGCAGCAGGTGGGCGTCTTCGAGGTGTTCCCCGGCGAAGAAGCAGGCGGTGCCGTAGCTCTTGGTCTGGTCGACGGCGTCGTGCAGTTCGGGGCTGTGCAGGCCGGCGTGCAGGAGGTGGCCCTGCGGGTTGACGCCGAGGGGGTTGTCGATGGCGGGCGGTTGCCAGCCGGCGGTGGCGTAGATGCGCCCCCACAGCAGGTGCATGTCGTCGACGAGCTGGTTCTTGCGGGCGCAGGCGAGGGTGATGAGCTGCTCGGCGCTGGCGGCGGCGCCGGGCACGACGCGCTGGTAGGACGAGGGGTGGTAGTGCGGCCGGTTGGCGACGGCCCGGCCGATGATCTCGACGAGGACGGTGTCGGGGGTGCGTTGCATCCGGGCGGCCTGGGCGAGGACGGCCCGGTACATGGCGTCGACGGTGTCGCGGTCGAGGTGGTGGGCGGCGATGGCGGCGTACAGGTCGGTGTAGATGAGACGGCAGTTGGAGTCGGCGCGTGCGTCGCCGCTGAGGCCGTCCCAGCCGCCGAAGTATCGCCAGGCCCGGCCCTTGTCGATGCCGCGGGCGGCGCCGTCGGTGGTGATGACGATGTTGTCGGCGTGGGTGTCGTCGTTGTCGAGCGCCCAGTCGAGGAGGTGTTCCTTGGCGATGGCGACGAGTTGGGGGCGGGTGAGGGTGGCGAACGCGGCGTCGGTGACGCCGAGCAGGCTGCGCTCGACCGGCAGCATGGCCTGGATCTGTCCGTAGTGGCCGTCGAAGTCGATGAGGTGGCTGATGGGGGTGCGGTAGCCCCAGAGTCGGGCGAGGACATGGGCCTCGTGTTCGGTTTCGGCGCGGAACCGCTTGTCGGGTTCGGGGGCGGGTTTGAACAGCCAGCGGGTGCCGTGCTGGTCGACGAGGACGGCCTTGCGGTGGAACCCGGACAGGGCCGGCTGGTCGGTGGCGTAGGTGAAGCGGAGCCGTGCCTGCTCGACCGCCGCCTGTTCGCGGAGCAGGGTGACGCGGGCGCGTGCGGCGTTGACACGCTCCGGCCAGTAGCGCGAGCGGGGCAGGTCGTGGGCCTTGAGGAAGTTGGTGAGGGCGATGGCGCCCCACAGGTTGACGGCGACGCCCTCCTCGAACAGCACCCGCCAGTCCTGCTGCTGTTCGGTGACCAGACACAGGACGGGTTTGGGGGTGACGGGCGCCACGGCCTGGTCGGCGCGTCGCTTGGCAAGCAGGGACAGCCGGTCGACGTGGGGTTTGCGGCCGGCGAGATGGCAGCCGGCCCACCTCCGGCGCTGGTGGAAGGTGAGGTATTGGGGGTAGGCGCAGCGAGCGAGGACGAGGTAGTCGTCGACCACGTCCTGGGACCAGTAGCCGTCGGGTGCGGGCCAGTCCCCGTCGAGCTGGGCGCCGGTGGGGACCTCCCCGGCCACGGCGGGTGCCCAGACGACGTGCGGGGTGAACCGGCCGGGGTGGGCGGGGTGCGGGGTGGCGTGCAGCTCCTCCAGGGCCAGGCAGGAGTCGAGGTCCCCGCGGGTCCAGCAGGCGAGCCACCGTTCGGCGTCCTGCGGTGACATGCGCGTCGCGCCGCGGCCGACGACACGGCCGTTACCGACGGCCTTGGCGATCTCGCGGATGGCGTCGCGGACCTCGTCGGTCGCGGTGGGGTAGCCGTGCTCGAACCAGGTGACCGGGATGGGGTAGCGATCGTCGTCGTGGGCGAACGGGCCGGGCAGATTGTCGAGCGTCTTGCGGATGTGGCGCAGGACGGCGGTGCGGGTCTTGTCGCGGCCGGTGGCGATCGTCGGGTCCCAGGCGAACTCCAACTTGGCGACACGGTCGAAGTCGCAGCCGGCGAGCGGGTGGTCGACGGCGGCCAAGGGGGCGCGCACGGCGTTGCCCTTGGCGGCGGTGATGAGGTCGCGGGCCTGGCCGAGGAGCCCCTTGGTGGTCTTGATGCCGGCGAAGGTGACCGGTGTCGGGTCGAGCTTCGCGGCCTTCTTCGGGAGGGAGGCCCACCACGTCGCGAGCTGCGGGTCCGGCATGAGGACGGGGTTGTGAAACAGCGTGCTCGACCACGACACGACGCTGGACAGTTGCACGTCGAACGTTGCCGTGTTACTGGTGCTGACCACCGAAGCCCCCCGCTACGTGAAGTACCGACACCAGTACTTACAGTTTCGGGTGGGTGGTTTTACGCCTCGGTCTGGGCGATCCCGGGGACACCGGCGAGCACCGTCATCGCCCCACCGAGGTCGGGGCCGGCGAGTTCGAGACCGTCCCGTTCGAGTTCGAGCAGCCGCAACGGACCGAACGTGAAATCGTCGCTCGACTCCCTGGCGTGACGCAGCAACGCGACGACCGCGGCGGCGAGCGCCACGGGACTGTCACCGCGGTAGCGGATGCGGGTCGGCTCAGCCACCACCGCTCCCCCGCCGCAGCAGGGCGGTGAGCCGGCGGGCGGTCACGGTGAAGAACGCAACCAGGGCGCGGTAGCGGGCGGACGGCATCCGCCGGACCTCGGCCGCGGTCAGCCGACCCGCCGGGGCGTCGACGGGACTGGCGGTGAGATGACGCCGGACCGCGCGAGTGGCCGGGGTCGCGACATAGACGAGCCGGCAGCGGCAGTTGGGGTGCCGCGGCGGGCCGAGGAGCCGACCGAAGACGGGCAGACGCCGCCGCGGATCGGTCGTGGCGTCGGCGGCGAACTCGACATCGGCGGCGATCGTGACCCCGTCGAGCGCGGCGCACGACGGGCACGGCTCACCCGACCCGGTCCGCCACTGCTTCACCAGCGGCGCCGACGGGTGGGCGCTGTTGTAGGCGCCGTAGGCGGCGTTCTGGGCGTCGGTGTAGCCACGGTGCACGGCGACGACCACGGCGGCCTGGGCACGCACACCGAGACGGCGGGTGACCCGGTCGAGGGCCTGGAAGACGGCGAGGATGCGGGTCGCGGCGACCGCGGCGGCGGTACCGGGGACGGCGTCGAACGCGGCCTGGACGCTGCTCCGCAGGTCGGTGGCGGCGAGGACGAACGCGGCGGCGACGGTGGCGAGGATCGCGGCCAGCTCCTCGCTGGCCTCACCGCGCCCGGGTGGGGTGTAGCGAAGCGCCTTCAACTCGTCGGTGGCGCGGGCGTGGGCGAGGGTGCCGGCGGCGGCGTACCCGGCACGCACGGTCGACTCCACCGAGGACTGGGCGCCGGTGAGCACGGTGGTCAGGACCCGGTCGACATCCGGCCGCGACAGCAGCTCGGTGCCGGTGAGCTGACGGCGCTCACGGATGGCCGTGGCGAGGTACGCGCCGATGTGGCGGGTGAGGCTACTCAACCGCTCGGCGACCTGGGCGCGGACACGCTGCTCGACACCGAGCAGGACGGCGCTGTCGTCCACCGGCTACGTTCCGGAACGCCGTCGACGCTTCACGTCCCTGTCGGCGGCCTGGTCACCCTCCGCGCCGCCGCTGGGCGTCGAATCCCTGCCCGGCCGCCAGCCGAGCTGGACGAACTTCGCGATGTCGAAGCGCTGCCGGGGCGAGACGTTGCCGCTGGCGTCGCGGACGGCCACCGTCCCGTCGCCGTAGTCGAGCAGCATGACCCCGGGCTGGTCCGGGTGGCCGAGGAAGCGCACCGGCCGTTCGGCGTCGCGGGCGTGCGGGTCGGTGACGACCCCGCCGGGGTTCTGGGCCTGAGCGCCAGGGCCGCCGCCGAGGGTCTGCCGCGTGGTGCCGTTCGGGTTGCGGATGCCGGCGCCGTACGCCTTGCCCTCGACTCCCTTGTGGGCGGTGCCCTGCTCCTGGTTCGGCAGAATCCGGCTCCCGACGGGCTCACCGTAGTACTTCGCGCCCTGCTGGGTCCGCACCGTCCGTGGCCCCCGCGCGGGGCCGCGGACGGCGAGCGCGACCTCGGCGTACGCCTCGTCGAACAGGTCCCGGGCGAGGTCGGTCAACGCGACCGCCGCGTCGTCGGGGCCCGCGGCGAGCAAGGTGAACCCCTCCGGCACGAGCGACGGGTCGACCTGCGGCGCCTGACCGGTCCCGGCCTGCCCGGCGGCGTCCATCTCGGCCTGCTGCGCCGCCAGCTCCTTCTCCGCCGCCATCTCCTCCTCGACGCTCTCCCAGTCGATTTCGAGACCGAACAGCTCCGCGACCTGCTTCTCCATCTCGTGCACCAGCTCCGGGCGCACCGTCAACGACTGCCCACCGACCGCGAGCTGCTTGAACAGCTCCAGCATCGCGTTCTTCTGCTCCTGCGACAGGGAACCGAACTGGAACCGCGGGTACTTGCCGGAACCGAAGTTCCAGTCGATGAACCGGGGGATGATCGCCTGGTTGATGACCTCCTCGATCTCACTCATGATCGTCTGGAGCATCAACAGGAACAGCGCATCGGACTGCCGGCCGAAATCGACCAGGGTCGTGTCGCCGCCGGAGCCCTGCTGGTCGTCGAAGAACGCGGCGAGCACCGACTTCGACATCTGCGAGTTGTGATGGTTGATGTAGGCCAGGAAATCGAAGTTCGGCACCTCCTTCAACGACTCGACCGCGTAGTTGTCGGGGATCGTCATGTACTGCGCGACACCCAGGTCGGCGAGCGCCCGCTGGAAGGCGGTCTTCTCCTCCCGCGACGGGTTCGCCGGCATCTTCCCGACCCGGGTACCCACCGCGGCGCGCTGCGCGGCGATGTGCGCGATGACATACAACTTGAACTTCTTGTCCCAGTGGTAGTACGCCGACTGGAAGTACGACTGGCCGTAGAACGGCCGCTCCTCCTCGTTCGCCGCGTAGTAGACCACGTGCTCGGCGGGGATGACCGTGTCGACCTCCCGCCCCTGGAACATGATCCGCTGCCGCAGCCCGGCCCACTCACCTCGGGTGTCGAGCAGGAACGTCAACGTCTCAGCCGGACGGTACGCCAGCTTCTTCAGCGTCCACTTGCCCTTCAGCGGCCCGCTGCGCGGCGACCAGTACACCATCTCGAACGCGGAGAAGCCGTCGAAGACGCCCATCAGCATCTGCGCGATGACCCGGCTGAACGGGGTGACCATGCCACCGGCCGACGCGGGCAGGGTGAACAGTTGCTCGACGAACGCGGCCTCCTCCTCCCCACCGTCCACATTGGTCCCCGGGACGAACGTCGCGGTCCGCAGCGCGCTACGGATCGGCAGGGTGATGAGCCGGTACAGGGCGCGGGCCTGCCCGTCGGCCTTGCGCATCGCGATGAGCTGCTTGACGGTGATCTCATCGTCGCGCAGCGCCTCCCACAGGTCGCGGAACGGCGTGACGAACGGCAGATGCGCGGAGACCCCAACCTCGATCTCAGCCTGCGGCTTGGGGACGACCCCGTTGGCGAGGGCAGTCTTCACCGGCCGAGTCATAGGAGCGCTCCTCCGATCAAGCCCGCGACACGTTCTGGTGGACTTATCGGTTCGGCTAGAACGGTGACGGGATGTGGGTCTCCCACACGTGCCGCGGGTTCACCCCGACCGGCAGGTTGAAGATCTGCCCGACGTGGATGTCCGGGCCGCTGAAGTAGGCGCGGGCACCGTCCGCCTCCTCCCGCCCGCCGATGCGGACCGCGCCGAGCACCGCGCACGCCAAAGCGTCGGCCTCGTCCTTGCTGCCGTCGGAGGGATGGTCGATCCGACCGTTCGGCAACCGGGTCAGGCTGAGCAGCTCGTCACGCAGCAGGAACGACGCGGGCTCGTCGGGGTTCTCCACGAACGGCCGGGGGATGGTGAGCCGACCCTCGTACATCAGATCCCGCAGATTGCGCCACGGGTCCTCGTGCAGGTCGGTGGAGATCTTCTCCGTCTCGATCCCGCGCGCCTCCAGGATCTGCATCGAGTCGCGGCTCTGGAAACCGTCGAACGAGAAGCGACGGATGTTGAACCCCCGCCGGGTCAGCTCGAACGCGAGCTGACGCGCCCACCGGATCTGGATCTCGCGGGGCGGGTCGGCGGCCGGGTCGGCGCCGAAACTGATGACGAAGTCGACCTTCACCCGGGGACGGATCTCCCGGATCGGATGCGGAGCGCCGTCCTCGTCCTCGGCGAGCCGCTCCTCCTCGTCGTAGGAGACGACGTGGGCCATCGCGATGCCGGCCCGGTCACCGGAGATGGCCATGTCGGCGTGCATCGCGTAGATCGCGCCCCGGATCGGGTAGAAGTCCTCGCTGAACGTGTAGGCGGGTACCCACACCGTCCGCGCGCCGGTCCGCTCCACCTGGTACGACACGGTGATCGGCAGCCGCCGGTGCTCGACGAACGCGGCGTCGACGGCCTGGTGGTTCTTGAAGTACGGGTTGATCGCCCGTGCCGGCTTGCACTCGTACTTGGCGCGGGCGGTGATCGGGTCGTCGGCGTAGTCCTGGGCGAACGCCTCCTTGCCCCGCACCCGCGGGTTGACCTGCCAGGTCGCGAGCGGCCCCGACACGTAGTGGCGGGAGTCGATCCCGTTGGCGGCGATGTCGGCCCTGGCGTCATCGGTGAGCCGTTGGATCGTCGACCCGAGGTAGCGCGGGTAGGAGATCCGGACGTTCTTGTAGACCTCCGGGAACCGCGTCGCCGAACTGGTCCGCATCATGTTGAGGATGCCTTCGGCGGACTTGGTCGGCTCCCGCGCCGACTGTCCACGCCGGACGGTCATCTCCTTCTTGCTCTTGAAAGCGTCGATCTCGTCGGCGATACCGAGCATCAGGTTGAGACCCTCCTGACTCTCGGCGTCGGAATGACCGGAGATCGACTCGACGTTCTTGGCATAGGAGATGGTGTTCTGACGCGGTTCGCACTTGCCAGCGAACCAACCCTTCTTCGCGGCGCGCACGACCGGCATGAAGAACGCCTGCTGAGCCTGAGCTGAGCTGCTGGCGACGTTGAGCAGGTGGATGGTGTCCTGATCGGGCATCCCGTAGTAGTGCTGCGGGCTCTCCAGGCACATCAGCAGGTAGGCGACGCGCATCGACGCGATCCGGCACACGTGGTCCTTGCCTGAGCCCTTCCCCCATTGGAGGGTGATGAGGTTGGCCATCCGGATCGGTTGCGACCAGTAGGGCTCGTCACGCCAGGAGGTGACGGCGCCGACGTTGAGCCGGCCCGCCTGTTTGCCGGCCTCGAACTCGTCGGCCATCCGCAGGTACAGGTCGGGGTAGTAGATCCGTTCGATGTGGCGGACGGCCTCGTACTGCACCGGGCTGAGCGGCGGGTTGCCGAGGTACGCCTTGTCCTGCACGAAGATGGTCAGGCTGACCGGTTCCTCGGCGAAGATGTTCGACAGGGAACCGAGGCCGGTGAGGGCGGCCTGGCGCAGCATCTCCGCGAACTCGCTCATGGGCTGCTCTATCGGCCGTGTCGCTCACCAGGTCGACAGCGCCGCCCGCTTCCACGTGTTGGTGGCCGTGCAGACGTAGACATAGTTGGCGTCCCAGCAGATGTCTCCGGCGTTGCCGGTGGCGGAGGCGGAGGCTGGGGTTTTGGCGGTCCGGAGCCGGATCGCGTCGCTGTTCACGTCGAGTTTCGCGGTCGCGGCCGACGAGGTCGTGGCGATGCCGACGTTGCCGTTGTCGTCGATGCGCAGCCGCTCGGTGCCGCCGGTGGTGACGGCGAACTTGTCGTTGTTGTCGGGGAAGTAGATGCCGGTGTTGGTGTCGCCGTAGTTGCAGAACGGCGGCCGGAACACGTCGTTGGGGTAGCCGGCGCCCATCTGGTCGTAGAACGAGAACCGCCGGTCAGGCGAGGAGCCGGGGCCGACGATGTTGGCGTATCCATCGTTGTAGATCTGGAAGGTTCCGGCGTTGGTGCCGGTCTTTTGCAGGTACATGGCGGCGAACGTGCCGTCGGTGACGTGGACGTGGGCGCTGGGGCTGGTGGTGGCCCCGAGCCCGAGCTTCTGCGCGACGAGCAGCGTGTCGTCGGTTTTCAACGTGTCGGCCGCGCTGCGGTAGAGGTTGGTGTCGGCTGCGGTACTGCCACCGGGGCCGAAGGTGATCCGCCCGCCTGCGGTGACACCGAACCGGGCCGCCGTGTCACCGGTGACGTAACTCAACAGCATGTAGGTGGTGTCCGCGGACAGCGTGCTGGTCATACCGGAGCCGAGGTACGTCGTCCCGCCGACGATCAGGCTGTCGTCGGTTTTCAACAGATCCGCACCGACGCGGTAGAGGTTCACATCAGCCAGGGCGCCGTCGATGCTGGTGAACGTCAACAGGGTGCCGGCGCCACCGTTGCTGATCCGAAGCTCACCGTCGTCGTCGGTGGCGCCTTCGGGGCGGAGTTTGAGGCTGGTGCCGTTGCCGGCGACGATCGGGGTGGTGAGGCTGACGGCGGCGTTGAAGTTGTCGTCGGTCTTCAGCGTGTCGGCGGCGGAGCGGTAGAGGTTGGTGTCGGCCGCGTTGGTGCCGTCACCCCACTCGATCTTGCCGGAGACGACGACGTTGTAGCGGGGCTGACCGTCACCGGTGACGCGGGCGCTGAAGGCGTTGTCGACGTTGGTCTGGCGCTGCGACCAGATCCGGTCGTCGGAGAACAGTTGGTCGGCGCCGCCGCGGTACAGGTTGGTGTCGGTGACGTTGGTACCGGACGACCATTCGATCTTGCCGGTGGTGTCGACCCGGAACCGGTTCTGGGTGTCGCCGGTGACGGTGGCGAGGTAGGCGGTGCTGCCGGACGACCGGGTGGTGGTGAAGCCGAGCGCGGCGTCGATGAGGTCGTCGGTCTTGAGAACGTTGGCGGCCGACCGGTAGAGGTTCACGTCCGCGCTGGACCCGGTCTCCGACGACAGCGTCAGGACGGTGCCGGCGGCGCCGTTGGTGATGACGAGTTCACCGTCGTCGTCGGTCGAGCCTTCGGGCCGCAGCCGCAGGGTCGAGGTGGCGTTGCCGACGAGGGCGGTCGCGCTGGTCCACACCGTGCCGGTCCAGCGCATGAACATGCCGGTGCTGGTGGAGAACAGGACAGCGTTGGTCGTGCCGGGGTCGGGGGTGGTCGCGCCTTCGGCGACACTCGCCACGACCGGCCGGATGTACGACTGCTGCGCCTTGGTCGCCATGCCCTTGCCAATCGGCTCCAGGGCATGGCGGGACCGGTTACAGCTTGTGGACCACCGCGTGGAACTCGTTGGTCGCCCACACCGCGTCGGGTTTGATCGTCACGGTGTTGGCGTCGGTGTGCTCGACGTACACGTCGACCTCGTCGTACGGGGACGCGGTGCGGTAGACGACGACCGAGACGGCGCGGGTGCCGAAGTTGTGGGTGACGGTGAACGAGGTGGCGGAGCCGTTGCCGAGATCCTGCTCGACCGCGGCGGTCGCGGCGGGGGCGACCCCGATGTAGGTGAACGTGCCGGTGGTGCTGCCCAACGTGAAGGTGTCGTTGGTGAGCAGGGCGAACTTGTCGGCCTGGGTCCCTTCACGCACGATCCAGTAGGACCCGACGACGGCCTCGCCGGCGCTGTCCCAGTTGGTGGCGCGGGTCATCGCGGCGCCGGCGCTGGTCCACACGTAGGGACCGTTCTGGCTGCCGGTGGACTGCGCGGTGAGCAGGAACACGTCGCCGTTGCTGGGGGTGACACCGTCGACAGTGGACGGTGCGGACGCGATGTTGACGTTGGCGGCGGAGACGGCGCGGACGGTGCCTTTGAGCACCTGCCCGGTGGCGACCGCGGCGAGGGCGTCATCGACGTACTTCTTCGTCGCGGCGTCCTGGTTGGCGGTCGGGTCGAGCAGGTTGACGATCTTCTGGCTACCCAGGCCGACGGACCCGGTCGGGGCGGTGAGCTGGTCCAGGCGGTTGGTGCGGACCTGGGTGTCGAAGTCGGAGATGGTGGCGGCGAGCTGGCTGCCGGTGTGGTTGGCGCGTGAGATCGCCGCGGTGTAGGCGGTCTCCACGTCGACCTTGCGGGCGGCGTCGTTGCTGCCGTCGGTGGGCGTCCCAAGGTTGATGACCTTGAGACCGTTCATGTCCTTGTTGCTGGCCGACTTCCGTGCGGTCATCGTCGCCCCTTCATGTTCACGAGAGGTAGGCGACACCGCTCACGGCGATGTCGAACGTCAACCGGAGGTCCAGGCCGGCGGTCAGGTACTGCACGCCGTAGTCCTCTAGCAGGTATCCATCGGCCGACACGACGCTGATACCGGCGGGGTTGAACCCGAGGGCGTGCTCGATCGTCCAGACGGTGGCGGCGCCGGCCTGGCTGTGGGTGTAGGACATGGCCTGGAGACTGTCGCCGGGTGGTCCGGGTGGTCCCTGCTCGCCGCGCTCCCCCGGCGGTCCGGGTTGCCCGACGACGGCGTACAGAACGGGCTGCTCGGCGTCGACTTCGACGATGGCGGCGGCGGGGACGCGGATCTCGACGACCTCGGTCATGGCATCGGCTCCACGTCGATGACGACGGAGCAGCGTCCGCGCAGCAGTCGGGTCACCACCCCGTCGGGGTCGGTGAGGTCGAGGACGTAGAAGAGGACCCCGGCGGGCAGGTCGGTGTCGTCGGCGGACAGTTCGACGGTGATGAGCCCGTCGGCGTCCATCGTCATGCCGGTGTCGTCGGTGGACAGTTGGCGCAGCGCGACACCGCGGGCGGGGCCGAGCAGGAACCGGCCGCTCCAGCCGGTGAAGTCCTGTCCGGTCTCACCGTCGGGCAGCCAGCGGAACTGCCGGCGGAAGGTGGTGCCGGCGTAGATGACCAGCTCCACCTCGACCGGCAGTGTCTGCACTGCCATGCATCACGACCCGTCGTGGCTGGTGGGGGCGAGGTGGAGCAGCCGCTCCAGGGCGCTGCGGCGGGGCGCGGCGAGCGCGACGACGCGGGCGAGGGCGTCCACGTCGGCGGCGTCGCTCGCGGCGACGAGCTGCTTGAGGGTGGTGTCGTCGAGGTCGGCGCCGGGCGCCTCGGTGGCGGGGACGGCGACGTACTGGGTCTTGACCTCGACCGGTTCGCCGAAGGTGACGGTCTGCTTGGCGTCGACGGTGTACGGAACCTTGAACAGCTTGCCGTCACTGCGGTATCCGTCGGTGCGGACGATCAGGTAGCTGGTCCACTGTTCCTTGATGTACAGGTACGGTGGGCCGTCGTCGTAGGTGGCCGTGGGGTTGGCGGCGCGCCATTCGGCGCGCTTGGCGCGGGTCTGCGTCTCGAACGCCTGCCGGACGATGTCGACGTTGAAGTCGGTCTTGGCCAGGCAGACGAAGCCGATGTCGGGGTTGGACGCCTCGACACGGTCGCGCCCGCTCCCCCGGCTGGTGACCTTCTTCGCGGCCGTCTTCGCCTTGTTCTTGACCTTCAGGGCTTCCCACTCGGCGAGCGCTTTGGCCGCCTTGGCGCGGGTGTCGGCGTCCACGTCGTCGGCTCCGGCGGCCCACTTCTTGACCCGGGAAACAGCGATGGCGATGGCCCGGGAGATGGGTGTGCCGTCGCGGTGGATGGCGCGGGCGATCCGGCAGATGTACTCCGGGAGCCCGCCGGCACCTTCCACCCAGTTCTTGCCGGGGCTGCGGTCCAGCGAGCAGCCGGCGAAGGACGCGACGAGGTCGACCTCGTCGCGTTCGAAGATGATGCTGTGCGTCACTGCTCCGCCTTCGGTGTGGTGCCGGCTGCTCGCTGGAGTCGTCAGGAGCTAATTGCTCTCGTCGGTCTTCGGCTTGGTCTCCTTGGCCTGGGCCGGTTTGACGGCCGCGTACCGGTCGGTGGTCTCGCGGCGCAGCGTCTCGCCGGGGGCGAGGTGGTCGCTGAGGACGGTCTCCCCGTCGGCGTTGACCTTGGTGATGGTGCCCTCGAAGAACTGGATCTCCCCGTCGTCCCCGGCGCCGGCCGCGGTGCGCCGGGTGTCGGTGTCCTTCGGGTCGTTCTTGGCGTCGTCGAAGACGGGCGGGTTCTTGGCCATGACGGTTCTCCTTTAGATTCCGGCTTTTTCGCACGCGGCGGCCAGGTTGAGCATCAGCTCGCTGCGGACGTGGGCATCGCTGACCGTGGCCACGACCTCGACGAAGATCTTCTGCATGTCGCGCAGGAGCGCCTTACGGTCGGCGCCCTGGAGGGGTTCGACCTTGCCGAGCATCCGGTTGAACTCCTGGGTCATCGACAGCCAGAAGGTGTTGAAGTCCTTCTGCACGCTGGTGCTGCCGAAGCCGCCGAGTTCACCGCGTTCCTTGTAGCGCAGCACGATGTAGTTCGTCGCGATGCGCTCGATCAGGAGCTGTTGGACGGTGTTCATCGGCAGATGCCGGGCCTCTTCGCGCATCCGGTGGACCAGCACCTCGTACAGTTCCCGCAGTTTCGGGTCGTCGATCACGTCCGGCAGTTCGAATGCGGCATCGAGTTCGTCCAGTCGCCCAGCCATGCTGGTTCTATCGGATGGTGTAGGTCCCCATCTCACGGTGCGGCCGGAACGTCCGCGCGACGGAGCCGGGGAACGACAACGCGGTGGTGTGGGTGCCGTCGACCCGGCCGATGTGGCGGGAGCGGCTGGCGGCCGGGACGATGACGTGCCGCTCGCCCATGACCCGCAGGTTGATGTTCCAGTCCCACCCGGACTGCGGCGCGTCGGGTGTGCCGCTGCCGTAGTCGTGGTCCCAGGTGTCGCGCAGGACACCGGTCCACTGCTCGACCCAGGTACCCCAGACGAGCGGGCAGAACCGGTTCGAGCGGAGCGCGGCGTACTCGTCGGCGGCCGGGTCGGTGGTGTGGTTGGAGGCGCAGACGGCGAGGGTCGTGTCGGCGCGGCAGTGTTCGCTGGCCCAGGTGAAGTATTCGAGGATGTCGTCGCTGACGATCACGTCGTCCTCGGCGAGGACGACGAAGTCGGCCCCGGCGTTGAAGGCGCGGTCGAGGGCGTGCCACGGGTTGCCAAGCACACCGCGGCGGTGCCGGTTGGGCCGGACCAGCACCCCGGCCGCAACGGCGATGGCGATCATCTCGTCGGCGTGGTCGCTCGGTTCGAGGTGGACGGTGGGTTTCCAGTCGGCGAACCCGCGGACCCCGCCCCACGACTCCAGGACGGTCCGGAAGTAGGCGGGCCGGTTGTAGGCGGTGTAGACGAGCCGGCGGCGCACGGGTCAGTCCTCGAAGTCGCGGACGAAGACGGTGTCGGTGTAGCCGGAGTCGTCGTGGACCCACTCCTCGACGACCTGCCAGCCCCAGGCGTGCATGTAGTCGACCGTGTCGTCGTAGAGGGCGGCGCCGTCACCGCGGCGGCGGGTGGTTTCGACGATGACCAGGTCGAGGGTGGCGAGGTTCGCGGCGCGCAGCAGGTCGAATTCGCTGCCCTGGGTGTCGAGGACGAGCAGGTTCGCGTCGGCCTGGAGTACGCCGAGGCTGGCCGTGGGCACGGCGATGGTCTCCCCGGTCGCGGTGGGGTGCGGGTGCAGGCCGGACCAGACGCTGCGTTGTGCCCGGTGCAGCGCGGCGGTGCCGGTGTGTTCGCCGGGGACGGCAGCGGCGGCGATGATGTCGATGTCGGTGTCGTCGCCGTAGCGGTCGGCGAGGATGGCGAGGTTGGCCGGGTCGGGTTCGACGAGGCGGATGGTGGCGAACCCGCACTGGCGGTAGATCTCGACCTCCTCGCCGTGGTGGGCGCCGACGTGCACGACGACCCCGGTCGGCAGGACGAAGTCGTCGATGATGTCGGGCAGGCGGGCGAACGTCCACGCCTGGTCCGGCGGGAGCTGGATGCGGGTCACCGGGGTCCTTCACGGAGGGATCGGACACGGTCGATGTCGTGTCGCAGGTCGCTGGCGCGGTAACGCTCGTAGGCGGCCCGGTCGGCGGCGTAGCGTGCGGCGCTGTTGGATTCGCGGTAGGAGGCGTCCCACACACCGTTGCCGGTGCCGGGGTGATGGTGGATGACCTGCACGTCGGGCAGGTAGGTCAGGCAGTCCGCGCCGTCGCCGAGGTCTTTCCAGTAGTTGTCGCAGTACATGTGGGTCAGCACGGGCGGGGCGACGTGACCGAGGACGCGGACGATGTCGGCGCTCATCGCCATCTGGGTGGGCAGGTTCGCGCCCTGGTGGCCGTCGTCGCCGTAGACGATGCCGGTGCCCAGCGCGTCGAGGGCGTCCTTGTAGGCGGTGTCCCAGCCGTAGGTGACGGGTCGGTGGTCGTCACCGAGGTAGGCGATGGCGGTGGGGCCGGCGGTCGGCGCGGTCAGGACCCTCGCGTAGTGGTTGAGGGTGCCGACGAGCCGCCGGCGGGGTCCACTGTAGAGCGACTGCCAGGGGAACACGGCGCGGGCGGCGGCGACCTCGGCGCGGTAGCGGTCCTCATTGGTGGGGTCACCGTCGACGCACCAGACGAGCCAGATGTCGTCGGTGCTGGTGTCGGCGAACGCGCGGGCCATCGGCGCCACCGCGGCGGGTCGTCCCCGGGTCGGGACGATGACGACGAGTTCGTCGCTCATCGGGCGAGCGCGGCCATGTCGGCGAGACTGAGTCGGCGCGCCGGTGCGGTCGCGGCGGCAGGGGTCGGGGTGGGGGCGAACACGTCGACGAGCATCGCGACGGCGAGTTCGACCCCGGTCCGGGGATCGGCGGAGGCGGGGATGCGGGTCTGAAGGTCCCACAGGACCCGCAGGGCCGCCATCGCGGTGGGGCCGTCGACGGCGTCGGCGAGACGGCGTCGGGCGTCGAGGGCGCCGCCCTGGCTGGATAGGTCACCTCCGGCGCGCAGGATGCAGATGTCGCGCAGGGTGGCGGTGAGGGCGGCGACGAGGGCGCCCGGGTCGGCGATGCGGGTCAGGTGCTCGGCGACGGTGGTGAACGCGGCGGCGAGGTCGCCGGTGCGGATCACGTCGAGCAGGGCCGGGCCGGGGTCGGTGTCGCCGAGGAGTTCGGTGAGCTGTTCGGCGGTGGTGACCCCGACACCGGTGACCTGGTCGAGGAGCATGACCGCGTCGCGCAGACCGCCGTCGGCACGTTCGGCGATGAGGTGGCGCAGCGCCGGTTCGACGTTGATGTTCTCGGCGGCGCAGATGTGGTCGAGGCGGGCGGCGATGTCGGCGACGGGGATACGCCGGAACGTGAAGCGCATGGCGCGGCTGAGCACGGTGTCGGGGATGCGGCCCGGGTCGGTGGTCAGCAGCACGAACACCGTGTTCGGGGGTGGCTCCTCCAGCATCTTCAGCAGGGCGTTGAATGCCTGCGCCGACATGGAGTGGGCCTCGTCGAGGCCGATGACGCGCCAGCCGTCGGAGACGGCGTAGAGCATCTGCTGGCGCAGCGCGCGGATGTCGTCGACGAGGCCGTGGCTGGCGGCGTCGATCTCGCGCAGGTTCGGGCTGGTGCCGGCGAAGACGGCGGTGCAGCCGGGGCAATGCCCGCACGGACCGGGTGGGGTGTCGCAGTTGAGCGCGGCGGCGAGGATGCGCAGAGTGGTGGTCTTGCCGGTGCCGCGGGTGCCGTCAAACAGCAACGCCGTGGGCACCTTCTGTTTGACCACCATCTGGCGCAGGACGACGTGCACGACGCGCTGCCCGACCAGGTCGTCGAAGGTGCGGGGGCGGTGTTTGAGCGCGAGCGGTTCCACGGCGATCCCTCCCTGCCGGTCGCGGGTCAGCGGGGCTGCGGCGGGTTGAAGCGTTGGGTGATCAGGCAGGCGTCGCCGCCGTCGCTCTTGAGCTGGTGCATGTCGGCGCGGGTGATCCGGGCGGTGCCGTTGACGCCCCAGTTCGGCCCCCACGAGTTGTAGATCGTGTAGTAGCCGGTGGTGGCGCCAGTGACCTTCAACCCGACGACGAGACAGCAGTGGCCGCCGACCTTGCGCCCGGTGGGTCGCAGATAACCGCGGCTGTCGGGCCGGTACATGCCCTCGTACCAGTCGACGCCGATGATGATCGGGCCGAGGGTGATCGCGAGGGCCATCTCGCTCTCGTTGAACGCCCAGCGGTACTCGCCGACGTAGCCGAGCCGGGCGGCGATCTTCACCCCGGCCCGCACGGAGGTGCCTTCGTAGCGGGGGCTGGCGCCGGGGTACGACCCGCCGGGCCACGGGTCGATCTTCTGCGCGGCCCAGTAGATGCTCTCGCGGGCGAAGGTGGTGCCGAGGTCGAGGACGGGCACGGGGTTGAACCGCAGTTCGTTGGTGACGCCGTAGCCGACACAGTTGTGCACACCGACGCCATCAGCGATATAGCTGTGGTCGCCCTCGACCTCCATGTTGTACACGTGGCCTTCGAACGGCTCGGGCTCTACGGCGCGCACCGCCCGCCACACGGCCGCGTCGTCCTGTCTGGCACTTCGGTTGCTACCGCCGCCGGTGCCGAACGCCACCTCGTACCGAGTCTGCCGAGTGGCGGCGTGGCGATTGATCGAGGGCTCAGACTCGTTGAGGCGGGGCCGCAGGCCGAGGGCGGTGGCGATGGCGTGCATGTCCAGGGCGAGAGCGCGACAAACGGTAACTCCGGAGTGCTCCGTACGACGGCGATGACCATCGCCGGCCAGCCAGCCGTCGAAGAGGGCGCGCAGATACTCGGTGGAGCCGTGCGAAACGTAACCTGACAGAGCCTTGGTGCCGTGGCGTGCCGTTCCAGGGACGAGGACTTCGAACAGCCGGCGCCATGCCTTGCCGTAAAGCACAACGTTGATCGCGCGACTACCAGTCCGGTCCTGAATGCGAGCCGGGGCGTCGAAAACGGTCTTCACCAGCGCCTGCACTTCGGAAGCGAGGGTGTCGCGCTCGGTGTCGGCGAAGCACCAGACGACCTTGTTGGCGGTGGTATAGCCCTCAGCAGCGTAGAGACCGAGCAGCCGACCTAGCGCCGGTGTACGAGCGAGAAACTCCGGCAGAGGCGCAACGGTAGTCACCACACCGCCGGTGTTGACCTCGCCAGACAGGACGCCCCGCAACTCCCGCAGGTCCACCAGCTCCAGCGGGCGAATCGGATCATCGGCGCCGGCCGCGTACCGGGTGATGGCGATCTTGTCGCCGACGACGAGGTCTTCGGCGGCGACGTATCCACGCTCGGTGAGGATCGGGTGCTCCGGGGTACAGCGCAGCGGCAGGTGCCCACTCACCGTGACGCGGACGAGCCCGCGGTTCGCTGGACGGACCATGAGCTGGGTGACAACACCGGTGCGTCCCTCTGCGGTGGCAACCTCGTCCAGCAGCCGAACCTCGCTGATCGGGCGTTGGGAGCCGTCTGCCATGCGGATGAGCACGTCGGAAGTAAAGCAGGCGCCTTCCTTGCCCTGGTTGAGCACCTCGGACCCGTCGGGGATGGCCCAGCGGGTGCTGACGGGGCGCTCCTGCCCGCCGATGACCTCGCACACACCGAACATGCGGTCGCGGGGGTCGGGTTCGGGGAGCCGGTCGAGGCGGGGGTCTTCGACGACGCTGCCGTCACGCAGTTCGACCGGCATTCGGTGCTCCCGTCGGGGGTCGGTGCGGGGGTCTGTCGTTGACTTCTACGGGCGCGGCCCGCCGTTTTCCGCGCTACGGCGGGCCGCGCCCGAATGGCTACTTGGCGTCGTCGGGGGCCTGCTCGACCTGGTCGGGCTCGCAGGTGTTGACGAGGGCGACCCGCTCGTACACGTCGTCGTCCTCGTCGAGGTCGTCGGTGAGCTGGTCGATGTTCTCGGTGTTGCCGGCGTCGGGGGCGGCGCCCTCGGTCTGGGCCGGCACGTCCTGGCTGCCGGTCTCCTCGACGTGCTCGGTCGGCTCGGTCACGGTGTTCCTCCTTCAGTCATGTCCAGGGCAGGACGATGTGGCGTAGCTGACGCCAGCCGCGGAAGTTGCCGCGCGGCTCGTCGCTGGGGCGGGCCGGGGTTGCGACGTGCTCCAGCGGCGAGGCGTGCGGCGGGTCCGCTTCGGTGAGCCGCCGGTACAGATCGAGATCGGCTCGTTGGTCTCTGCGCCCGTCATGGGTGAGGTAGGAGACGCGGGCGCAGCGGGCGGCGGAGATGCGCGGCAGCGCGCCCCAGCTCGTGTACGTGAAGTCCTCGTCGGTGATGTAGGGCAGGTGGTAGCGGTGGTACGGCACCTCGCGGGGTTCGGAAGTGTCGTAGGCGGCCTGCATCGCCTCGGCGACGACGCGGATCTCGTCCTGGGCCAGCGGTGAGCAACGCTGGTCGAAGAAGCCGGCCCAGTCGGTGGCCGAGACGACGACGGTGTGCGGCATGAACGGCTCCAGGAGCCGGTTCACCACGGATTTGTGCACGCCGACCTGGAGGAGCTGTTCGGCGTGGTGCACCGCGGCGTCGCGGGCGGCGAGCCAGATCTCGCGGGCCTTGGCCGGGTCGTCGATGCCGTCGCCGCCCTGCATCCCCGGCTGTTCGGCGGGCCAGGACAGTGGTACGGCGGGGGTGTCGGCGATGCGGGTGAGGGTGCGGTGCACGGGGATCGCCCGCGACGAGGCGGAGTTGCGGCTGAAGGCGCGGTGGGTGTTGAACTCGGCGAGCACGAACCGGTGCAGGGTGACTTCGAGGGTGGTGAGTCGGATGCCGGCGGGGCTGATCGAGTCGGCGATGACCTTGGCGGAGGGGGTGAAGTCCACACTGACTTCTACCGCCGGGCGGGCCGTCGAATGCGGGGGAAGGTCGGGGGCCGTCCAGTGTGGACGGTAGCCCCGACCCCCTTGAGGAGCACGGCACTGCCGTGCGTATGGACCACTACCCAGGGCCGGTCGCGCCGGTATCCCGCCACCTCAGGATAGGCGGCGGGGTGCCTCACATGGTGCGGACTTGGGTGATTCCGTCACGCAGTTCGAACCGGTACCGCCGATCGGCGAGGTCGGTGAAGGCGTCGGAGTGGGTGACGAGCACGATCTGGATGCCGGTGCGGGTGACGAGTTCGGCGATGAACTCGGCGAGGCGGGGTTCGTATTCGGCGGACACGTGGGCGAAGGTCTCGTCGAGGAACAGGACGGTGTCGCCGCGGCGGCGGGTGTCGAGCAGGAGCACGACGAGGCGGAGCAGGAACCCGACGGTGGCGGCGAGGCCGCCGCCGCGGGCGTCGAGGACGGGGGTGTCCACGGTGGTCGCGCCGACGGTGGACCGGACGACGAAGTCGATCTCGGGGCGGTTGCCGCGGACGGTGGGGACGAGGTGGAACGACAGGTCGTCGCCGAAGATGGTCTGGAGGCCGGTCGTGACGAGGGTTTCGATCTGGCGTTGGGCGTCGGCCTGGCGGTGTTCGCCGATGCCGGTGAGGACGGTGGCGGCGCGGGCGAGGTCGTCGTGTTCGGTGGTGAGGGCGGTGATCTGCTCGTTGAGGTGGATGCCCTGTCGGGCCACGGCGGCGGCTTCCCCGGCGAGGCGGTCCAGGGCGCGGCGGGCGCGGCGGAGCCGGTCGGTGAGGGCGGTGAGGTCGTGGCTCATGCCGGGACCCAGTCGGCGAGCATCTGTTGGATGACGGCGGTGGCGCCGGTGTCGCCGCGCAGCAGCAGCGGTGTCTTGCGGGTGCGGGTGTCGTCGCCGAGTTGGAAGTGCAGCGTCGGGTCGGGGTTGGCGGCGATCAGGTCGGTGAGGTAGGCGTGGTTGACCACGACGGTGCGTTCCCGACCGGCCCAGGTGGCGGGGATGACCTCGGTGGCGTCGTTGCCGTACTGGTCGCGGCTGGACACCGCGCAGGTGTCGGCGTGCAGCCGCAGCGCGACGGCGGCGGTGTCGGGGTCGGCGTTGATCCGGACCCGTTTGACCGCGGCGAGCAGGTCGGCGCGGGCGACGGTGAACGGGTGCCGGTTGGTGAGGGCGGGGCGCAGCAGGGTCGCTTCCATGTCGGGGTAGACGGCGGTGGGTTTGTTGACGACGAGCAGGTCCGCGCCGAGCCGGAAGATCAGGTGGTGGGTGCTGTGCCCGATGCCGACGGTGTCGGTGGTGGTCTTGGCGAGGATGGCGAGGAGGTCGTCGACGGCGGCGGCGGGGACGGTGACCGCGAACGGCAGCGGCGCGAAGCGGGCCTGCTGGAACCGGGCGCCGTCGCAGGCGGTGGCGTTGCCGTCGCGGATGTCGACGAGGGTGAGGGCGGCGCGGCCGGAGTCGCGGCCGGCGGCGTAGCGGACCTGGCGCAGCGCCGTGGTGACGGTGCCCCGGTCGATGTCGGTGAGGACGGTGTCGTCGAGGTCGGGCAGGGTCGGGTAGTCGGCGCCGCTGGCGAGCCGGAGGGTCCAGACGGTCCGGGCGACGGTGATCCGGGCGGTGGTGCCGGTGACGGTGATGGTGGCGTCGCCGTCGCCGGCCTCGCGGATGATGTCGAGGAACCGGCGGGCGGGGACGACGGCGGTTCCGGTACGGGCGACGGTGGCGCCGTCGACGGTGACGATCAGGGTCAGGCGCATGTCGGTGGCGGTGATGCGCAGCCGTCCGTCGCCGGTGTCGACGTGGAGGTTCTTGAGGACGTCCATCACGTCGCGGGTGGGGACGACCGCCGCGGTGCGTTCGAGACTGCGCAGCAGGGCGTGCCGGTCGACGGTGAACGCCGGCCCGCCGGTCGGCGGTGGCGCCGCGTGGGGCGCGTCGGTGGTGTCGAGGAGGTCGGCGAGCAGGGCGCGACCGGCAACCTGCTTGGCCATGTCAGGCTCCGATCGCGTCGAGGTCGGCGCGGAGGGCGTCGAGTGTGGCGGTGAGTTCCGCGGTGAGGTCGGCGAGGCGGGCCTTGGCGTCGTCCACGGTGGACACTCCGAACTCGGCGCGCAGGGTCGCGGCGGCCTGGTCGGCGCGGGCCTTCGCGGCGTCACGGTCGTGCTCGGCGCGGGCTCGGGCGCGCTGTGCCGCGGCGATCCGTTCGCGGACGAGGCGGACCTGTTCGTCGAGGTCGGTCATCCGGTCATCTCCTGGGCGGCGCGGCGCAGCCCGAGGCCGAGGGTGTCCTCGTCGGGGCTGTAGCGGGGGCAGGCGTGGCGGACCTCGCACCAGGAGCAGCCGGCGGTGCCGTCCTTGCAGGCGGTGTCGTCGGCCCAGATCTGTTCGGCCATGCGGGTGATCCGCGACCACAGGTCGCGGCGCATGTCCTCGGTGACGACGAACGGCAGCACCTGCTCCGGGCACATGGGTTGGATCAGGCCGCAGGCGCGGGTCCGTTCCCCGTGCAGGGCGAGGACGGCGAGGTCGTAGAAGACGAGCTGGCCGACGACGCGGCGCCAGTACTGGTCGTCGGCGGTGCCTTTGAGGTCCCACACGACCCAGCCGGTTGGGGTGCGGACCAGGATGTCCATCTCGCCGACGAGGTTGACGGTGCGCCGCTGGTCGTCGGCGAGGGTGACGGGGACCTTGAACCGGAACGGGGCGTGGAACGGGTGGGGCAGGACGAGCTGGGTGAGGATCGGTTCGAGCCGGTCGACGAGGTCGACGCAGAACTGGCGGACGTGGTCGCGGTCCTCGGCGTTGCGCCAGCGCACGATGCCGTCGCCGGAGGCGCGGGCGTCGTCGATGCCCTTGTCGATCTGGTCGTCGACCATGTCGCGCATCTGCCCGGGTCGGCGGGTCGGGTCGGCGAGCCAGGCTTGCATGATCGAGTCGACGACCATGCCGTGGTAGTACGACCGCAGATCCTTGGCGCGGTTGCGTTTGCCTTCGCGGATGAGGCGGGCCTTCATCCGGCATTCCTCGTGGACCCGCAACGCCGACCACGACAGCGACAGGGGCCGAGCGCTCACGACGGGCTCCGTCCGACGGACGGCTCGGCGACGATGCCGTACACCGAGCCGTCCCGGTCACGCACGAGACTGCCGCGCGGAACCGGCGCGACGGGCGGGTCGTCGCCGTAGCGGGGGTTGACGCACAGGACGGGGACGCCGGCCTGTTCGATCGCGGCGGCGTTGGCGGGCCAGTCTTCGAGGAACAGCAGCGGTTCGTAGCCGCGGGTGCGCAGGTCGCGGACGTAGTCGGCCTTGTAGTCGGGGCCGTGGGGTTCGCTGTCTTGGCGCAGGTGGAGTACCTCGTACCGGATGTGGTGGCGGGCCAGCCACTGTTCGGTGAGTTTGCGGGTGGCTTCGGGGCGGTTGGAGACGAGGTGGATGCCGTAGCCGGCGGCGTGCAGGATGCGCACGAGCCGGACGGTGCCGTCGATGGGGGCGTCGCCGCCGCAGAGCATGGCGTAGCGGGTCCAGTCGCTGCCGGCGTCGACGGTGGGGCTGTGACGGCGGCGTTGGCGGGTGTCGGTGAGGGTGGAGTCGAGGTCGACGCAGATGACCTCCATCCGGCTGCCGGGCGCGTGTCGCATGTGGACGTTCACGTGGTGTTGGCCTCCTCCAGCAGGGTGAGGACGGTCCGTTCGACCCGCTCGTCGAGGCCGAGGGTGCGGACGTGGGCCATGACGGACTCGATGGAGGTGATCTCGATGCTGGCCTGGCCGACGGAGGCGAGGAACCGGTCGAGTTCGATCTGGGCGGTGCGGGCCTGGTGTGCTTCGACGAGGCGGAAGACCTCGTGGGCGGGTTTGTGGGGTACGGCGAGGAGGGTGAAGTCGCCGGTGTCGGTGTCCCAGGCGGCGATCTGCACGGGGCGGGTGAGGTTGTGCTCGTGCAGGCTGCCGCGGGAGAGGGCGCCGGGGTTGCAGAAGGTCACGCCTGCGGCGGTGTGGATGCCGTGGGGTTCGTGGACGTGGCCGTAGTAGACGCTGCCGTGGTTG
>JACCDR010245631.1_pt1 | contig 23015 bp, 14 predicted proteins | sample 7446431 | NCBI WGS metagenome assembly JACCDR01 (sample SAMN15323443, study PRJNA562643) | freshwater metagenome | isolation source: river surface water | place: USA:Blue River Watershed | collected 2017-08-17 | reverse complement strand
TTGCCACAGAGTGGCGTAATCAGCCCGGCGGTATCGCCGAGCATCAAGATATGATTTTCTAGTTGCGTTTTGGGGGCAAACGAAATTTCGTTGATAACCAATGGTTTATCATATAAAAAATCGGCATGGGTAAATATTTGCTTGAGATGCGGATTTTGCCAAAGTATTTGTTCTTCTAAGGCTGGAATATTGCCTGCTTGTCGGAGGTTTTCTCTGGTTGTTAGGTAGCACAAGCAATACCGTTGGTCTTCGATGGCCGAAATGCCACAATACCCATCTTTAAAATTGTGTAGGGCAATCAAATCTTGTGGGAAATCGGTATGAATATGGTATTTTACGCCGATGTAAGGGCTTTTTTTCTGAAAAAAATCTCGTCCTAAACTGGCATCTAATTTACTTCTTTTGCCATACGCACCCAATACATAACGTGCCTCAAAGGTTTGTCCTAGGGTGGTAGTCACTTGAAAGGCGTTTTGTTGAAAAATTACGTCTTCTACTTCGGTGAGGGTATGGATGTGTACACCTTTTTTGAGTGCCAATTGGTATAAATGTTGGTCGAGCGTATAACGGCTGATGCCAAAGCCTCCTTGGGCTAAAGGGGCATACAAGGTGTTGCCTTTGGGCGAAGAAAACAAAAAACGCTGGATTTTTTTGGGTGCTAAGGCATCTACTGATAGCCCTAAGCGTTGCAAATAAGGACGGGTTTCGTTGGAGATGTACTCGCCACAAACCCTATGAAAGGGATATTGCTTTTTTTCGAGCAATAGTACTTGGAAGTTGGCTTGGTTGAGATGAATGGCGGCACAAAGACCTGCCAATCCTCCTCCGATAATCACGATGTCGTACATGATATGCAAGAAATTTTAAAATTAGGGCTGTACGAAGCTGGTTCGCTTTTATGGATAAACCAACTTCGGCACATAAAGGTTTTACCATCCTTCGTACAGCCCTAGCTTCTAATAACCGAAGGCTTCTTCCAAACTTACTCTTTTCACCTTGCCGTATTTGTTTAGCTCGTCAACTTTAATTTTCGAGTCTGAACCAACAATACAGTAAACCATAGGTTTGTTGGCAAATTGTGTTTGGTGGAATTGCTTCAAATCATCTAGCGAAAGAGTATCTAAGGCTTCAAAAATCTTCTGACGTTGGTCATAATTGATGCCTTTTTCAAGGGCTGAAAGATACGTAAACGCAATGTTATCTTGGGTGATACGCTCGGTTTGATACGTTTTTTTCATACCTTCCTTGGCTGTTTCTAGGTTTTTAGGCGATGCCGGAAACACATTGAAAAGCTCGTTCATGCTCGGAATAGCTTCGTTGATTTTGTCGGCTTGTGTGCCTACATAGCCTAGCAAGAAATATTTTTCGTCCTTGGTATTAGGCGTGTAATAGTAAGCATAGGTAGAATAAGCCAAGGCTTTCGACTCACGGATGGTTTGGAACACAATCGACGACATTCCTCCGCCAAAATAGTTGTTGAACAAATCAATCACTGGCGTAGCGTTGGCATCAAATTTGGTAGTCGGACGCACCCAGTCGATTTCGGCTTGTACCATATCGAAATGAGCAAACAATACCTGACTTTCGCTAGGCGTGATGCGTTCAAAATTGGCTACCAAAGGCAAGTCGGCTTTGAAGCTACTAGCGATGCTATGCACTGTTGGCAAAGTTTTAGTAAACTCGTCTAAGGCCAAAGGCCCGTAATAAACAACGGTATGTTTATATGAAAAAAGGTCTTTCAAGAATGCCAAAAGGTCGTCGGCAGTGAGGGCTTTGAGTTCTTCATTGCTTAAATTCAAGGCATTACGAGGATTCTTTGCTCCGAATTGAGCATACGCCGCCAAGGTTTGTAAAATGGCAGCTTTGTTGGCTTTGGCATCGTTGCGTTGTTTGAGCAAGCGACCTTTGAGCAGTTCTAAAGCTTCTGGATTCGCTTTTGCCTTGGTCATTACTTCTTCAAAAAGAGCCACCGAACGCTTGAAGTTTTCTTGTAAACCAGAGATGGTCAACATGATATGATGGTCGGTATAATTGGTCGAGAAGTTACTGGCAAGTTTGTAATATTCGGTACTAATTTCTTCGGCAGTCATTTTTTCTGTGCCTAAAAAACTCAAATATTGTAAAGCAATCGGTAATATTTTACTATTCCAACTACCCATATCGAAGCGATATGTAAGGCGGAACAAGTCGTTATCGTCGTTTTTTACATACAATACATCGGCTGCCCCAACTTTACCTTTTTGTAAATCTTTGTTGAAATCAAGCCATTTGGGTTGAATTTCGCCCATGGGTAAGGTATTGATTTTTTGTAAAAAAGCCGATTGTTGCTCACGGTTGGTTTCTACTTGGGTAATAGTCGGTTTATCAACTTTTACGATATTTTTGTCTTCTCCTTTTCTTTTATACACCACAGCGTAGCCATTGCCACAGTATTTGTTTGCAAAATCAATGACTTCTTTTTTGGTTACTTTCGACAAATCGTCAACCAACGAAGTGCTTTTATCGTAGTCTGTGCCTTTGGTTACGACAAAATCTTCTAATAATTTATAAGCCCTAGAGCCATTATTGTCGAGTCCTTGGATGGCGTTGAGCTTATAATTGGCGGCAATTGCCTTGATAATTGATTCGTCGAATTTACCTTGTTTGAGCAAGGCGAGTTGCCCCAAAAGTAAGTCTTTCACTTCGTCGAGCGTTTGTCCATTTTTAGGCACACCCGTCATTTGCCAAACCGAATAATCTTTGTTCCATTCTGGACTAGAGCCCGCTCTCAGTACTTTTTGTGCTTTGGTGAGGTTAAGGTCAATTAAGCCCGCTTTCGAGTTCGACATCAATTCGTCAACGATAGTGCCAATTACTCTTTCTTTAGGGCTAATTGCCCCAGGCCAACGCCACGCTACAGTAATATTTTCGGGAGTTGGACCAAACACTTCTTTCACGATAGGCGTTGCAATAGGCGACTCAGGAGCAGGCTTGTACAGCGGTACATTTTTGGGTTTCATGTAAGCAAAAGCCTTGTCGATTTTCTTAATTACTTCATCGGCTTTAAAGTCACCCGCAAGGATAATGGCCATGTTGTTTGGCACGTAGTAATTATGAAAATACTTTCTAATTTCGAGCAAAGAAGGGTTTTTGAGGTGCTCTATTGTGCCTATGGTCGTTTGTTGGCCGTAGTTATGCGTAGGAAAGAGGGCTGCGTTGCGGGCTTCATATACTTTCCAAGGGTCGTTGTCGAGGCTGCGGTTTTTTTCTTCATAAACGGCCTCCAATTCGGTATGGAATAAACGCAAGATAGGATTCCTGAAACGTTCGGCTTGCAGGGCGATGAAGCGGTCAACGGCGTTGGTTGGAATATCTTCGGTATAAACGGTTTGTTCAAAAGAAGTAAAAGCGTTTGTACCTTGTCCGCCCATCGAAGCCATCATTTTATCGTATTCGTTGGCAATAGCAAACTTGGCTGCTTGGCCCGATACCTTATCTATTTCGGCATAAATGGCCTTGCGTTTGGCTTCGTCGGTTGTTTTGTTGTATTGCTCGTACAGGGCATCAATTTTGTCGAGTAAGGGTTTTTCTTTGCTCCAATCTAGCGAACCAAATTTATCAGTTCCTTTAAAAAGCATGTGTTCGAGGTAATGAGCCAACCCTGTATTGGTTTTGGGGTCGGTATTAGAGCCGGCACGCACAGGAATCAGGGCTTGGATGCGTGGTTCTTTGTGGTTTTCGCTCAGGATGACCGTCAGCCCGTTGGGCAGTTTGTAGAAGCGTGCTTTGAGCGGGTCATTGCTAACGTATTGATAGGTATATCCGCCCGAAGTAGCGGTTTTCCAAGTATATTTGCTTTGGGCAAGCAGGGTAAAATTGTTGATGATAACACATAGCACAAGCAGTGCTTTTGCCATTTTTTGCATAATCTTATGAAGTTAAAAAGTTCAAAAAAAGCAATATAAAAAATGTATAGTTAATTTGCACAAAATTTAGGATGATTGGTTGAGAAAAAGGGCAATTGGTTGGCCGGTACGAGCATTTTAGGCTTTATCGCTGGCAAGCGTGATGATTTGATGAATGACTTTATCGAGTTCGATGGCTGATTGACGCAAATAAGTGTTATATAGCTCTTGTGAAGCTTTGTTGTTGTCGAGTTGCATCAAATTAACTAAGCCAAGAATGTTGGCAACGGGTCGCCTGATTTCGTGTGCGTGTTGCCATGCTATTTTTTCAAGGGCTTCTACTTGTTTTTTAAGCTGTGTTTCATGCCTAACGTGCTGTGTCATATCTTGAATGATTGCTAAAACATATAGCTTGTCGTCTAGCCGAAAAGAGTTTAGACTCACTTCTACCATTTTTTCTATGCCATCTTTCGTCACGGCAGGTGTAAGCCGATTCATTCCCATGCTATACTTTTGGGGATGTGCTAGGTAGGTTTGCTGGTATTTGATGTGGTTTGTTCGGAAATGCTCGGGGACCAATATATTAATATGCTCTTGTTGCAGTTCGTGAGCTTGGTAATGAAAAAAGCGTTCGGTTTCGGGGTTCACTAATACAATTTGTAGGTTTTCATCTACAATGATAATCGGCACAGGAGCGGTGTCGATGATTTTTTTGAACTTTAATTCATTTTCTAGGGCTGTTTGTTCGGCTATTTTTCTAGCGGTAATATTAATGGCAATCAAACAAACGCCCATGAATGTTTTCTGTGCTGTATAAACAGGGTACATTTTGCTCAAAAACCATACTTCTTCGCCTTGTTGATTGATTACTTTTATTTCGTTTTCGGTGGTTTCTCCTGTTTTTGCTAGATAAAATTGTTCGTAAAATAGTTCTTTTTGTGTAGGAAAAAGGTATTGTTGAAAATCGTCGCCGATAGCAGGGGCTTTGCCTGTATGATGGGCAATTCGCTTGCTGAAATATTGGTTAAATTGCAACAATTGAAATGAGCTATTGAGCAGGCAAACGCTGTCGGGAATATGGTTGACAATGGCTTCAAAGGTGTTTTGTATGTTTTCGATGGCTTGTGTGGCTCGCTCTTGCATAGCCATGTTGCGTGCATAAAGTGCTACGCCCATCAGTACGCCGTCATCGTCATACACGGGGTTCATTTTGTACGAAAGCTCTAATATGACGTTATTATGCGTAAGCTCACTTTGCCTAATAATGGTATGGCCTTGTAAGGCTTGCTCGAAACTGCTGTGGTACAGTGCTTGGTCATGCTCAAATACATACTTACGGTAGTCTTCGCCGATTTGTGGTTCTCGTTGAAATAAAAGCTTGACTATACTAGACAGTACATTATTGAACAACAGTATTTTATGCTTGGGAGAAAGCAAGACAAAAGTTTCCGATAGTCCATCTAACGCAGCTTTGAGTATTTCTACAGGAAATGACGTATGTGCTTGTTCCATTGTTACTTGCTATTGATGAATCATGTACAGTAATTTTAAGCACTAAAATACTTGTTAAAAACCAAGATTGTATAAAATTACCTATTTTTTATGTAAAAAATTACAGATATATAAGAAAATGGGTCGAATGTTGAATGCGATGTTTTCTTCGTTCTGTGCTTTTTTCATCGCCCACAGATGCTGCTGTAATCACAATATTTACACAAATCTCGGTCGTCGGTACGCACAAAAGGTTGCTCAGGGTCTAAGACTTTGCTGACAAAACGCTGTAAATAATCTTCTGACTGTGCGATAAAATCGGTCGGATTTTCGCCTTCGGTAAAATGTAAATCCTGTTCGAGTAAGCCTTCTTCGATGTTGCGTAAAGAATAAATGCCTGCTACTACGTCGTTCTGTGCTGGAGGCAATTTTTCACGACGAATCGTCAGTCCTTTTTCTGCATACATCTGCTTCAAAACCATATATTTATAGAGCCAAAGCTGTCTAAACTTTCCTTTTTTACTATCTTGCAAAAGCAGTTCATCCCATTCGTTTGTTTTATTTTTCAACTCTTCGGCACGCACCAATCCTGTTTTATAATCAATTACTCGTACCCGTTTTTCGTCTATTCTGTCTATGCGGTCGATACGCCCTGCTACTTTAATCGGTATGCGTTCGCCATGAATAGTGGCATCGAATGTTACTTTAAGGGTTCGTTCTACGTCTAGCAATTCTACAGGAAAGGTTTCATGCTCAAGCTGATGCGTAATAAACTTTTTCACAATGGTTTCGCCAATTTGATACATCACGTAATTTACGCCCTCGCTGTTGTGCAAGCCCGGATTGGTCTGTTTGAAAGCTTCTGCCAAATAGCTATCAATGTTTTGATATACGTTTTGCATGGCTTCTTTCGTCACCCATGAGCCTTGTTGTACGAGCGTTGCATCAATGTTTTCAAATACCTTGTGAATCCAATTGCCAAAGGTATCAGAAGCCAGTTTTTCGGCGACTTCTTCTTCGGGCGAAATACCAGCCACTCTGGCAAAATAATACTGCATCGAGCAGTCGATAAATTGGTTGAAATAGGAAGGATAAACGCCTTTTTCGGCTAATTCTTGCTTAATGAACGCCAACATAGCAGGTGTTTTGGCAATGCTCAAGCCTGTTTCGGTGCTACTGGTATGATGAGCCAATTGAAAAGCTACTTGGTTTTCTTCGAGATGTAAATGGGGGTTGAGGTGGCGTAACTCGTGTTTGAGTTGTAAAATAAAACGACTTTGGTCGCCAGCGCCATAAGTATCAGAAGGCAATACATGCAGCAATACCACTTCTTTGGCTCGTTGCAAAAGCCTAAAAAAGTGATACGCCATCACGGCATCGGCGTGGTTGTGGGTCGGTAAATTGAATTGTGGGTCTATCAGGGCTTCATACGGGATAAGCGTATTTTGGCGTTTGCCTTGGGGTAAAATGCCTTCGTTGACCGACAAAATAATGAGTCGTTCAAAATCAAGTGTACGGGTTTCGAGCATCCCCATGATTTGTAATTGCTGCTCTGGCTCCGACTCGAACGGGATTTTGGTTTGTTTGATTAATTCAAAAAGGAAGGTTTTAAAACTTTTAATCGTTACTGATTCGCCTCGTTCGGCTAAAATCACTTCCATGCGTTGCAAAAGCAGATAAAACTGATACAGGTATTCGGTTTCAACGGCATCGGGAAGGTCTTTGTAAATGCTTCGCAATACATCAATCAAGCCATACAATTGCTCGATAGCTACCTGTGGGCGGCTGTTCCAATGCCTAAAAAGTACGTTGAAAAGTGGGTCATTTTCGCCCATTTCGAGCAATTCTTTGCTGCTCAAAAATACCTTATTTTGCTCGGTAATGGTACGTAAAGCAGCCTGAATCGGACTCAGCACAGGCTGTTCTGCTGTAGCAATAGTGTCTTCGGTTGTTTCATTCAAGGGATAATGAATGGCTTCGTAACGCCGAACAAAAGGGTGGTTCAACACACGCACCACTTGGCGGTACGAAAACTTGGGAATTTTCACTTCTTCGCCTTCGGTGTTCTTAAACGTCACCATGTTGCGTTGCATATCAAACATGGCTTCGATGAGCGTAAAAAGCATAGAGTTTTTGAGCGAAAGTCCCATCGTAATATTGAGGTGACGCACCTCTTCGCCCAGAGAGTTCATGACGGGCAAGAGCAAGTTTTCGTCGCCTAGTACAATAGCCGTACTAGCTTGGGGTTGGGCTTGCCATTCGCTGTAGATTTTCCCTGCTACTTTTGCCTGCATACTTGCATTGGCTACGCCCATGATACGGATGTGCTTTTGCCCTTTGAGCAATTCGTCGGAAGCCCAATTCCAGCGTTCGTTGTAAAGCGGAAGTTTATCGGGCGAGCCTTCGCCTGTTTTATAGGTTCTGAGCCAGTTGCCTGCTTTTTGGTCTTTGTTGAGCAAATAATACCAATCACTGTCCCAAAGCGTTTCGGCAAAGAAATCATTTCCTTCTTTTCTTTTCAACAAGGTTTTTACAATTTTTTCTTCGGCATTACTCAGGGCATTAAAACCCACAAAATAGTACTTTTTATGCGTTGGATTATCAAGCAAATACGCTTCTATATTTTCGGCCAATTGGCGGTAAGCCATGCCTCTATACACCAAACCTTTGGTTCGCAAGCGGACTTGCAATTGTTCATAGACTTGATGGATGTTTTCAAAAAGTTTAAAATACTTATCGGTGCGGTCGGTCGATTTAAGGCTATCTCGCTTCGATTCGCCTAGTTGCATTTTCCAGCGTTCTAGGGCTTTGGCTTCCGACATAAAGCTAAAAAGCTTGGGTGCATCGACCAAATATTGGTCTATTTTATCGAAATCGTTGAGTAGCGTTGGTGCCCAAGTCATGAATCGCTCAAACACGACATTGGGGTCGATGAGCTTAAAAACGTCGTACAACTCAAACAACAAAGCCACGGGGTCTATTTGTTTGAGTCCCGTACTTTGTAGTACAAAATCGTCAATAGCCCACACATCGGGTGCTAAAAAAGGAGCATCTGCCAGGTTTGCTAATGCTTGCTTAAAATACAAAACGCCTCGGCGAGAAGGAATTACGATAGCTACGTTGCTGAGTTCTTGCCACGTATGTTTTTCTGCGATGTGTTGAGCGGCTTGGTCGAGGAATGTTTTCATGTAGTCTGTAGTCGGTTATCAACGCTAATGCACTCTATCGCCTCGGAGGTCGAGGTTTGTGATGATTTCGGCTTCGATGTCGAGCCATTCTTGCCAGCGTTTTTTGACATATTCGGCAGGCAAGTATTCTTTTGCTAAATCAATAAAATTAACGTAATGGCCTGCTTCCGAAATCATCAGTTCATGATAAAACGCCCGCAGTGATTCGTCTGAAATTTCTTGCGAAAGTAGCCTAAAACGCTCACAACTACGGGCTTCGATGAGGGCATTCATAAACAAACGTTCGCCTAATTGTTGCTCGATAGAGCCTCCTCGTCTAGCTTTTTCGTACAGTTGTAATACATATTCGTCTTTGCGTGGTTTGCCAAGAGCCAATCCTCGCTTGTCGAGTTCTTTGATGACCATTCTAAAATGAGCCCATTCTTCCGACACCACGGGCATCAGCACTTCTCTTAATTTTTCTTTTTCTGGATATTGAATAATCAAAGAGATGCACGAAGAAGCGGCCTTCTGCTCGCAGTAGGCATGGTCAATTAGAATTTCACCGATATTTTTTTCCGCAATATTTACCCATCTTGGGTCTGTTGGAAGCTTTAATCCTAACATAGCATTATTGAATGATTCCTGTTTAATCGAATAACAACCATCTTACGCCAAAACCAAAAGTTCTACCCATCCCCGCAAAACCTGGTGCCGCATAATAGCCATTGCCCAACAAACGATGATTGACGTGCGAAAATTTGAAAAATAACCTTACCCGATTGATGCGTAAATCGGCAAAGACATCGGCAATCAAATAGCCGGGCAACAACTGGCTGTCTTGTAAATGAAACTGCTGCGTAGCAGGCATAAAGGCATCGCCATAATAGCTTGATTTATAGTGCAATTCTACGCCTGTTTGGATAAATAACACTTTGGCATACAACAAGTCGAAGGCAAAACGAGAATTGATAAATACGTGCGGAATACGTATCAAATCTGGGCCTGTGGTGGTCGTAAGAAAAAATTGGTTGGTGGTCGAGAATTTACCTTTGTAATAATCTAGCCCTAAACCTGCCCGAAAAATGGCAATCGCTGCATTGGATTGCTGCACCACGGCGGCGGTATCGAAGTAAATGTAGTTGGCAATGCGTTGCAACATAACGCTAGGATGCAGGGTCAGTCGCCCAAATTGCGGACTAGCGGAGGCATAAATATTATCGGAAAGTACATTGTCTAAATTCTTCAAATTCCAACGAAACGAGTTGTTGTACATATACTGCTGTGCAAGCGTAGGCGAAGTGTAAGTACGATAAAAACCAAGCGTTAGCCATTTTCTTTGTAATTCAAACTTCAATTTGTAGTCACTTGCCAACAAGTATTCTAGCTCGGCAACGATTTTACTGGTACTGTCTTTCAGGTATTGATTGAGCCATACGCCTACAAAGTTTTCGTTGCGACTAAACTGCGTACCGCTCAACAAATCTTGATAGGTAAAGAATCGTTGTCGGAGATGCAAACGGTAATTAAAGCCTTTGTAAAAGCCTTTTAAACCAGATTTATGTTCAAAAATATTATAACTCAAACCACTGTACAAAGAGTCGGTGGTTGTGGGACTAGCCAAATAGGTATTTTTATAAAAATTATAGCCCAAACTGGTCGAATAGGCTTTGTCGGCAAATTGGATTTTACGACTTTGGTAATCAAGTACTTGATACAGTTGTAAGCCTTTGTAGCCAATGTATTCATGATATACGTGTACGTTGTTCCATTGGTCACGGCTCGACGCATTAGACAAAATAGCACTGTTGTCGGTATAACGCAACAACGAGTCATAGCTTACGCCTCTGGTGAGTACGCCGCCTTCGTCAACCATGTTGTGGTCGAAGCGATTGAGGTAAGCCAACAGGGTATATTTTTTGTTTTTGGTTTGGTAGTTGGTATGCAACATAAATTCCCAATGTCCTACTTGGTTATCTTCGTTGCGAGAGGAGCTACTGGTATTACCGCCAACCAATTGCTTGACGGACGTGATGCGATGCACCGTTAGCCCTACGTTCCAGAGTGAATCTACATTTCGGTTAAAATCAAATTCAAGAATATCTTGTCCGTTGCCGCCTGGCACATAATAAGCATTAGAAAAAGGCGAGCGTGTATTGTAATATTTTACATCTTTGGGCATAATGGCATACATTTGATACGCATTATAGCCTAGCATTGTGCCAATTTGTTCGGGGGCTTGGTAAAAAACAGGACGAATGGCCGTGCCAAGATTGGCTAAATCTTGGTATTGATTCCCGAAGCGGTTGGGATAGCTAAAGTTATGAAAGCCCGATAGCGTGGTATCAATGGTATAAAGGCGTTTTCTATTATTGAAAACGTCTTCTTCTAAAAAATACCTCGTAGAAGTTGGCCCATAAATTACCTTCGTCGAATCGTCGAGTACATTTCCGCCACTTTTGGGCTTGATGGGCTTTTGTGCTTGTGGAAAAGCCGTGCCTGTACCACTCGTAGGAAATCCACTGGTGGTTGTTTGTGCCGAAAGACTTCTCGCTCCAAGAAGTCCTACCATGATTAGAATATAATATTGAATTTTCACGATGCAAAATTAACGCTTTAAATGCTCTTGCCGTACACTTGTATGAGAGAAATCCGAAGCGGTGGTGTTATTATTTCTTAAAATGTTGGATATGCTGTACCACAAGTTCATTAAATACAGGAGCTTGGTCGAATAAAAAAGCAATTTCGATAGGCACATAAAAAAAGGCTTTGGTCGAAAGCTCCATGGATTGAAGCAGAGGTTTCAGTTTTACCATGTCTTTTTCGGTCGTCAAAATGCTTTTGTCTTGTGCCATTGCACAAATTTTGTGTATATCGGTGGCGGTATAAACATGGTGGTCGGCAAAACGCAGGTGCTGTACCGAGGCAAATTGGGTTTGCAAATAGTTTTCCAACACATCGGCTTTGGCAATGCCTGTCACCAATACACAAGCCTCCGTAAGCACCAGCGTATTTTCTACGGCATACGGTGTAATGGAGGCGTAACGAATGGTTGTAAAAAAAATATGACAAGGCTTGGGGTGGTATTTGCTCAGGCGTTTTTTCCAAATGGCTTGTTGCTTTTCATCAAAATCGGCAGGACATTTACTAACGATAATGACATCTGCTCGTTGCAATCCGCTTCTGTTTTCTCGCAAGCGTCCGGCAGGAAAAGGAAAATCCTCATCTATGGGTCGGTTATAATCAACTAATACAATCGACAACGACGGACAAATAGCTCGATGTTGGAAAGCATCGTCTAAAATACCAATTTCGACAGGATACAAAGCTTGTAAGCGTTGCATGGCTTCTACTCGTTTTTCGCCCACAGCTACGGCAATGGAAGGAGCAAATTTTTGGTAAAATTGCTGCGGTTCGTCGCCAATAGCGTCGGCGTTGGTGGTGGCATCGGCAAGGATAAAGCCCTTGGTTTTACGCCCATAGCCTCTACTGAGCGTCGCCACTCGGTATTGTGCCGCCAATAGCCGAATCAGGTATTCTACGTGTGGCGTTTTGCCCGTACCGCCTACCGTGATATTGCCTACATTGATAACAGGAAAGCCGAAACTTGTACTTTTTCTATATCCTTTATCAAATAAAAAATTCCGAATGGCTGTAATACAACCATATACCCATGAGAAAGGGCGTAAGCAATATGTCAGAATATATTTTTCTACAAAAGCCATAAATCTTCGATGCTTATCAAAAGCCACTATGTTTTTAAAAACTTTATCCTACAAAATTCTAAAAGAGTTCCGACTTTTTACTAATTTCACCTCCCTTTTGTATCAAAACAACTTGCATAAGCTGAAATACAGAAAAGATTTGTAGATTTGACAAACAAAGCGAAGGCATCTTTACAATTGTGTGCTTGCTGCACCATTGCACAGCCCATGCCAAGTATATCCTTACTTTCCTTTGTCTTGTGCTTATTGCTTATTTTCTTTATCAAACCTACTAAAAACAGACAGTATTAGCTATTCAAAACATGAGTCTCAAAGCGGTTTTTTCCAAACATACCCTGCATTTTAAATTTGAAGCAGGCACTTCGAGAGGTGTACTCACAGAAAAAGATAGTTACTTTATCAAAATCTTTGATACCGAAAACCCACAAGTTTTTGGCTTAGGAGAGTGTGCCCCGCTCAAAGGACTTAGCATTGACGACCGCCCCGACTTTGAATTGCAATTACTGAGCATTTGTGAGTTTTTTAATAACATCGACCTCGAAGTATATCCTTGGAACCTCAATATTATTTTACAACAAGTACTCGATAAGGCATTTCCTTCTATCGTGTTTGGCTTTGAAACCGCCATGCTTGATTTTTTGAATGGAGGTAAACGCATCATTTACCCGAATGCTTTTCACCAAGGCGAACGCCAATTGCTTATCAATGGCTTGATTTGGATGGGAGATAAATCGTTTATGCTCAAACAAATAGACGAAAAGCTGGCAGCAGGATACACGACTATCAAAATGAAAGTAGGAGCTATCGACTTTCAAAAAGAATGTGAACTGTTGGGCTATATTCGCTCGCATTTTAGCAAAGAACAAATTACCCTTCGAGTAGATGCCAACGGTGCTTTTAGTCCAGCAGAAGCCCTCGAAAAATTACAAACCCTTGCTCAATACGATTTGCATTCGATAGAACAGCCCATCAAGCAGGGCAATATAGAGCATATCGCCTACCTTTGTCAGCATAGCCCCGTGCCTATTGCCCTCGACGAAGAACTGATTGGGATGATGGATTATACCGACAAATACAAGTTGCTCAAAAAAGTAATGCCCCAATACATCATTCTAAAGCCTAGCTTAGTAGGTGGCTTTCAGCAGTGCCAAGAATGGATAGAAAACGCCAATCGCCTGAAAATTGGCTGGTGGATGACCTCTGCCTTAGAATCGAATGTGGGGCTGAATGCCATTGCTCAATTTACTGCCGAATACGCCAATCCTTTGCCCCAAGGGCTCGGAACAGGACAACTGTATCACAACAATATTCCCTCGCCTTTGCACATTGATAATGGTCATATTTTTTATCATCCCGAACACACATGGGATTTGACCTTGCTTGATTTTTTGATTTAAACTATACTAAAAAAATTATTCAAGCTTGGTGAGCCAGTACAATAAGGGCTATTTCTTGCGTAATTTTTCTGTCAATATGCTGTTTGGTTAAAGGTCATTTACTATTTTTGTGTTTTACAACCTCGAAGTAATCACAGTAACACGACTGGATAGCGTTGCTTTCGCAGGTGATTTTTTTGTATTTACAGAAACAGACCCAAAAATGGACTTGAAAAAACTTGACGAAGCGTTAGTAACCTTATTTGAGAAAAGAGTAGAACTCAGTCAGATGGGATACGATCATGCAGCTTACGACGATGTAGAAGAAGAGCTTCACGATTTAGAGGATGACTTTAATGATGAATATGGTGACTTTTTAGAAGGTATTCTACAAGAAGTACACGACGAATATTGTCCTGAGTCGGATGTATTATTGCCTACGGCTTATTTGGCAAAGAAATTTGTGGTGACAAAAGACGGAAGCATCGAGATTGGCAAAGATGCTGGCGTAGAGGTTGAATACGTAGAAGACCCTGCCGCCAATGCCCGCTTGGTGTTGTTGCCTAGTCCTACCAGAATCGTATTTATTGTAGGCAAGCAAAAAACGATTGTTTGGAAAGCCGAATAGTCGTTTTTTCTCAATAAAAAACCGCCCTGTTTTTTCTTAGAATAGGGCGGTTTTTTGTTGGAAAAAATCTTAGTAAGCTTTAGCAAAAATCACACGTTTAGCCGAAGGCTTGCCCGTTAAGATACACGTTCCTTCTTCTTCTACGGCATCTAAAGGAATACAACGAATGGTCGCCTTAGTAAGCTCTTTGATTTTCTCTTCGGTTTCGCTTGTGCCATCCCAATGGGCTGCAATAAAGCCCGATTTTTCTTCTAATACTTGCACAAACTCATCCCAATTGTCAATTGTACGAATATTTTCGTTACGGAAAGACAAGGCTTTTTGGTAAATATTTTCTTGAATTTCCTCCAAAAGATTTTGTACAACCGTCACAACGTCGCTCAAAGGGTAAGTTGCTTTTACCTTAGTATCTCGACGAGCAATTTCTACCGTGCCATTGGCAAGGTCACGAGCCCCGATTGCCAAACGAACAGGTACGCCTTTCAATTCGTACTCAGCAAATTTAAAGCCAGGCGATTGCTTATCGGAATTGTCAAACTTCACCGAAACACCTGCTTTTTTCAGGGTTTGTACAATAGGCTTAACCGCCTCTGTGATTTGTTCGAGTTGTTCGGCACCTTTAAAAATAGGCACAATTACCACTTGGATTGGGGCTAATTTTGGGGGCAAAATCAGACCCTCATCGTCGGAATGAGCCATAATTAATGCTCCCATCAAACGAGTTGATACGCCCCAAGAAGTTCCCCAAACGTATTCTAATTGGTTAGATTTATTCGAGAATTTTACATCAAAAGCCTTGGCAAAATTTTGTCCTAAAAAGTGCGAAGTACCCGCTTGTAAAGCTTTTCCATCCTGCATCATGGCTTCGATACAATAGGTTTCTTCGGCGCCGGCAAAACGCTCATTGGCTGTTTTTTTACCTCTCACCACCGGTACTGCCATAAATTGCTCGGCAAAAGTGGCATATACTTCGAGCATTTGTTCGGTTTCGGCAATGGCTTCTTCGGCGGTGGCGTGAGCGGTGTGCCCTTCTTGCCACAAAAACTCGGCAGTTCTTAAAAACAAGCGAGTACGCATTTCCCAACGCACCACGTTGGCCCACTGGTTAATCAACAAAGGGAGGTCACGGTAGGATTGAATCCAGTTGCGGTAGGTATTCCAGATAACCGCCTCACTGGTAGGACGAACCACCAATTCTTCTTCCAGACGAGCGTTGGGGTCAACCATCAACTTACCTTTGTGGTCGGGGTCGTTTTTAAGGCGATAGTGCGTTACTACAGCACATTCTTTGGCAAAACCCTCGGCATTTTTTTCTTCGGCCTCAAACAAGCTTTTCGGTACAAAAAGCGGGAAATAGGCATTGGTATGACCTGTTTCTTTGAACATATCATCTAAAGCCCTTTGCATTTTTTCCCAGATAGAATAGCCATAAGGCTTGATTACCATACAACCTCTTACCGCAGAGTTTTCGGCCAAATCGGCACGCTTCACCAGTTCGTTGTACCACTCAGAATAGTTTTCGCTACGTTTAGGTAAGCTTTTGCTCATGTTTTTAATAAAAATTATTTGGTTAATTGTTGACTAGAAACGCTCATCGCTCTAAAAGTCCACAGAAAAAATATACAAAAAAGATAGGGGTACACGTTATAGAAGATGTCATAAAGGTATAAAATCCAAAAACAGCATTCTTCTTTCCAACGTTATACTATAGTACCGAACCGTATAAACACCACAGGTTATCATTTATTCTTGAAGATATTGAAACTTACAAAGAAATAAATCTGTTATTGAAGGGTGAAATATCTTGCAAAGATAAGTTTTTGTTGTAAGTTTGTTATATGTTTTTTCGGTTAAGTTACAGCAAAGTATTTGCGGTTTAACGTAGAAAGATTGCTCAATTAATCTTCTCGCATCTTAAAACTTTACGTGTTATGAACATGCAACGCTCCATAAAATGTGTATCTGCTGCACTGGCGATAAGCTTGGCTTGGGGGTGTGGCTCGTCTCAACAAGTAGCCAATCGTACCACCACATCGGCGGTATATGACGACTTGTACGCCTCTGCTGGCGATATTCGGTCTAGTTCGTTAGGACAACGACCTGTATTTGTGGCAGAAGAAGAAGACTACGACCGCTATCCTTACAGCCGCACTTATAGAGGCAACGACACCACCGGAGGTACGAACGAGTACTACTCTCAAAATTGGCTCGACTCCCGAAGTGCTTACCGTAGTACGCCCTATCAATCGTATGGGTACAATAACTACAATTATAACTATGGATTAAATAACTGGTATTATAATCCTTCTATTTCCTTTGGTTGGGGATACAACCGCTGGAGTCCTTATAGCTCGATGTGGAGTAGCTACGACCCTTACTATGCTTGGGGCGGCGGTGGCTATTATGACCCTTGGGCCTGGGGAAGCAGTCGTTGGATGTACTCTTATGGCGGTTGGGGCTACAGCCCGTACAACTATGGGTACTATAGCTATTATGACCCTTGGCGTTTCAATAATAGCTATTATTCGTTTAATCGCAATAACTATAGCTACAACTATGGAACAAACATAGGTGGGGCTAATCCGAATGTTTCGTCCAATAACGTTAGACCTCGTACTCGTACTTATTCAAATTCGACTTATAATGGCGACTTTGATAATTCACGAAGTAATCCAAGAGGCAATCGTAGTACAAGTGATGTAAGCAGCAACGATTACTACTCTCGTCCTAGAAGAGATGGTAGCCGAAGCGGTACGAATAACTATAACAATAATAATACGAATAGCTCGTGGGATTGGTCTTCTAATAACAATTCTAATAGCAACAGAAGCACTAATTCTTGGAGTAATTCTAGTTCAAATACGAGTAGTGGTAGTAGTAGCGGAAGCAGCAGTGGCGGTAGTAGCGGCGGCGGTGGCGGACGCTCTCGTGGCCCAAGATAAGCCGTTCAGGCATTGCAGAAAGCCCCTGTCGATATACTTGACAGGGGCTTTTTTCGTTATTTATTTTGCATCCATCAAGGCTTTTTACATCTTTGCCCCAAAATTGAAAAAAGCATCTTTACCAAAGGGGGAAAAACCAAAGATGGTTGTCATTAGTATATCATTCACCCTGCTTTTGTTTGTTTGAATATCCATTTAACTAAAAGAATGTCATGAAACGTATTCACCTGATACAACTTATTGCCAGCTTCGCTATAGGCACACATACGCTCAGTGCCCAAGATAATAATTACGAAAGTTTAGCAAGGCTTTTCTCTCAAACTGCACCCAATGGCTCGGCACGTATGCAGGCATTGGGGGGCAATCATAGTGCCTTGGGTGCCGACGTAAGCAATACTTCTGGCAATCCTGCGGGCTTAGGTTTTTATACTCGTTCTGAATTTAGCTTTTCACCGGCCTATCAACAGGTGAGCAACAACAGTGCTTATATTGTAAATACCAGTACTAAAGATGCCAACACCGAAAACTTCAATGTTGCTAACATAGGCATTGTTTTTGCTGGCGAACCACCCGCTTATCGCAGTAGCTGGCGAGGCAATTGGGCCATTACTTATAATCGTCAGAATACCTTGTACAACAAAGTAAGCTTTGCTGGTACGAATTATGCGTCGTCGATGGTTGATAACTTTGCTAATATCACTAATCAAGATATTAGAGATAATAACCTATCTCTCAGTGATTTTAAAACAGGGTTATATTCTGATGCACCTAATTTTTTGTATCAAAGCGATATGTATTATTGGTCGTTTTTGGTTACACCTAATGGTACAAGTGCCGACCCATTCGTAGGAGCAGAACCAGGCAAAAGTGTACAGCAAAATTATAATTTTGAATCGACAGGGCGTACAAGCCAATGGACTATCGGCTATGGCGGTACTGCCAACGAAAAGTTTTACTTAGGCTTTTCTCTTGGCATTCCGAGCTTTAGGTACGAAACCAAAAGTACGTATTCCGAAAATTTTATCAACTACGATGCCATTCAGTCGTTTGACCAAACCAAATCGCTGGTGACAACTGGTACGGGGCTTAACCTAACGGCTGGGTTTATCTATAAGCCCAACAACACCTTACGTTTCGGAGCTTCTATCGTAACGCCTACTTGGTACAATATCGACGAAACTACTTCTTCTTCGTTGAAAGTAAACGTAGATGCCGCCAAAACGGGCATCGTATTTGCCGAAAATCCTGGCACCGATGCAATAAATATTGCTAATAAACTGGCTTCGTTGGGCTATGGCATTGTGTTCAACAACAATCGTTATTATGTACGCTCCATTCCCAAATTATCGACACAGCCCGTTGACGTGACCTACCAACTCAATACACCTTTCAAAGCTAGTGGCGGTGTGGCATTATTCTTTGGTAAAAAAGGGTTTTTATCAGCCGACTTAGAGTATGTTGCTTACAAAGGCATGAAACTTTCGACTACGATGAACGACGACTATACCGCTAGTGAACTTAGCTATAGTACACAGCTTATCAAACGGAACTATCGCAATGTGCTGAATATGAAAGTTGGAGGCGAATACCGCATCGGACAAATTTCGCTCAGAGCAGGCGTAGCCTATAACGCCGACCCGTATGAAACGAGTATCGACACAGGTACAAAATTCGACCGCTCGCAAACCATTTATTCGGGAGGCTTGGGCTATAGAGATAAAACGTTTTACATTGATGCGGCTTGCTTGTTTGCTCAATCGCAACAAAGCTATGCTCCATACGTGTTGAGTAATTCGGCTGATTTTGCTTCGGCAACCATCAAAAATACATGGATAAAAGGAATGCTTACTTTTGGTATTTATTTCTAACATAAATTAACAACCAGAAGCGTGCTACTCTTCTGGTTGTAGTTGTTTGATGTCGGACTTGGTCGTTCATTTGAGCATTATTTTTAAGCAATGCCGACATCAAACATCTATCATTTGCTCCTTTTATACAAGAATTATTTCTTCTTGATTTTCAACGATATAGCTTCTCGTGCCATGCACAATCGTAAGTTGCATTACCTCATTTTGTGTGTATTTGTTATACTCAAAATCGTAGCCCAATACATCCTCATCGACCCACTTTATGACCTGCAACGAGATGAATATTTACACCTCGACCAAGCACAGCATTTGGCATGGGGCTATATGTCGGTGCCGCCTTTTACTTCTTGGATGGCTTGGCTGATTGATTGTTTAGGAAACAATGTATTTTGGGTGCGTTTTTTCCCTGCTTTGTTCGGAGGACTTACCCTTGCAGTGGTATGGGCCATGATAGAAGCCTTGGGCGGAGGATTGTGGGCAACATCTTTGGCTGCGATAGCGTTGTTATTTTCGGTTTTGTTACGGCTGAACATGTTGTTTCAGCCCAATTCCTTTGATGTGTTAGCTTGGACAAGCCTGTATTATTGTTGGGTGCGTTACTTTCAAACATGGCAAGCCAAGTGGATATACCTTGCGGCAGCTTGTTTTACCTTGGGTTTTTTGAACAAATACAATATTGTTTTTTTGCTTATGGGCTTTTTGCCTGCGGTATTGTTGACTCCTCAACGACAGTGCTTTTTCAAAAAAGAATTATACGGAGCAAGTGCATTGGCATTGTTGCTAATTATGCCCAATTTATACTGGCAATACCAACAACATTTCCCTGTATTTCATCACCTTGCATTGTTGGCAAAAACTCAATTGGTTCATGTTGACCGCCTCGATTTTCTGAAAAACCAAGTATTTTTCTTTCTTGGTGCTTGGGTTTGGATACTGCTGGGTTTGTATGCCTTGGCAAGGTATAAGGCATTTGCGATGGCCCGTGCATTGGGCTGGAGTTTTTGTTTTACCTTGGGTGTTTTTATGTATTTCAAAGCAAAAGACTACTACGCTATTGGCCTGTATCCTATTTATATTGCTTTTGGTGTAGTGTATGCCGAAAATCGCTTGAAGGTGAGCGTTCGTCGATATGTCTGGCTGGCAAGTGTAGCAAGCATTTTAGGCTTTTTTATACCCTTGTATCAAATTGGTTTTCCGAACCGTACTCCTGTGTATATCAGCCAACATCGGGCAAAATATGAGCCTTGGGGCGTATTGCGTTGGGAAGATGGGAAAAACCACGATTTACCCCAAGATTTTGCCGATATGCTAGGGTGGAAATCGTTGGCTGGAGCAGTAGATAGCGTTTTTAGTCAATTGCCCCATCCAGACGCAACCTTGGTTTTATGCGATAATTACGGACAAGCCGGTGCTATTAACTACTACAAACGCAATCCTCGTTTGGTGGCACATACTTTCAATGCCGATTACGTGCATTGGTTTCGACTCGATAAGCCGATTCAAGATGTGATATTGGTACGAGAAAAACACAACAACGACCGAAGCGAAGAAAAGCCGCTGTTCGATACCGTCTATTTAGCCACACAACGCATCAACCGTTTTGCACGAGAAGATACTATTTTGATTTATGTCTTGAAAGGGGCAAAAATCAATATCAATCAACGTATTGCTAAAGAAATTAAAGAAGAAGAATGGTAGTGCTAACTCAAAAACTCTTTCGGCGACTTGCCTGTAAATTTCTTAAAAGAACGATTGAAAGTGGCTTTTGAATTAAATCCGCAGTCGAAAGCGATGCCCAAGAGGGTAATGTTTTTATTTTCTGGAAGTAATGCCTTTTTTTGAAATTCTTTTACTCGGTATTCATTCACAAAATCATTAAAATTCTTTCCAAAAGCATTGTTCACTACGCCCGAAAGTACTGACACATTGGTTTTGAGGCGACTAGCAATATCCGAAAGCGTAAGTTCGGGCTGTAAATACAGTTGCTCAACTTCCATTAATTGCAAGATTTTTACTTTCCATTTACTCAGTTCTTCTTCTTCAAACTTTTCTTTTGTTGGGTTATCAGATACGGAAGTTTCCGCTTCTTTAAAAACCAAATCTTTGGTGGGTTGAGCTTGTGCATAACCCGTGATAGAAACATAATAAATCAAGATTACACCGATTAAATTATCCCACCAATCTTGCTTAAAATCTAAGCTGAAATTGCTAATAATCACCAGTTTAATCAATGAAACTGTCCAATCTAAAAGCAATACAATCAATAAATTCCGAAACCATTTGAAACTAACTGATTCAATATCAGAAAACTGTGTTTTTGTCCATAGCCTATATTGATTGTAAAGATTAAAGGCTCGATACATATAATACGCCGTCAGAACGATACTTACCAAGAGTTCAAGATGACCAATGCCCCAAGCGTTATGATAGTTTTTCTCGAAATATAGAACAAAATCTTTTCCCATCGAAAAAATGATAATTCTATAAAAAGTATCTATCAAAAAGGGTAAAAAATGGAAAATATCTTTTAACGTAAAACGAAAATCTTTATCAATTTGGCTTTTAAAATAAAAATAACAAAGCGGAGGAAAAGCAAGTCCAAAGGTTCTTGGCAGAAAATTAAGTTGCTGCCAAAGGATTTCAATACCCGAAAATCCCAACATATACTCCCAAATATTAAACGCCATACCCACCAAGACCAAGCCCAAAAGGTAGTCGGAAAGACGATTGTTTTGATAGGCTCTTTTCCAAAACAGGAAAGCATAAATCCATGCTTGCATAAAACCAAACCAAAGCGGAACAGAGTAATTAGACCAATAGACTTGCATCTGGGAAAATGGTTGAATCAGGGTAAAGATTGAGAAGTATAAATGATTAAATGAATTTACGGGTAAAATGTTTTATTTAAACCACTTTTTTGCAATAAAATGGTCGAGTCCGAAAGTACCAGAACCCATCACGATGGCGTAGAGCGAAATCCAAAGGAAGCCCATCGCAGGCAACATTTCCCATACTTCACCACCCCATTTTTGAAAGAAAATCGCTACCAACATCGTACACATCACCATAAAACCCGCCAAACGAGTAAACAAACCTAAGACTAATAAAGCTCCGCCAAACGTTTCGGCAAGTACAGCAGCCCAAGCAAAAAAGGCAGGAAAAGGGAAGCCAAATTTAGCCACATCTTGAATGAACCAATCTGGACAAGGAAATTTACTTCCGCCAAAATTTACGGCTAAAAAATAACAACCAATGATGCGTGGCAAAGCCAATAACAAGTCGGTGTACCAAGCAGAAGTATAAACAGGAGTGATGATTTTAGAGAATAATGCTTTCATGATTTTGATTTTTTAAATTGAATTAAAATGATTTTTTGCGTTTTACTGGAATAAATATCCCGAATTTTACTGTAACGAAACCGTATAATCGTCTTTACTTCCTTCTATGTTTAGCAGTAATTTCTCAGTAAATTTTACATTACTGTCCCAAAACTTATCGCTACACTGATAGATTTTTGTACCTACGGGCAGAAATACATATTTATTTTTTGCTTTGCTTAAAGAAGTCGAAAAACCTCTTTGTTTATCGTTTTCCCAAGGCAATTCAAAACGCACATGAGCCATCGAAGGAAACCAAGATGCACCTTTGATGTTGACACCTACCAATTTGATACCCAGTTTTTGAGCAATACTTTCAATGGAATTTTCGTCTTTATTTTTCTCAAGATGCTTCTGAGCCATCTCTGCCCGAGCAAAGTCTAAATACTGTTCACGGGTAATGTCATAGTTTTGATTGATAAAAAAGACTTTTCCATCATCTTTCTGCGTTACTACGCAGAACAATTCTTTCTTACCATTTTTTTCTTGATAGACATACACTGGCGAAGGCAAATTAACAGCGTGCGAAGCCAGTGCATTTAAGCCATAACCATAGC
>JACCDR011930121.1_pt1 | contig 23016 bp, 20 predicted proteins | sample 7446431 | NCBI WGS metagenome assembly JACCDR01 (sample SAMN15323443, study PRJNA562643) | freshwater metagenome | isolation source: river surface water | place: USA:Blue River Watershed | collected 2017-08-17 | reverse complement strand
ATTCAAGTAATAGTCATTTGGTTTTCAGGGCAAGTTACTCAATCTTTCTTACAACTGCTGTTCATAAATCTTGGCACAAATAAAAAGCTATGAACAGATTTTTCTATTTTTGTTTTGTACAAACCATTAGGCTTTCGCCTCTTCATATTTAACTGAAAATTATATGCAATACCTTCAACAACAAACCCAAGCTGGGGTGTGTACCATTACGCTACACAGACCAGATGTTTTTCATGCCCTGCACATACCGCTTATTCAAGAAATTACGGAAGCCTTCTTGCAAGCCAGTCAAGATGATGCAGTACGTGTTGTTGTGTTAACAGCAACGGGCGACAAAGCCTTCTGCTCTGGAGCAGATTTAAAAGCTGGACTGAGCATAGATAACGATTTTGGCGATATTTTAAGGCAATATTACAATCCCATGATTTTGGCAATTCGGCAATGTCCTAAGCCTGTGATTTGTCGGCTCAATGGTATTGCCGCTGGGGCAGGTTGCTCCTTGGCATTGGCCTGCGACTTGGTAGTGGCCGCCGAGCACGCCAGTATGCGTGAGTTGTTTGTAGGCATTGGCTTGTCGATAGATGCAGGCTCTTCGTTTTTTCTTACCCGACTGGTGGGCTATCAAACGGCTTTTGATTGGTGTACGACAGGTAAACTCCTCGATGCCTCTACCTGCTTGCATCATGGGTTAGTACATCAGGTTGTACCTTACGCAGCCCTTGACCAAGCCCTTGAGCAGCTTACGAGCTATTATATTGATGCTCCTACGCAAGCGATTGGCTACATCAAAGAATTACTGAACAAATCTAGTGCTTTGTCGTTGGAAGATTCCCTCGAACTAGAAGCTACCCTGCAAAGTAAAGCAGGCAAAACAACCGATTTTATCGAAGGTGTTCAGGCTTTTTTGGGTAAGAGAAAACCCGTATTTCGAGGAAAATAAATGCTCGTAGCCAAGCGAAAAAACGAGAAAAGTCACCGGCATAGCCTGTGACTTTTTCTGTAACCCGAACCCATAAAAAAATAATCTCTAACATGATTATTTGGTTTTCGTCATAACGAATAAACCACCAATCTGGTATTGATTATTAACTTATTATCTTTAGAACGTATCAATAGTTGGAATTGATATGTTTGTTTGAATCAGTAAAAAAATAATGTTGGAATTTGTCAGTCAAGCTACAAAGCAGAAAACAGCAGATTGTACGAATTTGCGTAGGCAAATCCATGAGAATATGAAGAAATTAGCGAAGTATCAAGTAAGGTTATAATTCTGACTAATTTATCATATCTACATTACATCCGGCGGGTATGCTTTGAAGACATTGATAACGATAGCAATTTGCAATACATAATTCTAAATATCAAGTTTTTCGAGAAAAAAATTCACAAACTTAGTGTATTTCAAGGATAAACCATGACACGCACACAGTAATTTTAGCAAAACGATAATTGACGAGAAAACTTATTAAGATGATTTAAGAACCAAACAACCGTGGTTTTGCTAATATTTTTTTATCTTGCAAACAAAAATAAATCCTTTTTGTAAGGCATTATGGCAAGATTGCTTGCTTAATATAAACAGTATCATGATAACAAATGCGTTGCGTCAGCTTTCGGTAGCCTCGGTTGTTCCTTTCGATTTGGTTCATGACCACGTGTTGGTATTAGATTTAACCGAAAACAACAACGACTTAGCACAGCTTGATTTGAGCGATACGGCCGTTTTTAGTACCTATATTTTTGAACAGATACAGGCAGCAAAGGCGGTTTGTGCCATTGGGGGCTACCTCGAAAACCGATACATTTATCGCCGTAGCCAGCATTTTCAGCAAGGTACAGAACCCCGTTCTATTCATTTGGGTATAGATATTTGGGCTACAGCAGGTACGCCTGTTTTTGCTCCTCTGGCAGGCAAAGTACATAGTTTTGCCAACAACAACACTTTTGGCGATTATGGTGCTACCATCATTTTGAGCCATGCAATAGAGGATTTGTCTTTTTATACTTTATATGGACATTTGAGTCTAAGCTCACTTGTGGGTTTGTCTGAAGGCATGTACATGAGCCAAGGAACAGCCTTTGCACAATTGGGCGATATACCCGAAAATGGGCATTGGCCACCGCATTTGCACTTCCAACTCATGACCGATATGTTGGGTAAAAAAGGCGATTTCCCAGGTGTGTGTGCACCTTCCGAAAAGGACTTTTATCAAAAGATTTGTCTGGATGCCAACCTTTTACTGAGAGCGTCGGCATTGATGTAAAACATTGTACTTAAACGCCTTTGAATATTTAGAGGCCTAAAACATACGCAAGTATTGGCTTGCACAAACACCATCTTCAACCCATGCACATTGGATTTTTAAATTTTGATTTTATTGATTTATTCGACATTGTATTGGTAGCCTTTTTACTTTACCAGATTTACAAGTTGATAGAAGGAAGTATTGCCAACAAAATTTTCTTTGGATACCTCATTATTTATGTCATTTACTTGATGGCAACGGCTTTGGGCATGGAATTGCTCTCGGCTATTTTGGGGCAATTTATGAATGTGGGCGTACTGGCGTTATTGATTATTTTTCAGCAAGAAATTCGGCGTTTTTTGATGATGCTCGGGCGTTCTACGTCGTTTCAAGAAAATCCTATCTTGAGAAGGTTTTATACACCCAAAACCTCTAAAGACAATATTTCGACCTTACAGGCGATTGTAGAAGCTACTAAAACCATGGCAAGTACCCACACGGGTGCTTTGATTGTGATTGAAAAGGAAGACGAGTTAAAAAAGTTTATTGAATCGGGCGATGAAATTGATTCAAAAATATCAAAGCGACTTATTTTGACCATTTTTCACAAAAACTCTCCGCTACATGACGGGGCTGTTATCGTCAAAAATGGACGTATTGCGGCCGCTCGTTGTATGTTGCCAGTTTCTGAAAGTGGCACAATTTCGCCTACGTTGGGTTTTCGTCACAGGGCTGCTTTTGGCATGAGCGAGCAAACCGATGCGGCTATTATTGTAGTATCCGAAGAAAAAGGCGAGGTTTCGTTTGTCAATAATGGCGGTATTTTCAGGAATATGTCGGCAAAAGATTTAGAAGCTAAATTGAGCGAATATTTAATCAAATAGCCCGTTTGCCCTGCGATTGGGTTTTGAGGTTCAAAGATAAGGCATTTTATCATAGAACATTTTTCAAAAAACTACATTCTTAGCTTTTAAAAATACTATAGATTGGTACGCTATGAGTGAAAAACGCCTAGCCTGAAAGACCATACTACTTACTTTTCCTAGATATTGGCTCACGTAACAAAGTGTTAATAAATAATTTTATTAACTATCTTTTTTTGTAAAATAAAAAAAGCATATCTTTGGGGTATGCTACTAATCTAATTCGTGTAGATACATATACTTATTCTTAATAATTCATTTCGTACTCTTCTTGTTATTCTTTATAAATACAACCCCACATACATAACTATTGCTATTATTCAGCCAAACCGTATTCAAAGCCTACTTGCGGCTCTTGCTCTTGTATGATTTATGAACTTTTGTACTGAATACTTTAATTTTTTAATATAGTTATTTATGGAAAACATAACGCTAATCCTATCTATCATTACAGGTTGTTTGATAACTTACTTTGTGTATTGTAAATTTTTACTTCCATTGAGAATTACAGGCAAAAATCACTGTCCGAAATGTGCACAAAACTATGGAGTGAGAGTAAAACCTCCTTTCCGTTATCAAATTGCAAAAAAACATGTAGAAGATACACACAGAACGTATCGCTGTTTGTCATGTAAAGCATACTTTTTTGTACCAAGAACAGTAGAAGAAATACTGGCATTACAAAAGTAGTTAAGCCCCAACAAGAAAGGCTGGTAGTTAACCAACTACCAGCCTTTCTTACGTACCATCACTGCTTAAAACTTAGGACATCTCGTATTTCTATCTCTTCCTAGGTAGTAAATAACACTAACAGAGGTAATCATGTATCCATCTGATAGGAATGAGCTAGTACCACGGTTGGTATTAGGCGTACCGAAATTTTGCATAGTCGTAGAAGCAAAAGGATCAAGCGAAGTATTGCTATAAGCAGGCTCTCTTGTCACCACAAAGGCTCTCACGCCAGCAGTTCTGTTTTGTCCAGAATAGACCGCTGTTCTTTCCAAAGACCGGTTGCCCATTGATACGCTCAGTGCTCCTATAGTTGCCAAATCAGAAGGTTTAGCATATTTTCCACCAACATCATCAATATAGTCTGTTGTCACATAATTAGCTGTGGCTTCGAGTCCTAAATCTATGTAATTACTTAATTTTATTTTAAACCCAACGCCACCAGTAAGTGCTCCTGCCCATGACTTGTACATAGTGCCATAGCCTGGTAGGCCCTGTCCTTCTGTTCTTAAATCTCTAAGCGATACCCACGTACTGCTACTAACAGCAGGATTGGGTCTAGCTTGCGGCGAATGTAAAAAAAGTGCAACACCTCCAACCAGATAAGGTCGGATAAACCTTCTTCTTAGGTAGTGGTCGGTTTTGAGAATATCAAGTGTAGCGTTAAGCGATAACTCTTTAATATCGTTACGAAAGTGTAAATTGCGGGCATAAAAAATCTCTTTCCCTTTCACCCCTAACATATTTGCGTCGTCTCCTGCGATTCGGATGTATCGTAGTCCTGCTCTTACACTCCAGCGATTCCCAAAATTATGCGTAAAGCTTGCGCCTATATTCCATCGAATGTCATCAAATGTGGAAGGAATGATACGCATATAAGGGGATAAATCGCCATAATAACTGGCAGTACCTAGGCCAAAACTAACGGTATTGTAGGCGGGTTGGTAAAGTTTTTGTGCATGGGTAGGGAAAATAAACCCAAATACAGCAATCATCAACAACGTCACAAAGCGAGGTTTTGTTAAAAAGTGGGCGAAGTAGAGCATATAAATACTGTTTGAATGAAACATAAAATAGTTGGTACGCTATAGCTTTATTTACAAACGTAGAGCAAAAATATAAATTATGTATTGATGTACAATTATATAGAGGTGATTAATTGACAATAATACAAAACATCTTTCAAAAATTATTGGAAAAGGCTCTTTTGAACTTAATAATTTTGGAATATAACATCAGATAGGGACGGATGGAAACATTTACAGCAAAAATCTTGATAGTGAATAATTTGAAGAGATGAATGGTAAAAGAATGGATACTTACCTCTAGGAGGCTTTAATTTTTGATTAGGGTTCAACAACAAATAATCCTTTAGAAAGTCTGTATCATGTTGGTAAAGCTGGTTATGTTCACTTTTATTTCTGCAAGCCTTTCTGATACACTTCTAGCACTCTTTTTCGGGCTACTTCATGCTGAACAATCGGTAATGGATAATCCAAAGAGTTGAGTTCTGGCACCCATGTTTTGATGTATTGCATATCTTTATCAAACTTTTGGGTTTGGAGTGTCGGATTGAATACCCGAAAATATGGTGCAGCATCGCATCCGCTTCCCGATGCCCATTGCCAACCGCCATTGTTGGCAGCAAAATCAAAATCAAGCAATTTTTTAGCAAAATACGCCTCTCCCCAACGCCAGTCGATAAGCAAATGTTTGGTCAAAAAACTGGCGACAATCATCCGTACCCGATTGTGCATAAAACCCGTGGCGTTGAGTTCTCGCATCCCGGCATCTACAATCGGATAGCCCGTTTTGCCTTTGCACCAAGCCTCAAATTCGACTTGATTATTACGCCATTCGATGTTATCGTATTCTTTTCTAAAAGATTTTCCTTCACTAATATGCGGAAAGTGATACAAAATATTGAAGTAAAAATCCCGCCAAATCAACTCATTGAGCCATGTTTCCGAATGTTCCAAAGCTTTTTTTACTAAACTTCGTATGCTTATTGTGCCAAAACGCAAATGCACCGACAGCCTGCTCGTACCTTGAATGGCCGGAAAATCTCGTTGGGTTGCATAGTTTTTGAGCAAAGTATCTCTCAGTACTTTTGTCGGAAACGAACCAGCCGTTTGTTCAAAACCCATCGCCTCCAAGGTAGGCAAATCTTGTGGAGCAAGTTGAGCAAAATTGGCAAAATATTTTTCGGTAGGATAGGCTTTGGTATAAAACTCGTTGAGCTTTTCTTTCCATTTGCGGCTGTAGGGCGTAAACACCGTGTAAGGCGTTTTACTGCCAGAAAGTACCTCCTCTTTTTCAAAAATCACTTGGTCTTTGAAAGTATAAAATCCAATGGCTTCCGATTGTACGTATTCTTGTACCATGTTGTCTCGCTGTTGGGCATAGCTTTCATAATCGTGATTGGTATAAATGCCTTCAATGGCATATTCTGATAAAAGTTGTGGAAAAACCGTTTCGGGTGTGCCGTAAAATACAAGTAATGAGCTACCTAGACTCCTGAGCTGTGCTTGGAGCGATGCGAGTGCCTGATGGATAAAGCTTACACGGCGGTCTTTTTTATCGGTGAGTTTATCAAGAATATTTTTGTCAAAAATAAAAATAGGCAAAACAGGTTTACCACTTTTTAAGGCATGATAAAGCCCAGCGTTATCTTCTAATCGTAAATCTCTTCTAAACCAAAAAACATTGTATGTTGTCATGAATGGCGTTTGTCATCTGATGTTCCTTGTACAACTGTCTATGTTTCTCAATTGTTTTAAAGCTTGAGCTTTGTCTTGATTTTTCTCCAAAACTCTTCTAAGGCTGCACTGTATTCTTTGCGTCGCTGCCAGTCGTTTTTGCGGGCTTGCCAAAACGCTTTAAAAGAGAAAGCTTGCCACATTTGGCGTTCTCGTTCGAGGACTTGTGCCAGTTTTTCGGTAAAATTTTCTAAAGCTTCATTGGCTATTTGCTCAATACTTTTTTTCTTATTGCCGTCATTTTTTTGTCCAGCAGGTACAACCAATTCATATTCTTTAGGAAAGAGCGTTGGGCCATCGAGGCTGGCTATTTTATTGATATTATCGGATTCAAAAGGCGGCTTTGCTTCGCCTTGATACAAGGTACTTAAATAGCTAAAAAAATCATTTATTTTCTCTTCGTACTCGCTCGCCAAATAAATTTGTCCTCCATTCTCCCAACGCAATTCAAGAAAAAAAGCCGTTTTGGTATCCGATTGCGAAGAGGCATTTTGTACAATACGACGATTTCTGTCCCAAAGTAGGGCGGTTAATATACCGATGATACAAAATATATCGCCAATGATATAAAAACTCAGGTCGGTAAAAAAATGAAAGAGATAAAGTACCAATATCGCTAAAGCAAGTTTTCTGGGCAATGCCATTTCTTGGGGCGTAAATTTAGGATTAGTCGTTTTTCTATAACTTTTCGACGATTTTTTCACATAGACAATCTTACCGATATAGATAATTTCGCTATCGCACGTGATGGTCTGACTCGTAAATTTTATTACCATGATATTGCCAAATTGTTGCGTTTCATACGCTAAATGGTTTGATATGCCAAAAATACGGAGAGCATTTACATTTTACAAAACAATACCTCAAAGCATCACGGTGTCTTATCGAGCGATGCTGGAATATAATTATTTAAAGTTTTAGTTGATAAAAACAAAAAAATCTCTCTTATACACTTTGTAAAAAGATGTTTAACAAGGATTTGTTTTGCACATTAAGCGAGATTCGGCTATTTTTGTTGTTGAAGAAAGGCGATAAATCTGTTGTAAAAGCTTATGAGGTTCAACAATGGTATTTGTTTGTCCTGAGTATTATTTACCGTTTATTCGAGTAATCCAACCCTATGACAACCTCCACGAAAATCATTAAGTTTATTCTAATTGCAGCAGTAGTGCTGTTTGCCTTGTTGCTGCTCATGACGGCATTTTATACAAGTAAACAAACCCTTGACGATGGCAGCAAGCTTTATCACTCAGACAAATACCGAGTAAACCCCGAGCTACGTAAGATGATGTATCTCTGCTTACCAACTTATGCCTCCATGAAAATGCTTGAGCATAAAATGGACCGCTGGCAGGGAGCGCCTATTATTGTAAACAAAGATAAAGGCTGGGCAATTTTTGCTTATATCATGAATGTGCTGTTTGCTATTTGGTGGGCGTTTTACAATCCTGAAAAAGAAGGAACTTTCAAAGACATATTAGATAAAGTCTTGCCTATATTGGCCTTGCTTCAAATCATAGGAATTTTCTTTATTCTATTTTCCGACTTATCTATTTTTGTGACCAAGGTTGTCAGATAAATACCCAAAGGGGCATAGTAATGTATGCCCCTCTCCTACTCAATGCTCTTCACTTCTAAGGCTGTTGGCGATATACAAATGTGCTTGGGGCGAATTGACAAACTGCTGCACGGTTTCGTCCACAAATAAGCAGGGTTTAGGAATTGCCTTTCTGAGCAAGCGTACATATTCGTTGCGACTAATTTCGATAGCACCATAACGCTTTACGTTATCATTAATAAACTGCGTATCGAGCAGTTCGTAGCCTTGTCGGCGTAAAATCATGATGAGGTGGTGAAAAGCGATTTTGGAGGCGTTGGGTTCAAGGTAAAACATCGACTCGCCAAAGAAAACCCCGCCAATGGCAACGCCATAAAGCCCTCCGACCAATTTACCTGCTTGATGCGTTTCGATAGAATGAGCCAGTCCCATTTGGTGCAAGGCACAATACGCTTGGATGATTTCTTCCGAAATCCAAGTGTCGGGTTCATTCAAACGAGGAGCGGCACACAGCCGCATCACTTGTTCAAAGTTGGCATTGATTTTTATGTCAAAGTTTCGTTTATTCAAAATGGGCTTCAACGATTTAGGCGGTTTGTACGTGTCGATTGGGATGATGGCACGTGGGTCTGGCGAATACCAATAGAGCGAGCCATCGGTGTCTGCCATCGGGAAAATCCCATGCGTGTATCCATACATCAAATCTTCTGCTGTCAGTTCATCCATAGTATGTTTGGCGTTGTCATAGATTAGAGCATTGTTATTTTTACGGATAAAACCCTTCTACAACTAAGTATTTTTTCTTAAATAATAGGGCTTTGTGTATCAATGATACAGAAAATTCTTGGCTTTTCAAAATCTCTTGCTACATACTTGCCTTGCGGTATTGCTTGCTCTTAGCCCTTGAATTATACCAAAAAAAGGGCTTAAAATACAGTTTCTAGCACATTTTTCAACAAATTTAAAAACATTTAAAAAAAACGCTTGCATCTTACCTTTTGTTTTGGTAAACTTTGCACGATTTTTATAATCAGCAAGAAAATTTCTTTTAGTGGTCGTCTTTAAAATCTGTTATAAAGAGAGGCTTTTTTACCGTTTTTTGGCATATAATCAACGTCATCAAAGTGAAAAAATTCTTTTTACATATTCCTCGCACACTCACTACGTCTTTACGTAGGCGACCATTCTTTTTTAGGGTTTGACCCTACATCTTCTTGGGCTTACCTATGTGGTAGGTTGTATCATTCTCTCTTTTGTTTTTTATTTTTTTTGACTTAACTCCTTGAACCGTAGCAGGTTGACGCTATCGCTATCATTCAATGAACGAATACACAGTTCAGGTTGCATCCGCTGAACATTTACATCTGGCCGAGGCTATTTGCCTCGAAATGGAAGAATCAGCCAAGGCTCGTGGCACAGGTATCGCCAAACGCTCGCCACAATATTTGAGAGATAAAATCAACGAAGGCAAGGCCATTGTAGCGACCGACGCACAAGGCAATTTCGTAGGATTTTGTTATGTCGAAACGTGGGAACATGGCAAATTTGTGGCCAATTCTGGCTTGATTGTACGCCCCGAATGGCGTAAATACGGCGTAGCTAAAGCCGTGAAAGCCAAGGCTTTTGAGCTTTCTCGTAGCAAATATCCCGATGCCAAAATTATTGGTATTACTACCTCATTGGCTGTCATGAAAATCAACTCGGAGTTGGGCTACGAGCCTACCACTTTCAGCGAGTTGCCCGTTGACGATGCCTTCTGGAAGGGCTGTCAATCTTGTGTTAATTACGATGTTCTTTCTCGTACAGAGCGTAAGCACTGCTTGTGTACAGGAATGATTTTTGACCCAGAATGGGAAAAAAAGGCTAAACAAAAAGCCGAAGCCGAAGGTGTAGCGCAAGCCGCAGAACATGAAAAATGGAACTTTTTGAAAGATGTAAAAGTATTGGAAAGACTTTTGTCTATCAAAGAAAAAATGTTCTTGAAAATGGGCGAACGCATGAAAGAGCGTAAGCTTAAAAAAGAAGTTGTGTAGTAAGTATCAATGAAAAATTGTGAATTGCCAATTGTGAATGAGTGTTTTGATTTTTCGCAACTTATACTTTGTTTTAATCAAAATTGAATTGAGTCTGTAAGTCATTGAAAATAAAAACTTAATTCACAATTCACTCATTTACAACTCACTAATTTATCAGCCCAAAAATACATTTTTAGAATCAACCAAGGAGATTGAATGATGCAGACAATCGCATAGCGGTTGCATCTTCAATTCGTTTAAACAGATGAGTAAACCTAAAGTATTATTAGCATTCTCTGGAGGTCTCGACACCTCGTTTTGTGTAAAATATCTAGCCGAAGAGCGTGGATACGAAGTGCATTCGGCATTGGTTGACACAGGAGGATTTTCAGCAGAAGAACTAAAAGACATTGAGCAGAAAGCTTATGGCTTGGGCGTAGCATCGCACGTGACATTGGATGTGGTAGAAAAATACTACAACGATTGTATCCGTTACATGGTATTTGGTAATGTATTGAAAAACAATACATATCCGTTGTCGGTATCGGCCGAGCGTGTATTTCAAGCCACTGCTGTAGCAGAATATGCCAACCAAATTGGTGCTACCGCCATTGCTCACGGCAGTACTGGGGCTGGTAATGACCAAGTTCGTTTCGATGTGGTGTTCCGTATTTTAACACCAGCCGTTGAAATTATTACGCCTATCCGTGATTTGAAATTATCACGTGAGGCTGAAATTGAGTTTTTGAAAGCGAAAGGCGTTGTAAGAGAATGGCACAAAGCCGCCTATTCTATCAACAAAGGTCTTTGGGGTACATCGGTTGGGGGCAAAGAAACCCTTACTTCGGGTGGGTATTTGCCAGAAGAAGCTTGGCCAACCCAAGTGACTAAAACTGGTGAGGAATCGGTAAAACTTCATTTTGAAAAAGGCGAATTAGTAGGCATCAATGGCGAAACGCTTTCGCCAGTTGCGGCTATTCGTCAATTGACCGACATCGCCGCTCCTTATGGCGTAGGACGTGACATTCATGTGGGCGATACCATTATTGGTATCAAAGGTCGTGTTGGCTTTGAAGCGGCCGCACCGTTGTTGATTATCAAAGCACACCATTTGCTCGAAAAACATACCTTGACCAAACAACAATTGTATTGGAAACAAAACGTTGCTGAAATGTATGGCACGATGCTACACGAAGGGCAATTCTTAGAGCCTGTCATGCGTAATTTTGAAACGTTCTTGGCTGATACCCAAAGCAATGTGACAGGTACTGTCGAAATTCATTTAGCTCCTTATCGCTATTTTGTAGTAGGTATCGAATCGAAATACGATTTGATGTCGTCGGTATTTGGCTCGTATGGCGAAATGAATAATGCGTGGTCTGGTGATGATGTCCGAGGTTTCTCAAAAATTGCATCAAACCAAACGATGATTCACAGAAAAGTAACAGAATTAGCAAATAACTAAGATTATCATTATAATCAATGCTGTGGTACTTTCCTCCAAAATCATCTTTTGGAGTGAATTATCACAGCATTTAATTTTTTAGACAATCATGATTAAAGTAGGAATTATTGGCGGAGCAGGCTATACAGGAGGCGAATTACTCCGAATTTTAATTCATCATCCATCGGTAGCCATTGCCTATGTCAATTCTAAATCACAGGCTGGCAAGCCCGTATATGCTACGCATACCGATTTGTTGGGCGACACCGATTTGTGTTTTTCAGATACGCTTGATACAGAGGTAGATGTGGTGTTTTTATGCTCGGGACACGGCGAATCGAAGAAGTTTTTGGCAGCAAATCCTGCTTTCAAAAATGTTAAAATTATTGATTTAAGTACCGATTTCCGCAACCAATCAGAAGGCTTTGTGTATGGCTTGGCAGAATTGCAAAAAAGCAAGATTCAAGCAGCCCAATACGTTGCCAATCCAGGTTGTTTTGCTACCTCAATAGAATTGGCTTTGTTGCCTTTGGCAGCAGCTCAACGCATTCAATCAGAAGTGCATATTTCGGCTGTTACGGGTTCGACAGGTGCTGGACAAGCCCTTTCGGCGACGAGCCATTTTTCTTGGCGAAACAACAATATTTCAATTTATAAAGCATTTACGCATCAACACCTAACCGAAATAGGCATGGTGCTAGATTCGCTACAAACGGGCTTCGACGAGGCACTCAACTTTATTCCGTACCGAGGCAATTTTACCCGTGGTATCATGGCGAATGTTTATACAAAATTTGATGGGACTTTAGAAGAAGCCAAAACTTTGTATAAAAACTATTATGCCGAGCATCCTTTTACGCATGTAAGCGAAACGGCAATTGATGTAAAACAAGTAGTAAATACCAACAAATGTTTGCTTTATTTAGAATTACACGAAGGTAATTTATTGATTACAAGCATAATAGACAATCTTGTAAAAGGAGCATCAGGGCAGGCAGTTCAGAATATGAACTTACTTTTTGGCCTTCCCGAAAAAACAGGCTTAGGCTTGAAAAGCGTAGGATTTTAAGGCATCGAATATTCATAAACGAGCATTTTATAAAACATCCAATTACATGAAAAAACTATTGCTTTGCTTGAGTGTTCTATGCTCTTTCTCAACACTCGCACAAACAGAAAAACCGTACAGCCGCAAGGGCGAATGGTTTGTGTATTGGGGCTACAATCGCTCTACGTATGCCAATTCAGACATTACGTTTATTGGCGAAGGCTATAATTTTACTTTGCACGATGTGATTGCCAAAGATGCTCCAACGCCTTTAGGAAGAGAATATTATGACCTCGGCTTGTTCTCCATTCCTCAATTTAATTTTAGAGGAGGCTATTTTTTTAAAGACCACTGGGCGGTGTCGATTGGCTGGGACCACATGAAGTATGTTATGGTAAACGACCAAGCCAGTACGATTTCAGGCACAATTTCGGCTCAGGTGTCAAATCCTGCCATTACCGTAAATCCGCAATATGTGGGTACTTACAACCATACGCCTTTTGTGGTTAATTCTCAGGATTTCCTCACATTTGAGCATACCGATGGTTTCAATTTCGCCAGTGTTGATTTAGAACGATTTGACAAACTTTGGAAAGCCAAAAATGGTATTCAAGGACTCGACTGGGTTGCGGGCGTTAGTGTAGGCTTGTTTGTGCCGAGAAGCGATGTGCATTTGTTTACGGTTGGACAAAATAATTATTGGAATGTAGCAGGTTATGGCATGGCCTTGAAAACTGGCTTACAATTTGATATTACCCGACGTATTTTTTTCCGAAACGACATCAAAGGAGGCTTTGGCCGCCTGAACGACATTCGTACCACAGGCAGAGATTCGGACTATGCTAAACAAACCATCTGGTACTTAGAAGACTATTTTGTACTAGGAGTAAAAATAGGAAAAAACCACAAATAAGTTATGAATGCTGAATGATGAGTGTTGAATCTAAAGTTTTGAATTTTAAATTACTATAGCATTTTTAAACACAAAATGAATTATAAGTTTCTGAAAATCAAAACACTAATTCACAACTCCCAATGCTGCATTGATACGTACAAAGACCAATCACACACTTAAATTAGTATCTGACAATGAATTTATTTAATGTTTATCCTTTATATAATATAGAACCCGTAAAAGCCAAAGGCAGTTATTTATGGGACAAAAATGGGGTTGAATATTTAGATTTATACGGCGGTCATGCCGTGATTTCTATTGGGCATTCGCATCCTTATTATGTGTCAAAATTGACCGAGCAACTCAATAACATCAGCTTTTATTCTAATTCTGTCAAAATTCCTGTGCAGGAAGAATTAGCTGAAAAGTTGGGGAAGCTTTCGGGTTACGAAGATTATTCGTTGTTTTTGTGTAATTCTGGAGCAGAAGCCAACGAAAATGCCTTGAAATTGGCTTCGTTTTTTAATGGAAGAAAAAAGGTCATTGCTTTTAATAAAGCTTTTCATGGCCGCACGGCTGGAGCGGTGGCAGTGACAGATAATAAATCTATCATTGCTCCTATTAACTACGACGAACACGTAAGCTTTTTACCGTTGAATGATGTAGAAGCCCTCAAACAAAACGTGACCGAAGAAACTTGTGCGGTGATTGTAGAAGGCATTCAAGGTGTGGGCGGTATCCAGGTGGCATCGGAAGCATTTTTGCAAGCGGCTCGTGAGATTTGTGATAAAACAGGAGCGATTTTGATTCTCGATTCGGTGCAATGTGGCTACGGTCGTTCGGGTAAATTTTTCTCGCATCAATACGCCAATATTCATCCCGATTTAATGACAACCGCCAAAGGCATGGGCAATGGCTTTCCGATTGGTGGCGTGTTGATTTCGCCTAAATTTCAAGCTAAATTTGGCATGTTGGGTACAACTTTTGGCGGAAATCACTTGGCTTGTACGGCAGCCGTGGCGGTGTTGGACGTAATCAAAGAAGAAAATTTAATCGAAAATGCGGCAACGTTAGGCGATTATTTGATGACTAATTTAAAGCAAATGACAGGAATCAAAGAATTGCGAGGAAGAGGCTTAATGATTGGGATTGAGTTTGAACAGCCCGTTGATGCTATCAGAGATGCTTTGTTATTTGAGCATAAAATTTTCTGCGGATATGCAGGCAAGCATACGCTTCGTTTATTGCCAAGTTTGGCACTTACCCAAACCGAATGTGATAGATTTTTGGAAGCTTTACAAAAAGTTATATAATTGAAAAACAAAGATTTATAGGCAAAAGTTTGGGTATAATTTACACTGGCTTTTGCCTTTTTCATACAAATTTATGTCAAAACCAATTTTAGTCATAAAGTTTGGAACAGCCTCTATTACGCACAAAAATGGAGAATTGAATGAGGCAACGCTACAAGAAATTGCCCGACAAGTGGCGGTACTGCACGAATCACATCATATAGTATTGGTATCGTCGGGGGCTGTAGGTGCTGGAAAAGGCTTTATCAAAGAATACAAGGGTTCTATAACGGAAAGAAAAGCGGCGGCAGCTATTGGGAATCCTCTGTTATTGGCAAAATACACCCGCTATTTTGCCGAATATGGCATTGCTATTGCCCAAAGCCTTTGCGAACGCCAGCATTTTGCCAATCGAAACCAGTTTTTACAACTCAAAGAAACCTACCACGCTTTGTGGGAAAATGGCATTATTCCGATTGCCAACGAAAACGATGTGGTGAGTAATTTGGAGCTAAAATTTTCGGATAATGACCAACTCGCTACGCTGATTGCTACAGGCTTTGGGGCTTCGGCTTTGTTGCTTTGTACGTCGGTGGGAGGTTTTTTAGATGATAAAAAACAAATCATTCCTTATATTCCGCAAATCGACGAAACCATTTTGGCATACGTAGATACCGACAAATCGGCATTGGGCTTAGGTGGTATGGTATCAAAACTCAATTATACACGCTTGGCTACTCGCATGGGTATCAAAGTGGTGATATTTGGCATGAATCAACCCGATGGCATTATTCAGGCGGTTGCCGAACAAACAGGCACGGTGTTTGCACCGCAAGAAGCTTCTTTGTCGGCTCGCCAAAAATGGCTCGGCAGTGGTAGCACCATCGAAGGCTCGGTAATCATTGACGAAGGGGCGGTACAGGCACTCAACAAGCGTAAAAGCCTGTTGGCTGTAGGAATCAAAGAAGTGATGGGGTCATTTCAAAAAGGAGAGGTTTTTGAAATTTTAGACGAAGAAAAAAATGTGATTGCAGTAGCACAATCGAAGCATTCGTCTGAAACGGTTGCCGAAAACCTAAAAACCCAAAACTTTGAAGTCGCTCATGCCGATGAAATAGTGATTTTGTAACATGGTAAAAGTCCCTATTGATGTGTTTCAATAGGGACTTTTGCTAATTACCCAACAACAACGACGAATCGCCATAGCTCAGAAAGCGGTAGTCGTTTTGCATGGCTTCTTGATACACCTTTCGCCAGTCTTCCCCGATTAAAGCAGCAATCAATAAAATTAAGGTACTTTCGGGTTGATGATAATTCGTAACAATTCCTTTACAAATCTTAAATTCATAGCCTGGAAAGATGAAGATTTCGGTTTCACCAATGATTTCTTCCTTGCCTGTTTCCTCAAAATGCTTCCATACAGCTTGTAATGCTTCTGTCACATCAGGCAACGTATGTGCTTCGTGTTGGTATGGAAAGAGTTTTTCAATGAAAAAAGAAGCCTTAGCATCCGAACAAAGCTTTACGCCAAACCAATACAAACTTTCCAGTGCACGCATAGAAGTTGTACCCACAGGAATGATATTGTCGATATTGGCAAGCAATCGAAGCACATTGGTACGATTGAAAACCAACTGTTCGTTGTGCATTCGGTGTTCAATGATATTTTCGACCTTGATGGGCTGAAATGTACCAGCCCCCACGTGTAAAGTCAAATAATCGAGTTGAAAGCCTTTGTCTTGCAGCCCTGTCAGTACTTCGTTGGTAAAATGAAGCCCTGCCGTAGGAGCGGCAACAGCTCCTTTTTTTTGGCTATATACCGTTTGATACGTTTCGTAATCTGCCGCTTCTGTTTCTCGGTTGAGGTAAGGCGGCAAAGGAATTTCGCCCAATGCCTGAATCAAATCGACGAAAGTAACTTGGGTGTCTTGCTGTAGCACTTGCCATGATAAAGCTACATGGTTTTCGTCATTGGCAACGAGCGTCGCTTTTACCTCTACTTCAAGTTGATTGACCCATACTTTTTGGCTAAGTACATCGTCTTTTTTCCAACGTTTACGGTTGCCAATCATACATTCCCAGACGCAAGCATCTTGTACTTCCATCGCCAAATTGATGACTGGCGTAGGAGCAATAGGATGCAAAAGAAAGATTTGAATGGTTGCACCTGTCGCTTTTTGAAAGTGTATTCTGGCAGGAATAACTTTGGTATTGTTGAACACCAGCAGACAGTTTTCGGGAAGAAAATCGCCGATTTGGTAAAATTGCGTATGCGTAATTGTTCCGTTTCGATACACCTGAAGTTTCGAGTGGTCACGTTGAGCCAAGGGGAATTTGGCTATTCGCTCATCAGGCAAATCGTAAGTATAATCGCTTAGTTTGATAGAAGGAATATTCATCATTGAATGAGAATTTAATGGTTTGTGGCTTTGGTGTAGTTTAATGTGGAATATCTAATTGACTTTCAGCATTTTATATATTTTTTTTAATCTAAAGTAAATTTGATTAAAATGAATGATAAGTTTTTGAAAATCAAAGCACTCATTCACAAATTGACAATTCTGCATTAGTACTTAGCTGTCCATCTTGGCAGTAGTTATTTTCGCTCTCGAATGTCAATTATTTCAATATTTTGCTCATGCTGACCTGTACCAATCCACATCCCTGAATCAATTGACCACTTGTGATAAGATTTATCAGTACTTAACTTAAACTTGAATTGTCCAGTTTTTTTATTGCCAACAGATTCCGTAAGCACAATCTCTTTATTGTCAAAAAAACCGTTTAATTGGATTGGTATTTTTTTCTTTTGATAGTAGTAAAACCCATTTATCCCATTAGAGTTTTTATCCATTTCCAAAGCCATATTAAAATCATATTTTCCATTTATTTTTCCTTGAATGAAATAGGTAACTGGAATTTTTGATTGATTTTTTTTTAAAAACAAATACTTTTCTAACGTTGTTTTGGTCAAATATTTTGATTCTATTAATGTATAGATTCCAAAAGAGCTAAGATATGGTTTTAAATCCTCTATTGAGATTTCTACATCAAATACAGGACTACATCCTTCTACCACATGAGGAAGGCAGTCGCTAATTAAGGCAAATGTTATAAGTCCCTTACTCAATGATATTTCGTTATCTGCCCTAAAAATTATGTCAAACTCACTACAATAAGGGTCAAAATCAGAACATATTTTAGCTTCTCTAAATACTTTATCACACCCCGCTCTCCAATATTTATCCAAGAAGTCGAAATAACCTTGTTTTGAAAATAGTAAATGATAATCTAATGTTTCCTCTTTCAATCTCTTGCCTGTTTTCAAATCAAAAAACAAATTGTCACCTACTACACTGAGATAAGCACCATAATATTCTCCACCAAATGATATTAAAAGAATATCAGCAATTATTTCGCTTTCAAAACCAACTTCATACCACCTAAATTCTTTGTTTTTTTTGGGGTCAAAGCTTTCAATCATGAATCTATCTTTAATTTCCTCGTTAATTTTATCAGCAATTGCTTTTTTTTTGCCCGATATACTTTTTACGAATGGAATGTCAGACTGATAAAAATTCTCCGCCGTTTCAGTAAATACAATTGCATCTACTACAAATTCTTGCTCTTGGGCAAAAATATGATGTCCAATAAGTAGCAAAATAAATAGTAATCTGTTACGCATTGTTGTAAGATTAGAGGTTATGGTAGATATAGGGCTATTGTTGAATAAAAACATGAATGTTTCAGACGTATTCCAAAATTGGATTACGTCCGTCAATCCTAGTTCTTACAAACGCATATTATTGACTACAACTATCTCAATGTCAAAAAATTACTCTTCTTCTCCTTTTACAAAATAATATCCACTTTTTTTGATGTAATAATTATCATCTCCGGGTTCTCCATGATAAAATTTGAATCTCTGTTTGGGGCGGTCGTCGTAAAATAAGGTTAATGTTCCATTACTCAACATATATGTTCCCGTCAGTATCTCTTCTTTTTCAGACGTTGAATTATAATCATTGAATACGAACCGTCCATTAGGAGTAAATTCGATATTGATCGTCGCATTATGTGGAAAAACCCAGTACCCAATTAAATTATCAACATTGGATAACTCTTTATTTTTTGCGTTTAAAGAAGCTACTAAAGCTTCTTCTTTTTCTTTCAGTTGAAGTTCTTTTTCTCTCAGGCTAATTTCTTTCTCTTTTAGGTCCAATTCTTCTTGTTTTTTAGCAGTAGAGCTACCACAGCTTGTCAAAATGAATAAGGCTAGTACTAATAAAGATGTTGTTCTCATAGGATTGTGTGTTTGTAATTCACAGATAAAACTTTTGGTAAGCGGTCTATTTTCCTTTACAATATCAAAAATAAAATCAACTGTGTCAAGATGGTTTTATACATAAACAGTGTTTTTTGGGGAATATTATGACTTACTAAAGAAGAAATAACACCTTTATCTATATCATACATTCTCTCAACAATTCCTGACTTTAGGCATCCTTACTCTTCCACCACAGGATTGGTAAACAACAATTTGATAGGCAAATAGGCAATCCAAATCAGCAACAAAGCAGCCCCTACCACCAACAAATAGGTATAGCTGGTATTGTACGAACGTTCGTCGTTGAGCGTAAGCAAAGCCCTGAGTACCAGAATCAAAAACGTATTGATACCCGCAGGCAAGAAATTAAGCCAGTTTTTGAAGCTTTCATGGACTTGCTTGGGGCTATCCAACCATTTTTTATTAGGAATCCAAGCAAAAGAGGTAACAGGAAGTTTATCAATCATTTTGGCAACCACAACGGGCAAAATATTGATAACCAACGACAAAGCAAGAAAGAGGTAAAAGACTTCATCTTTGGGCAAAAAGCCATCTCCTCGACCATTGGCATTGAAGTGTACGGCAGTGAAATCGGGTAAACCTCGGTACGTAAATAATAAGATAACAGCAAACGCCAAAATAGATGCGTAACGCCAAACCCTTGATGCGAAAAATTCAATACTCATAGCTTCCTCAGTGGTCTTCCTTCGTGGATGTTTGACAGGCCGGTGGTTAAGTTGAATTACCCACGGCAGCAGACCCGATACCGAACCTGTAATTTGCCCGCAAAATTAGTTGAGAAACAGCAGGATTTCTACATTTTGTAAAATAAGTTATGTAAAGTTTTTAGGAAGAAAAAATAACATCTAGGCATCAAGCTTATGCCTTGGCGTTGTGTCATGAAATATTCGGATAAAAATAATAAAGCCAGAGTAAGTCTTTCGACAAAGATTTACTAAGAAAAAGAGCCTTGTAAAATACAAATTGATTTTTACATAAAATATTAATTATTAGATATTTATACAAAAAATAATATTTTTCATCTTGCTATAATACGATATTTTGCCTGTTGGCAGAGCCATATCTTATTTTTTTTATGAAACTCTTCGCAAGAAGAAGCCTTCTTGCATTTTGATATTACAAAGTATTATGATTATTTTGCGGTTCTTTTGTGTGTAAGAACGTTGCTCAAAGAGACACATGGCGTACCATAAACCTTTGAAAAACTATCGAAGAGCGACAACCATCAAGCAAAACAGTTAAAATTAAATATGGCATTAATTACCAAAATCAGAGAAAAATCAGGAATTGCGGCTGGCGCTATCGCCGTCAGCTTGGTTCTATTCCTCGTTGGAAGCGATATTTTCCAAGGTCGTTCTCGTTTCTTCGGTGGAAGCAGTGACGAAGTTGGTGAAATCGCAGGCGAAAGCATTAAATACCCAGACTTTCAGAAAAAAGTAGAAGAAGCTTCGCAAGCTTATTCGGCTCAAACAGGACGTGGCCCAAGTGAGCAAGAACTCTCTATGATGCGTGAGCAAGTATGGAATGAGTACTTGTTGAACTACGCTTATGGCAAAGAATACGCCGCTTTAGGCTTGTCGGTATCGCCTGAAGAATTGGTTGACATGGTACAAGGTGAAAACATTCATCCATCTGTACGTCAACAGTTTACAAACCCACAAACGGGACAATTCGACAAAAATTTTGTCGTACAGTTTTTGAAAAATTTGAAAAGTATGCCAGCCGCACAACAACAAGCATGGGCAAACTTTGAAAAATCGTTGAGCCAAGACCGTTTGAGAAGTAAGTACGAAAACTTGTTGAAACTTTCGGCTTATACTACCAACATCGAAGCACAAAAAGAATACAACGCCCAAACAGCCAAAGCAAGTGTGCGTTATGTATATGTACCTTATGCCTCTATCGACGACTCTACCGTAAAAGTTACAGATAGTCAATTGGAAGATTATTTGGCTAAACACAAAGATTTGTACAAAGGCGAAAATACGCGCTCATTTCAGTACGTAACTTTCCCTGTTGTGCCATCGAAGCAAGATACGGCCTCTTTCTACAACGACATCAAGCGTTTGGCGAAAGAATTGGCGATTGCTAAAAACGATTCAGCTTTTGCCATGATGAACTCAGATGTGAAAACGCCTTATTTGGTAACACTATCTGAAATTCCAGCATCGGTAAAAACGCAATTAGCAACCATGACACCTGGCGGTATTTATGGCCCATTCAAAGAAGGATTGGTATATTCGATTTATAAATATGGTGGCATCGAAAAAGATTCTTTGTTTACGGTTCGTGCTAGTCATATTTTGATTCGTCCAGAAAACCAAAGCGATTCGGCAAAAGTAGCCGCTCGTAAACGTGCAGAAGACGTATTGAAGCAAATCAAAGGAGGTGCAAACTTCGAGGCATTGGCTCGTATGAGCAGTATGGATGGTTCGGGTCAGCAAGGTGGTGACTTGGGTTTTTTCAAAAACAATGGCTCAATGGTAAAACCATTTGAAAAAGCCGTTTTTGGCTTTAGTGGAACAGGCTTGTTGCCCAATATTGTAGAAACAGACTTTGGTTTCCATATCATCAAAGTAACAGAAGCCAAAACGAATACTCGTTATAAATTAGCGGCTATCAACCGTACCATTGCCCCAAGCCAAGCTACGATGGACGAAATCTTCCGTAAAGCTGATAACTTTGCCGCAGCTAATGGTACATTAGACGCATTTAATGCCGCTTTGAAAAAAGATAAAAACATCTTAATGCTTCGTGCCGACCGTGTACCAGAAGGCTCTGCGGGCTTTAATAACTTGCAAAATGCACGTGACATTGTCAGATGGGCATTCAACGACGATACCAAAGTAGGACAAGTATCGGATGCTTTCCAAAATGATAACCAATACATTGTAGCTATTTTGACTGGCAAAACGTCTAAAGACGAAGTGAAAGTAGATGACTATCGTGCAGAATTGACATCCAAAGTAAAAGCCGATTTGAAAGCCGAACAGATTATCACTAAGTTGGGAGGTATTTCGGGTACATTAGAGCAAATTGCTCAGAAATACGGTGCTGGAGCGTTGGTAGAATCAGCTAATGACATTACGTTAGGTCAAGGTGTACTTGGCTCGGCTGGTGCCGACCCTGCCGCTTTGGGTAAGGCATTTGGCTTGAAAGTAGGTAAAAAATCAAAACCATTCAAAGGCGAATTTGGTGTATTTGTACTAGAAAAAGTTGGTGGAACGCCAGCTCCTGCTATTGCAGACTTGACCATGTATAAAAATACAGCGCGTGCAATGGCCGCACAAAGAACATCTTATTACATCAACGAAGCAATCAAAGAAAATGCTAAGGTGGTAGATAACCGTGCGAAATTCTATTAGACTATACCTTTGGCTATAGCATAACAAAAGCACCTCGAAAGGGGTGCTTTTGTTATTAACATCAAGTTAGTAAAACGAATATTAGCACGTAAGAACGTATAGCATTTGTATAGATTCAAATACTTATCACTAATTTTGCATGAAAGTATTTGTCTAATCAATAATTAGAAAAAATAAACGTTTGCTTAAAAGCTCTTCCATCTGTTTGATCTTAATTAAAATTATATTGACTGGTAAGAAAGCATTTTGAGACCTGACAAAATAGCGGACAATCTCTTTGTACTTATGAAAAATAAATTCATTCAATTTATCCTTGTATTGGGTGTGATAATTGGGCTAAATGTAGTAGCACATTATTACTTTTTTCGCTTAGACCTCACCGAAGAAGGACGCT
>JACCDR010498598.1_pt1 | contig 23018 bp, 22 predicted proteins | sample 7446431 | NCBI WGS metagenome assembly JACCDR01 (sample SAMN15323443, study PRJNA562643) | freshwater metagenome | isolation source: river surface water | place: USA:Blue River Watershed | collected 2017-08-17 | reverse complement strand
GACGCCAAATACCGTTGAAAGATTTCATGATGGACGTTCAATCGGCTCTTTTTTACGCGTTCTCAGCAGTCATGCTGTTTGCGTCATTCCGCGTCATCACGGCGCGCAACCCTGTGCACGCCGCGCTTTACTTGGTCTTGGCTTTCTTCCAAGCTTCCGGTATCTGGATGTTGCTCCAGGCTGAATTCCTCTCCATTGCGCTCGTGCTCGTGTACGTGGGTGCGGTGATGGTGTTGTTCTTGTTTGTGGTGATGATGCTCGACATCAACATCGACAGCCTTCGTCAAGGTTTTTGGAAGCACTTTCCACTCGCCGCCACGGTGGGCGCGGTGATTGCTCTCGAATTGGCAGCCGTGTTGTTGGGTGGCTTTCGCATCAGCGAGCCACGCCAGCCAGTGGCGGCGCAAGTCATTGCCCCAGCGGCTGTCACTGCGGTGGCACCTGTCGATGTGGCCTCGGTGGCAACAGAGGCCGCTTCTGCGCCAGTGGATGCAGCATCAGCTGCAGTGACCACTGCCTCTGCTGCTGACGTGGGTCATGTGGTGGTGGCGCAAGCTTCCAACACCAAGGCTTTGGGTATCTTGCTCTACACCGAGTACCTCTACCCTGTGCAAGTTGCTGCGTTGATTTTGTTGGTGGGTTTGATCGCTGCCATCGCATTGACCTTGCGCGCACGCAAAGACAGCAAATTCCAAAATGCGGGTGACCAAGTGCGTGTCAAGGCCCGTGACCGTGTGGAACTGGTGAAGATGGACGCGGTCAAGCCCGTGCCTGCTGCCCCTGCCACAGAGGAGACCCAAGCATGAGTATCACCCTAGGCCACTACCTCACATTGGGTGCGATTTTGTTCGCACTGTCTGTGATCGGCATCTTTTTGAACCGTAAAAACCTGATCGTTTTGTTGATGGCGATTGAGTTGATGTTGCTTGCGATCAACATGAACTTCGTGGCGTTCTCCCATTACCTGGGCGACTTGAACGGCCAAATTTTTGTTTTCTTCATCTTGACCGTGGCGGCTGCTGAATCTGCCATCGGCTTGGCGATTCTGGTGCAGTTGTTCCGCAACAAGTCCAGCATCAACGTGGATGAACTCAATACGCTCAAGGGTTAATTCATCATGTCACAAACCCTACAAGCTTCTACATTGTTGGCGGTGCCGTTGGCACCTCTGGTGGGTTCGGCGCTGGCTGGTATTTTTGGTACACGTTTTGGTGGTAACAAAATTGGCCGCGGCTTGACTCACTCGCTCACCATCTTGGGTGTGTTCATTGCCTTTGTCCTGTCTGCCATGACGCTGCACAGCGTTGCCGTGGACGGTGCACGCTTCAATGAAACCATCTACACCTGGATGGTGGTGGGTGATCTCAAAATGGAAATCGGCTTCTTGGTCGATGGCCTCACTGCCATGATGATGTGCGTCGTGACCTTTGTGTCATTGATGGTTCACCTCTACACCATTGGTTACATGGAAGAAGACGAAGGCTACAACCGCTTCTTCTCCTACATCTCTTTGTTCACCTTCTCAATGCTGATGCTCGTCATGAGCAACAACATGCTCCAACTCTTCTTCGGTTGGGAAGCTGTGGGCTTGGTGTCTTATCTGTTGATCGGTTTTTGGTTCAACAAACCCACAGCCATCTTCGCGAACATGAAGGCCTTCTTGGTCAACCGCGTGGGTGACTTTGGCTTCATCTTGGGTATTGGTTTGATCGCAGCCTACGGCGGTACATTGAACTACACCGAAGCATTTGCCAAAGCAGGTGAATTGGGTGCGCTCACATTCCCAGGCACCGACTGGATGCTGGTGACAGTGATCTGTATCTGCTTGTTCATCGGTGCGATGGGTAAGTCGGCTCAGTTCCCACTGCACGTGTGGTTGCCTGACTCAATGGAAGGTCCAACCCCCATTTCAGCCTTGATTCACGCTGCGACCATGGTGACCGCCGGTATCTTCATGGTCACGCGTATGTCGCCTTTCTTTGAGTTGTCAGACGCAGCGCTGAACTTCATCTTGGTGATCGGTGCCATCACAGCCTTGTTCATGGGTTTCTTGGGCCTGATCCAAAACGACATCAAGCGCGTGGTAGCTTATTCCACACTCTCGCAACTCGGTTACATGACCGTGGCATTGGGTGCATCGGCTTACTCCGTGGCTGTGTTCCACTTGATGACCCACGCGTTCTTCAAAGCCTTGCTGTTCTTGGGTGCCGGTTCCGTCATCATGGGTATGCACCACAACCAAGACATCCGCTGGATGGGTGGCGTGCGCAAGTACATGCCCATCACTTGGATCACGTCGCTGTTGGGCTCGTTGGCCTTGATCGGTACACCGTTCTTCTCTGGCTTCTATTCCAAAGACAGCATCATCGAAGCTGTGGCTGAAAGCACCTTGCCTGGTGCTGGCTTTGCCCACTTCGCCGTGTTGGCTGGCGTGTTTGTGACGGCGTTCTACTCGTTCCGCATGTACTTCCTCGTGTTCCACGGCGAAGAGCGTTACGACCAAAATCCTGATGCGCATCATGGTCACGACGACCACCATGGTCATGACGATCACGGCCATGACCACGGCCCACATGAGTCCCCATGGGTGGTGACCGTGCCGCTGGTCTTGTTGGCGATTCCATCGGTGCTGATTGGTTTTTACACCATCGACCCCATGCTGTATGGCGAGTTCTTCAGCGATGCCATTTTCATCAACGCTGACAAGCACCCAGTGATGCATGAGTTGGCTCATGAGTACCACGGTGCTGTCGCCATGGCTCTGCATGCGCTCAGCACAGCACCTTTCTGGTTGGCTGTGGCGGGTGTTGCAACGTCTTACTACATGTACATGATCAACCCAGCTGTGCCTGCAGCGATCAAACGTGCGTTCAACCCCATCTATGTTTTGTTCGAAAACAAGTACTACATGGACTGGTTCAACGAAAACGTGTTGGCCCGAGGCGCACGTGCCCTTGGTACGGGCCTGTGGAAGGGTGGCGATCAAACCATCATCGAAGGTGGCGTGGTGAATGCATCGTGGAAGTTGGCAGGCTACTTGGCCTCAGTGACCCGTCAATTGCAAAGCGGCTACCTCTATCACTATGCCTTGGTCATGATCTTGGGCGTGTTCTTGCTGATGACTTGGTTCGTCTGGCTCAAATAAGGAGAATAAAAAATGGGTTTATTGAGCCTTGCCATTTGGACGCCTGTTTTGTTTGGCGTCATCTTGCTCGCCTTCGGGCGTGACGAGCAGGCCAAATTGGTGCGATGGGTTGCACTGATTGGTTCTTTGGTCAGTCTGGCAGTCACCTTGCCTTTGTTCACAGGTTTTGATGTCAGCACTTCTGCTTTGCAGTTTGTTGAGAAATCTCTGTGGATTGAACGCTTCAATGTGTTCTACCACCTCGGTGTGGACGGCTTGTCTTTGTGGTTCGTGTTGTTGACCGCTTTCATCACAGTGATCGTTGTGATTGCTGGCTGGGAAGTGATCACCGAGCGCGTGAACCAATACATGGGCGCATTCTTGATCTTGAGTGGCTTGATGGTTGGCGTGTTCAGCGCGGTCGACGGCATGCTGTTCTACGTGTTCTTCGAAGCCACCTTGATTCCGATGTACTTGATCATCGGTGTGTGGGGCTGCCCGAACAAAATCTATGCAGCGTTCAAGTTTTTCTTGTACACGTTGTTGGGTTCTTTGTTGATGTTGGTGGCACTGATCTATCTGTACACCCAATCGGGTGGCAGCTTTGACTTAGCGACTTGGCACAAACTGCCATTGCCAATGTCAGCACAAACCTTGTTGTTCTTTGCCTTCTTCGCAGCTTTTGCGGTGAAAGTGCCGATGTGGCCTGTGCACACATGGTTGCCAGACGTTCACGTGGAAGCGCCTACAGGTGGTTCGGCCGTGTTGGCTGCCATTATGTTGAAGCTCGGTGCTTACGGCTTCTTGCGTTTCTCGATGCCCATCGCGCCTGATGCAGCACATGAATACGCATGGCTCATGATTGCCTTGTCGCTCGTGGCTGTGGTTTACGTGGGCTTGGTGGCCATGGTGCAAGAAGACATGAAAAAGCTGGTGGCTTATTCATCGGTTGCACACATGGGCTTTGTGACTTTGGGCTTCTTCATCTTCAACGACATCGGCGTGTCCGGCGCCTTGGTGCAAATGATTGCCCACGGTTTTGTATCTGCCGCGATGTTCTTGTCGATTGGTGTGTTGTATGACCGTATGCACTCACGCGACATCGCTGCCTATGGTGGTGTTGTCAACACCATGCCTAAGTTCGCCGCCTTTGCTTTATTGTTTGGTATGGCCAACTGCGGCTTGCCAGGTACGGCAGGCTTTGTGGGCGAGTGGATGGTGATCTTGGGTGCCATCAAATACAACTTCTGGGTTGGCTTTGCAGCTGCCTCGGCTTTGATTTTCGGCGCGGCTTACACCTTGTGGATGATCAAGCGCGTGTACCTCGGAGCGATTGGCAATGACCACGTGAAAGAGTTGGACGACATCAACAGCCGCGAGTTCTTGATGCTGGCCTTGTTGGCGATTGCTGTGCTGGCGATGGGTATCTTCCCCAAGCCATTCACGGATGTCATGGATGTATCTGTGGCGGAGTTGCTCAAACACGTTGCAATGTCTAAGTTGCCACAATAAAAGAGATTGAAAACATGATCGAAAAACTCAACGTTTTAGCGCTACTGCCTGAAATTGTGCTGGTGTGCATGGCAATCTTGATTGCCATGATCGACTTGTTCGTCAAGTGCCCACGCCGTACCACGACCTATGTGCTCACAGTTTTGACCCTGTCTGTTGTGGCTGTCATGCAGGCGCATGACGCATTGGAAGGTCTGACCGTTTACAGCTTTAACAACATGGTGGTCTCTGACACCATGGGAAATTGGTTGAAGTGTTTCTCCACAGTGGCTGTGCTCGTGACATTGGTCTATGGTCGCCCTTATGCGGCTGATCGCAACATGCTCAAAACAGGCGGCGAACTCTTTACCTTGGGCTTGTTCGCGTCCTTGGGCATGTACGTCATGATTTCGGGCAACAACTTCGTGGTCTTGTACTTGGGCGTTGAGTTGTTGGCGCTGTCCAGTTATGCCTTGGTTGCTTTGCACCGTGATGACGCAAAAGCGTCCGAAGCTGCGATGAAGTACTTTGTCTTGGGTGCTTTGGGCAGTGGCTTCTTGCTCTACGGCATGTCCATGTTGTACGGTGCGACCGGCTCTTTGGACATCACCACAGTTTTCCAAGCTGTCTCTACAGGTCAAATCAACCACAAGGTTTTGGTTTTGGGTTTGGTCTTCTTGGTGTGCGGCTTAGGCTTTAAGTTTGGTGTTGTGCCATTTCACATGTGGGTGCCAGACGTGTACCAAGGCGCACCTACTGTCATCACATTGATGATCGGTGGCGCACACAAGCTGGCTGGTTTTGCCATGACTGTGCGTTTGCTGGTCGAGGGCTTGATGCCCTTGGCTGTTGATTGGCAGCAAATGCTCATGGTCATGTCGGTGGCTTCGCTCTTCATTGGTAACTTGGTGGGTATTGCCCAAACCAATATGAAGCGCATGATTGCGTTCTCAACCATTTCTCAAATGGGTTTCGTCTTGATCGGCCTTTACTCAGGTGTGGTCAATGGCAACACCGCAGCAGCAGCCAACGCCTACAGCTCAGCTATGTTCTATGTGGTGACTTATGTGCTCACTACATTGGCCGTGTTCGGCGTGATGATGTTGCTCGCCCGCGAAGGTTTCGAGAGCGAAGAAATTGCTGACTTCTCTGGTCTGAACCAACGCAGCCCTCTGTACGCGGGTGTGATGGCTCTGTGCATGTTCTCCTTGGCAGGTATTCCGCCTATGGTTGGTTTCGCAGGCAAGTTGTCTGTGTTGCAAGCCTTGATCGCATCTGGTCAACCTGGTGCCATTGGCTTGGCTACCTATGCGGTGCTCATGTCGTTGCTGGCTGCTTTCTACTACTTGCGTGTTGTCAAGGTGATGTACTTTGACGCGCCTCTCACAGCCAGCACTGTGTCGGCAGCAGCCGATGTGCGCGTGGTGTTGTTGATCAACAGCGGTTTGCTGTTAGTGTTGGGCTTGTTGCCTGGCGGTTTGATGACTTTGTGCGCGAAAGCGGTGATCTCAACATTGGGCGGCTAAACGCTGCACACACACCAGAAGCCAGCTCTCGAGCTGGCTTTTTTCATGATGACATCGAAAATCACATCTGATGACCACTTGGTCGAACACACCCTAGAGCACGTTGAGCTGCTCAAAGGCCACTTCTTGCATGCCTTTCGCGACACTGTGCGTTTGCCCAATGGTGACACTGCCACGCGTGAGTTTGTGATTCACCCTGGCGCGGTGATGATCATTGCCCTGCGCGACGATGGCCGCTTGGTGATGGAGCGCCAATACCGCTATCCCGTGCAACAAGTGATGATTGAATTTCCCGCTGGCAAGCTTGATCCTGGCGAAGACCGATTAGCCTGTGCACAACGTGAATTGCTAGAAGAAACTGGCTACCGCGCCACCGAGTGGGCCCATGCAGGGGTGCTGCATCCTGTCATTAGCTACTCCACCGAGTTCATTGACATTTGGTTTGCACGTGGCTTGACGCAAGGCGAACGTCGATTGGACGAAGGCGAGTTCTTGGATGTGTTCGATGCCAGTGTGGACGAGCTCTTGGCTTGGTCGCGTGATGGTCAATTGACTGATGCAAAGACCTTGACAGGGTTGCTGTGGGTGCAAAACCACCTGAGTGGCGCATGGCCGCTGCAATGGCAACGCGTCTGAGCAGGCTACAGGATAATTCGACGCATGAAAGTGTTAGACCTTCAGTGTAGTCACAGTCACGTGTTTGAAGGCTGGTTTGGTTCCGAAGAGGATTTCCAAAGCCAGCTCGCCCTTGGGCTGCTCACGTGCCCGATGTGCGGCGATGCCAGCGTGAGCAAAAAACTCAGCGCTCCGCGTTTGAACCTGCACACGGCGCGTGGTGAGCGCGATGCGGCTCAAGCTGAAAGAGCTGATTCGGACAACGCGACTTCAGATGCAGGCGCTGGCACTGATGCAGCGGTTGCAAAGCCAGCAGCCCCTGTATTGCCTAGCTTGCAAGACGTGGCTAACCTTGAGCCGGCTCAGCTTCAAGCTGCTTTGCTCAAGATGGTGCGGCATGTGGTGGCGAACACCGAAGATGTGGGCGACAGCTTTCCCGAAGAGGCTCGCAAGATGCACTACGGAGAAACTGAGGCCCGCAATATTCGTGGCTATGCGACTCCTGAAGAAACCGAAGAGTTGATGGAAGAGGGCATTGCCGTGATGCCCTTGCCACTGCCTGACGCGCTCAAAGAGCCGCTGCAGTAAAGCGCTTCACGGTGGCCAGTGTTTGCGCCAATGCATCAGGCGCATCACACGCAATCACGATGCGCTCATCCATGCCGCGAAGCCAAGTGAGTTGACGCTTAGCCAACTGGCGCGTGGCAGCTACCCCCAGCTCGTGCAGCTGCGGCAAGATGCTTTCTGGTGATGTGCCCATTGCTTCGGCTGCATCCAGCAATTCCCATGCTTGGCGATAGCCCACGCAACGAATGCTGGGCAGGTCGATGTGCAAGTCCCCCCGCGCGCGCAGAGCTTGCACTTCAGCTAAGAAACCACCCGCGAGCATGAGATCAAAGCGCAGCGCAATGCGTTGGTGCAACCATGTGCGGTTAAGGGGCTCCAGTGACAGCACAGGCATGTTCAATGCGGGTTGTGCTGCACGCGTGGCTTTACCTTCGGCAAACCACTGCGACAAAGCTTTGCCACTCACTCGCCACACTTCGAGTGCGCGTGAAATACGCTGCGCATCGTTCGGGGCCAAGCGTGCGGCGGTGATGGCGTCGACCTTGGTCAATTCGGCGTGCATGGCAGGCCACCCCAAGGCGAGGGCTTGTTGCTCTATCTCTGCACGCAGCTCGGGCTGTGCGGTGGGCAAGTCGTCAATGCCGTCGCGCAAGGCCTTGAGGTAGAGCATGGTGCCGCCCACCAGCAGCGGCAGCTTGCCGCGTGCGCGAATGTCGGCCATCAGCATCGTGGCATCGCGCGCGAATTCAGCCGCGCTGTAGGCGTGCAGTGGGTCGCGAATGTCAATCAAGTGGTGGGGCACTTGCGCCAGTTCGTTGGCGGTCGGTTTGGCGGTGCCAATGTCCATGCCTCGGTAGACCAAGGCGGAATCCACGCTGATGATTTCAACGGGCCAGTCTTGGGCAATGGCCAATGCAGCGGCAGTTTTGCCACTGGCGGTGGGGCCGACCAAGGCCAACGCGTCAATGGTCCACCCCTTGACTGAGCACATGGTTTTAGACACGAGGGCCTCCACGACGCAGCACCAGCAACCAAGCCGACATGGCAGTGAAGATGGCCCAAAAGCCAATGCCTAATGCCATGGGTAAAGCAGAGCCATCTTGCGATGTGCCTAGCCACAGGCCCGTGCCGAATGCAGCAGACATCATCAAGAAACCACCCAGCGCTGAGGCTGTGCCTGCGGCTTTGGGAAAAGGCCCAATTGCACCGCTTTGCCCGCAGGGTTGATGGATGCCATGCGCCAAGACAAACAAATAAAACGGCCCCATCAATCCCAGCAAACTTTGCCATCCAAGACATGCATTGAGTGCCATGCAGCCGCCCCCAACGAGGCTGAATAGACCACCGATCGCGACCGTGTGCGTGACGCCAAACCGCGCCAACAAACGACGGCATAAGACCGTCCCAAGCAAATAGGTGAATGCCATGGTGAACAGCAATACACCGTACTGCCAGCGCGCTAAACCGATGAGCTCAGTGAAAACAAACGAGGAGGACGCCAAGAAAGCGAAGAGACCGCCGTAAGACCCCAGCGATACGCAGGTGAATGCGACAAACGTGGGATGCCGAACAATGGTCCACCATGCAAGGCTCAAGGTTGGGAGATGCAAGGCCTGGGGATTCTTTTTGTGGATGGTTTCTTGAAAGCGGAAAAATACTAAGGCGAGTGTGACTGCGCCAAACAGCATGACCAAAGCAAGCGCAGCATGCCAACTCCAGATGTCAGTGAACAAACCGCCCAAAGGTCCGCTGGCGCAGGCGAGAAAGCCCAAGCCAGTTAACGCTTTTGACATCACACGTGCCCCGTTTTCTGGGGTGTACAAATCGCGCACGATGGCACGCGCGCACATGACCACAGCCCCCATGGCTGCGCCTTGCAAGGTTCGCCACACGATGAGTGCGTGCATGCTATCGGCCAGCACGCAGCCCACACCCGAGAGGGTGAACAAGCTCAAACCCCATAGCAAAACAGGGCGGCGGCCCCAGCGGTCAGACAGCGGGCCCCATACCAATTGCGATGTGCCAAAGGCTAAAAGCAGCGCACTGAGCGTGAGTTGAACCTGAGAAAGCTCAGCCCCGAACTCTGTCTTGATGGCTGGAAGTGCAGGCAAATACAAATCGGAGGCCACGGGCTGAATGCCCAGCAGCATCGATAGCAAGACGATGATGAGGGGGGCTGACATCAGCGACCGCGCAAGAAGAGCGCGTCAAGTTCACGCATAGACAGTTGTCGCCAAGTGGGGCGACCGTGGTTGCACTGGTCAGAGCGTTCTGTGACTTCCATTTGACGGAGCAGGGCGTTCATCTCGTCGAGTGTGAGTTTGCGGTTGGCACGTACCGCGCCATGACAGGCCATGGTGGCCAGCAGTTCGTTGCGTGCGCGTTGCACCACCGTGCTGGCGTCGTGCTGGCTCAACTCGGCCAACACGCTGCGTGCCAGTGCCACCGCATCGCCTTGCGCCAAGGTGCTGGGCACTGCGCGCACGGCGAGCGTTTTGCTTGAGAGCGACGAAATTTCTAAGCCAAGTTCTTGCAATGCTTCGGCACAGGCTTCGGCAGTGGCCACTTCTTGCGCGGTGGCGGGGAAGGTGGCGGGAATCAGCAGAGGTTGGCTGCTGATGCGCTGCGCGTCGATTTGTGTTTTGAGCTGTTCGTACACGATGCGCTCGTGCGCCGCATGCATATCGACCAGCACCAAACCTTGCGCGTTTTCGGCCAATATGTACACGCCGTGCAGCTGTGCAATGGCTTTACCGAGCGGCCATGTTTCGGGGGCAGCTTCTTGTAGCGAAGGTGCGGGTGCGTTGGCCGCATTGAAAGCACTGGGGACGAAGCTTTGCGCCCCTTGCTCCTGTGCAGGCAGACTGGTGCGTGGTGTGGGCTGCCACAGAGCGTTGAGATCTGACACGCGTGTGCCAGCCGAGGGCATGGGGGCTTGTTGCCAGTTGGTGTTGGGCCAAGCGGGCGATGTTGAGGCGCCCAAAGCGGTGGCATCGTTGGACGCGCCGCCTGCGCCAAATGTCCCCGCCATCGGCAACTCATGGTTTTGCAGCGCTTGCGCCATGAGCATGTTGGCGCGTGGCACGGCCAAGGCGTTTTCTACGGCATGACGTACGGCTTGGTGCACTTCGCGGCCATCGCGAAAACGCACTTCAATCTTCGTGGGGTGTACGTTGACGTCTACACGCGTGGGGTCGATCTCTACATACAGCGCATAGATGGGCTGGCGATGGCCATGCAACACGTCTTCATAAGCGCTGCGTGCAGCGTGGGTGATGACCTTGTCGCGCACATAGCGGCCGTTCACATAGGCAAACTGGTGGTCAGCGCGTGAACGGGCAGCATCTGGAATGCCAGCACGGCCCATCACGGTTACGTTGCCTAATTGGTAACGCACGGCGACGGAGTTGGTTAAAAAGTCGTCGCCTAAGACATCGGCCAAGCGGCGGTCGAGTGCTGCTTGATATTGGGCGTTGAGGTCTTCACCCGAGGTGACGTCGATGGTTTGCGCACGCCATTGCTCGACCAACTTGCCTTCATGCCAAATGGCAAAGCCCACCTCGGGGCGGGTGAGGGCGTGGCGACGCACGGCTTCGACGCAGTGGGCCAGCTCGGTGTTGTCAGTCTTTAAAAATTTGCGGCGTGCGGGCGTGCTGTAAAACAGCTCTTTCACTTCCACGGTCGTGCCTTGTGCACGCGCCGCAGGTTGCAGCTCACCGCTTCGGCCGTCCAGCAACATGGCGTTGTCTTGTGTGGCGGTGCGGGACAACACCGACAACTCAGACACCGATTGAATCGCGGCCAATGCCTCGCCGCGAAAGCCCATCGTGCCTACCGCTTCCAACTCATTCAAGTTGGTGATCTTGCTCGTGGCGTGGCGCTTCAAAGCGACGGGTAATTCACTGGCAGGTATACCGACGCCGTTGTCTTCCACGCTGATGAGACGCACACCACCGGCGAGCAAACGCAGGGTGATTTGGGTGGCGCCCGCATCAAGTGCGTTGTCTACTAACTCGCGCACCACGGAGGCTGGGCGTTCAACCACCTCGCCAGCGGCGATTTGGCTGATCAGTTCATCGGGGAGTTCGCGGATGGCGCGTGGGGGTTGGGTCGCAGGGTGCACAGGCTCATTTTAGAGGCAGGGGATAATCCACCCTATGGAACTCATAACCTTCTTGATCGACTTCATCCTCCACGTAGACCGCTACTTGGAGGCCTTTGTGCAAGCCAATGGCACATGGGTGTATGCCTTGCTGTTTCTTATCATTTTTGTGGAGACAGGTTTGGTGGTGATGCCGTTCTTGCCTGGCGACTCGCTGCTGTTTGTGGTGGGTGCCATGTGCGGTGTGGGTTTGATGGACTACGGCTTGTCTGTGGCTTTGCTGCTGACCGCTGCGGTGGCGGGTAACCAAACCAACTACACGATAGGTCGCTACTTTGGTGAACGCGTCTTCGCGTGGGAAGACTCTAAATTTTTCAACCGCCGCGCCTTCGATCAAGCGCACGCTTTTTACGAGCGCTACGGCGGCGTGACCTTGATCGCTGCACGCTTTATGCCCTTTGTACGCACCTTTGCCCCGTTTGTGGCGGGTGTGGCGCAAATGACGCGCCGCAAGTTCACCTTTTTTGACATCACGGGCGGGATTTTGTGGGTCGGCGGCATCGTGACGGCGGGTTACTTCTTTGGCAACATTTCCTGGGTCAAAACCCATTTGGACAAAATCATTTGGGCGATGATTTTTATTCCAGGTGCTCTGGCCATCTATGGTTCTTGGAAAGCCTCACGCGCACCTCAAGTTGCGGCTGAATCACAGCCTTGAGCTGAGGCCTTAATGACCTTGCTCTGCGCGTCGCATGTCGCGCAACATAAATAAATACAAGCTCTCCACCTTGTCGCGTGCCCAAGGTGTTTTACGCAAAAACTTCAGGCTCGAGCCCACGCTCGGGTCGTGCGTGAAGCAACGGATATTGATGCGGGCACCCAACTCATCCCAACCAAAGTAGTCGGCCAGCTCGGTCACGATGGCTTCTAAGGTTTTGCCATGCAAGGGGTTGCGTGGCTGCTCGGTCGTGTGCGGCATGTGTTTAGGTGTTACGCGTCTTGGCCAGCGGCGGGTTGCGTGAGAAGTAGCGCTCAATGCCCTTCATCAGCGCATCGGCCAAGTCGTTTTGGTATTGCGGGCTGACCAAGCGCTGCTCTTCTTCGGGGTTGCTGATGAACGCAGTTTCCACCAATACGCTGGGAATATCTGGAGCTTTCAGCACGGCAAAGCCCGCTTGCTCGACCCGGTCTTTGTGCAGTTTGCCAATGTGCTTAATTTGCCCAAGCATGGCGCTGCCAAGTTTGAGGCTGTCTTTGATTTGTGCGGTGGTGCTCATGTCGAGCAAAGCACGTTGCACAGCGGCATCTTGGCTCTTGATGTTTAAACCACCGATCAAGTCGGCGCGGTTTTCTTGCTTGGCCATCCACTTGGCCGCAGCGCTCGACGCCGCACCATCGCTCAGCGCAAACACGCTGGCACCCTTGGCTTGTGGCGTTTGAAACGCATCGGCATGGATGCTGATGAACAAGTCGGCCTGCACGCGTCTGGCTTTTTCGACGCGCTGTTGCAGTGGCACAAAGTAATCGGCATCGCGCGTGAGGTAGGCGCGCATGGGCAAGTTGCCGTTCTTGGTTTTGATCACGGTGTTGTTGATGCGATCGCGCAGACGGTGTGCAATTTTCAGCACCACCTCTTTTTCACGCGTGCCGCGAGGGCCGATCGCGCCAGGGTCTTCGCCGCCATGGCCAGGGTCAAGGGCCACGATGATGAAGCGATCCCCGTTTGGCTGCACCGCCACGGAGGCCGTTGTGGTGATGGGGGTAGAAGCCGCCGAGGTTGCGGCAGATGCAGCTTCGATGGGGGTGTTGGGCTTAGCCATCAAATCACCCACAGGGTCTGCATGCGTGCCGAGCTTCGATGCGGGCGGTGGGGTAGGCGTGGCCGTCATCGACGGCGCGTTGTAGGTCGTCCCGCCTTTGAGTTTGTCTACGATCAAGGCTTCGAGCGGGTCCGCCACTTCTGAAGGGTAGAGGTCGAGCACCAAGCGGTGCTGGTATTGCGTGTTGCCAGTCTTCACAGGCTGCAAATTAAAGACCTGTGGCTTGACCATGCGGCGCAAGTCCAGCACCAAGCGCACGGTTTTGTTGGCGTATTGGCCCACGCGCACACCGGTGATGTACGGGTCGTCCGAGCGCACTTTGCCCACGAGCTCTTTGAGCGCTGGGTTGAGTTCAATGCCTTCAATGTCCACCGCCAAGCGCGGCGGGTTGGCCACGAAGATGGGCACGGTTTTGAGTGCGGTGTCGCTTTCAATCGTCACGCGTGTGTAGGCCGCGGCGGGCCACACGCGCACCGCCACGATGTTGGCACCCCATGCAATGTCAGCGCTGCCCAGCAGTAAGGCAAGTGAGCCACCTTGAAGCAAGCTGCGGCGGTTGATGCCAGTTATTACCGTCATGCCAGTAGCTCCTGCCCGCGTGGTGTGAGGGCGCTGAGGCGCACTTGGCGTTGCTCGGTGTCGTCGACTTGGATGTCAAGCTCGAGGTCGGGTGTTGGCATCACGCCTGCCGCGTTTTGCGGCCATTCGCACAGTTTCAAGCCTGCACTGGCAAAGATGTCGCGAAAACCCGCGTCTTCCCACTCGCGTGGGTCGCTGAATCGGTAGAAGTCAAAGTGCCACACTTCGCCCGCAGCAACGGTATAGGGCTCGACCACGGCATAGGTGGGGCTTTTGATGCGCCCCTCAACGCCCAAGGCACGCAATAGGTGGCGCACAAAGGTGGTTTTGCCTGCCCCCAAATCGCCGTGCAAGGCGATGCAGGCATTCAGCTTGGCGCGTGTCAATGCGGCGGCCAACTGCGTGGCAAACGCAGCGGTGGCGGCTTCATCGGGCCAAACCAGAGTTTTTACAATGGACGAATCGTTCAAAGGAATCCGTTGTCAGTCGATTACAAATTGTTGCTCACGCAAATTCAAGCTCTAGGGCAAACACTGGGATTTTCGCAAATTGCAGTGGCCCCTTTGGATTTGTCCTCGGCCGAGCCGCATTTACAACATTGGCTGGCCCAAAATTTCCATGGCAGCATGGACTATATGGCCCGCCACGGTATGAAGCGTGCCCGACCTGCCGAGCTAGTGCCGGGCACCTTGAGCGTGCTGACAGCCCGCATGAACTATTTGCCTCGCGACACCGCCGAGGGCTGGCAAGAGGTGGAGTGGCAACGCCTGCGCAACCCGAATGAGGCTGTAGTCTCGGTCTACGCCCGAGGGCGTGAATATCACAAAGTGCTGCGCAACCGGCTCGACACCTTGGCCCAGCAAATCGATGCTTTGTTGGCCGACACCTTAAAGCCCGATGTGTTTGAATACCGAGCCTTCACCGATTCAGCCCCCGTGCTAGAAGCCGAGCTGGCCACACGCAGCGGCCAAGGCTGGCGCGGCAAACACACGCTGGTGCTCAACCGCGAAGCGGGTTCGATGTTTTTCTTGGGCGAGATTTTTTTGAATGTGGCTTTGCCCGTATCCGAACCCACCAGTGCCCATTGCGGCCATTGCACAGCATGCATCGACGTGTGCCCCACGCAAGCCATCGTGGCCGAAGGCTTGGTCGATGCGCGTCGCTGCATTTCGTATTTGACGATTGAACACGATGGCTCCATTGACGAAGCGCTGCGACCGCTCATGGGCAACCACATCTACGGCTGTGACGACTGCCAACTCATTTGCCCTTGGAACAAGTTCGCACAAGCCTCGAGCTTGCCTGACTTCGATGTACGTGCCGGTTTGGTGGGGCAGGGCGTGGCGCGCTTGTTGGCGTGGACCGAAGAAGAGTTTTTGCGCTACACCGAAGGCAGCCCCATTCGTCGCATCGGCCATGTGCGCTGGTTACGCAACTTGGCGGTAGCTGCTGGCAATGCGTTGCGTCAATCTGATGATGTGGCCTTGCGAACTGCGCTGCAAGCACGCCTCACGCATCCAAGCGAGGTGGTGCGTACGCATGTGCAGTGGGCTTTGGCGCAAAGTGCGCACGGGTAATATCTCGCTATGGCATTTTTTACCCGCTTCATCTTTGCACTGTTTGGCATGGCATTCGCCATTTTGTTGACGTTGGGTGTTTTATGTTGGCTAGCCTTGTATGTGGTGTTTGCTTGTTTGCGTTGGCTGGCCACAGGCCAAAAACCACAGGTGCTGCTGATGTGGCAACAAATTCAAGCCATGCGCCGAGGTATGCAGTCAGGGCAGGGGGGCAGCTGGTCGAGTTGGTCTCGCACCAGTGACGGTCAATGGCATGAAGCGCATGGGCAGACCTCTGCCCGGGATTCAAAGGGCGATGTCATCGAAGATGCGGTGGTCCGCGACATCAGTGATCAGCGTAGCCTGCCAAAGAATTAGGGATTGCAGAAATCGCAATGACTCGGGGCTGCCAACCGGTCGATTTTTAATTGCTTATCTTCTTCGTATTTGCACGCTGAGCAGTGCCAAGTTTCACTGATGGGTAACTGTGTTTGACGGCCGCAAACAGCGCAGGGTAGCCCTGCCTTTTGTGCTTTGATCCAGTATCCAAGGGTGCTGCAGTTTGGGCAAGTTGATCGTAATTTTTGAATTAGATTGTCCAAGGCTTTAAGAATGACACCCTGCCTTGTTGGGTTGCAATGTGCACGCAGATCGTTTTCGATAAATACGCTGCCATTTGTAGATTTTTGCTTCGATGAATGAAAGGCATTCATCAACGCAGCAGGGGTGTCTATGCCTTTGATGATGTCAGGGTGGTTTTCGTTCTCAGGCCTCAAGACCAAGTGATGTTCGGGAAAGCTTGCCGTTTTCGCGAAAGCCTCTAGCTCCTCCAAAGTACGAATGGTTTTGTGCAGGCTTTGTGCAGGACCTTGAGCGACGCCAACGACTTCAATGCCAAGGTCATGATCTATCCAAACCAGCAATTCTGTATTCCAAGGGATGAAACCACTGAATGGATCCATTCCAAACGCCCCTTCGCTTGCTATTCCAACCGAGGCACCTATCAGGGACATGCCGATTGAAGCTTTCTTTTTGGCAGCTTGAAGTTGTGAGCCTGGCCTAATTTTGTCTCGCGTAAACGTGCCCAGTAAGTCAGTGTCATAGCCACTGGTATGTATAAGTTGACAACCTAATGCAGTTTCCAATGGCGTTTTGATGAGCCTTTCTTTGCCGTGCTGGGTGAGAAAAGCGACTCTGCGATTTTGGTAATCATTCGTTGATGACATTGCGCAGTTGCCTCATGACAAAAATGCTATTGCAAGTGACACGTAGAGAGGGATGCCAAACAAGATATTCAGAGGGAAAGTTAAGCCCAAACTCATTCCAATATACAAAGATGGATTTGCTTCGGGCAGTGCATATCTCAGCACAGCTGGGACAGCGATATAAGAAGCGCTGGCAGCTAGTACAGTTAGCAATGCACCATCTCCTGGGTTGAGCTTCAAAGCAAATGCAAGGGCTAATGCAAGGCTGGCATGTGTCAAAGGGCCTAGCACAGCGTAGGCCATCAACACTGGCGATTTGCCTCGAATTTGCGGTAGATTTCTTGCGGCCATGAGTCCCATGTCCAGTAAAAAGAAGGACAACATGCCCTTGAATAAGTCCCCAGAGAATGGCTGCATCGCGGCTTTGCCTGCATCACCTGTAATTAACCCTACCACCATAGATCCCAGTAGTAGCAACTGAGCGCCATCTGTGAAGGATTCATGCAAAACCTTGCCGACGGACATGCTCGAATGTGCGTTGTTAGCACTCTTGAGCCGCAGTGAGTTGGCAAAGACCACGGCCATGATGATGGCTGGTGATTCCATCAACGCCATGGCGGCAGCCATGTGTCCGCCGTAAGAGATGTCCATGTTTTCCAAATACTGAACAGCAGTGACAAACGTGACAGCGCTGACAGAACCATATGTGGCGGCAACCGCCGCAGCATCGAAATCGCCTACATAACGCTTTAGCGTCCAGTAGCCCAGCAGTGGAACAACAACAGCAAGCGTCACTGCTGCGCCCAGCCCGACCCCGACGGCTGAGGTTAATCCTGACTCCGAGAGGGCAAAACCACCCTTCAAACCCAAGGCCATCAATAGGTAAAGCGATAAAAAGCGTGAGATGGCTGGTGGTATTTCCAAGTTAGATTTGATTCCACCTGCAAACGCGCCAAAGATGAAAAATAAGATGGCTGGATCGATAAAGTTGTGCATTTTGTTTCCTTTACCAAGATCCTAGATTTGTCTAAGTATTTTGTAAAATCGATTTTTATGTTCTAATGTATAGATAAAAATCTATGAACTTTACTTTCCGACAATTGCGTCTTTTTTTAGCGCTGGTAGAAACTGGCAGTGTCAGTGCCGCAGCAAAAAAAATGCATGTCACACAGCCAACTGCCTCAATGCAGTTGAAAGAAATCAGTGCATCCGTAGGGCTGCCTTTGTATGAGGTGGTGGGCAAGAAAGTTTTTCTCACCGAAGTAGGTGAAAGCTTGGCTGCAACTGCCCGGGAAATTACACAATCGCTCGCATCATTTGAGCAACTGGTCAGCGCGACCCAGGGCATTGCAAAAGGTCAATTGCGAGTCGCTGTGGTGAGTACGGCAAAGTATTTCATGCCTCGATTGATTGGCTCATTTTGTAAGCGTCATCCATTGATCGATGTTTCGCTGGAGATTTTGAATCGTGACGGCGTGTTAGGTCGCTTGAGGCAAAACACAGATGATCTTTACATCATGTCTATGCCGCCTGATGACTTGCATTTGACAGATGAGGTGCTGATGCCAAATCCGATTGTGGTCATTGCGGCCTCAGCAGATCCCTTGACCAAACAGAAAAACATCAGTTTTAACGATTTGAGTCGTCACAGATTCATCATGCGGGAATCAGGGTCTGGTACGCGTATGGCCGCGGATCAATACTTTCGTAAAAAGAAGTTTCGTCCAGATATTCGCTTGGAGCTGGGAAGCAACGAGGCTGTCAAAGAGTCCGTCGCTGGCGGTCTCGGTGTTGGGGTGATTTCCCAGTATGCGCTTCATGGGCATCAGAGAGAGCACGGGGTGCGCGTGATTGATGTAGATGGCTTTCCTTTGAAGTCATCTTGGCACTTGGTCCATTTGGCAGCTAAAAATCTTTCTCCCATCGCGCTTGCATTCAAAGAGCACATCGTTCGAGAGATCAATGGCAAATGAAGGCCTAGATGCGTTCAGCGTCTATTTGACTGAGTAGCCCCCAAAGTTCGGGACTCTTTGATGGTTTGCCCCAGCTCAATGACTGCCAATGCGTAGTAGCTGCTCCAGTTGTAGCGCGTCACCACATAAAAGTTTTCGGTGCCTGCCACATAGCTGGGCGGTTCACTGCCATTAAACAGCTCAACCAAGGCCAAGGGGCCTGTGTGCTTTTGGGCCTGCTCGTCAAGCACTGCACCTTTGGCAGTGAAGTTACTCACGCTGAATGAGGGCAGGATATCGGGGGCGAGTAAGGTGGGTTTGTCTAAGCGCGCTTCGTCAAAGGCAACGGGGTAGTGCGTGGGCATACCGGTTTGCCAGCCAAAGGCCTTGAAATAATTCGCCACCGAGCCGATCGCATCGACTGGGCTGTTGCGCAGGTCGATGCGGCCATCGCCGTCAAAGTCGACTGCGAACTTCGCCACGCTCGATGGCATGAACTGCGGCCAGCCCATGGCGCCAGCAAAGCTGCCGGTCGCGCTGGCATTGCCCTGCTTGTGGGCTTGCACCAAAAAGTGTCCCAGTTCTGACTTGAAAAACGCTTGACGTTCTGCAGCCCTTGGGTGTGCTTCTGGGAAGTTGAGGGTGAGCGTGGTCAAGGCGTCCAACACGCGGTAGTTGCCCATGTGTTGGCCGTAGAAAGTTTCCACGCCGATGATGCCCACAATCATTTCGGCGGGCACGCCATAGGTTTGTTCGGCTCGGGTGAGAGCGCTTTCGTAGGTTTGCCAAAACTGGGTGCCTGCATCGATGCGGCGGCTTTCGATGAAACGTTCGCGATAGGCGCGCCAATTCTTGGCTGTCGGGACAGCAGGTGGCAGAACCATTTTGGGCACACCCTTGAGATGCTGGGCTTGACTGATTTGCTCACGCACCCAAGCTTTGGGCAACTCGTATTGCTGAGCCAGTTCATCGGCTAGGGCGATGGCAGCTGTCGTTTTCCCGTAGGCGGCACCTTTGGTGGACGCTTTGTGAGTTGCCGTTTTGTGCGTGGCTGATTTGTGTGCTTTGGCATGCGGTTTGGTCGACGCCTGAGCCGTCAATGCAGCCATTAGCAACAACACGGTGGCGATTTGACGAAACGCAAGAGTTGGCTGCAAAGCCATATGAAACGGGGCTGTATGTGTTTTCACGCAGTCTTTTCGGGGCAAAAAGCAAAGCCTACATGGTAAGCTGACTTCAAGAAGACAGAGGCAGACATCATGAGTAAGACAGGTTATTACACGCACCCCTTTTGCATGAAGCACGAAATGGGGGAGGGGCACCCAGAGTGCCCTGAGCGGCTCAGTGCCATTCAAGACCGATTGCTCATAAGTGGCGTGGATTTGGGCCTCACGCCGATCGAAGCGCCTGAAGCGCCATTGGCCGATATCGAGCTGGCGCATGACCGCATGTACATCGCGTCTTTGCGTGGCTTGTCGGATCAGTTGGTGGAAGACATGGCAGCTGGTGGCCCGGCGTATGGGCACTTGGATTCAGACACCAACATCAACAGCTACACCTGGAAGGCCGCACTGGCTTCTGCCGGCGCAGCGGTGGCAGCCACAGATGCTGTGATTGCTGGCGAGTTGGCCAATGCGTTTTGCGCTATTCGCCCACCGGGGCACCACGCAGAGCGCGCCAAAGCTGGTGGTTTTTGTTTTTTCAACAACATTGCCATTGCAGCCAAGTACGCCTTGGAGCGCCATGGCTTGAAGCGCGTGGCGGTGGTGGACTTTGACGTGCACCACGGCAATGGCACCGAAGACATCTTGAGCGGTGATGACCGAGTGTTGATGGTGAGCTTTTTTCAGCACCCGTTTTACCCTCACAGCGGGACGGATAACCCTGCATCCAATATGCTGAACATTCCGGTGCCCGCTTACACCAAGGGTATGGAGGTGCGCGAGCTGATTGAAATGCATTGGGTACCTCGCCTAGAGGCGTTCAAGCCCGAGATGATTTTCATCAGTGCAGGTTTTGACGCCCATCGCGAAGATGACATGGGTCAGATGGGATTGACCGAGCAAGACTACGCTTGGATCACACAGCGGCTGTGCGATATTGCGCAACGCCACGCCAAGGGGCGTATCGTGTCTTGCCTAGAAGGCGGGTACGATTTGAGCGCGCTGAGTCGCAGCGTAGAAGCGCATGTGCGCGTATTGGCTGATATTTGATCCATGAATGAATTGCAAGAATGGTTGCTGGACTTGCAAAGTCCAGCGATTGCGTTAGAGCTCGCCGGTTTGGCGCTGTGTTTGGCTTTGGCCTGGGGCTTAAGTTGGGTGTTTGGGCGGCGGTACACCGCTCGGGCATCCATTCTGTTTGGTCGTCGCCTAATCGATGGGGTGCTTTTTCCTGCCTTGGCCTTGGTATTCACGCTGGGCTTAAAGCTGGTTTTGATGCATGTTCAGCGCGTGCCTTTGTTGAAGCTGGCGCTGCCTGTGCTTGTGTCGCTGGTCTTGATTCGCCTCATTGCGCGGGTGTTAACGGCGGTATTTCCTAGCTCGCGTGGCGCACGCGTGTTAGAGCATGTGGTGTCTTGGCTGGCTTGGGGTTTGGCTGTGTTGTGGTTCACAGGCTTGTGGACGCCGTTGATGACGGAGCTGGACAGCTGGCAATTCATGCTGGGCAAAACGCGCATCAGCGTGACTCATGTGTTTGAAGTGGCGTTCACCTCGGGGCTGGTGCTGGTGCTGGCGCTGTGGCTTTCGGCCACGCTGGAGCAGCGTGTGCTCAACCGCGCATTTGAAGATCTGTCCATGCGCAAAGTTGCCGCCAACGCGCTGCGCGTGTTGCTGTTGGTGATTGGCACTTTGTTTGCCTTGTCTTCACTGGGGTTTGACCTGACGGCACTTTCGGTATTAGGCGGTGCGTTGGGTGTGGGCATTGGCTTTGGTTTGCAAAAGCTCGCAGCCAACTATGTGAGTGGCTTTGTGATTTTGTTAGAGCGCTCGCTGCGCATTGGCGACTTTGTGCGTGTGGATGGTTTTGAGGGCCGCGTGACCGACATCAAAACCCGCTACACCTTGGTGCGTGCGGGTAACGGCAGCGAATCGGTGGTGCCCAACGAGTTGCTCCTGACGCAGCGTGTGGAAAACCTATCACTGGAAAGCCGCCATTTGCTGCAGACCTGCACGTTCTGGGTGGGTTTAGAGAGCGATGTGGAGCGTGTGCAAGCCCTTTTGGTGCAGGCTGCCGCAGGTGTTCAATGGGTTTTGCCCCATCCTGAGCCAATGGCCTTACTCGCTGAAGTGGCACCGCAAGGCTTGAAGTTCAATTTGAATTTTTGGATGGAAGATCCAGCCAATGGCCAGTCTCTGACGCGCTCGCGTGTCAACATTGCCGCCTTAAGTGCCCTGCGGGCAGCTGGGGTGGTGATGGTGCATACCCCGCAAGAGGTGGTTTTGCGCCATCCGGCCTGAGTTTTACCTAGGGACTTCCCTAAAAAGCACGGTCGTTCGATGAAATCTGAGGATTGATCTCTACAATGTTACGTTTACGTAAACGTCAATCTGTTAAATCCTAAAAATTGGAGCTTTTGCCATGAAAGTTTTGGTCGCGGTCAAGCGAGTGGTGGACTACAACGTCAAGGTCCGCGTGAAATCGGACAACTCTGGCGTTGATATTGCCAACGTCAAGATGAGCATGAACCCCTTTGACGAGATTGCCGTAGAAGAAGCTGTTCGCCTCAAAGAAAAAGGCGTGGTTACTGAGGTCATCGCCGTGTCTTGCGGCGTGGCGCAGTGCCAAGAAACTTTGCGCACCGCGATGGCCATTGGCGCTGACCGTGGCATCTTGGTGGAAACCGCTGAAGAGCTGCAACCCTTGGCTGTGGCCAAGTTGCTCAAAGCCTTGGTGGACAAAGAGCAACCCGGCTTGGTGATTCTCGGCAAACAAGCGATTGACGACGACTGCAACCAAACCGGCCAGATGTTGGCCGCTTTGGGCGACATGCCGCAAGCGACCTTTGCTTCCAAAGTTGAGTTGACAGCAGACAAAGCCAGCGTCACCCGCGAGGTGGACGGCGGTTTGGAAACCGTGTCCGTGAACTTGCCAGCCGTGGTGACCACCGACTTGCGCTTGAACGAGCCTCGTTACGTGACCTTGCCCAACATCATGAAGGCCAAGAAAAAGCAGCTCGACACCTTCAAACCTGAAGACTTGGGCGTGGACGTGTCTCCTCGCATCAAAACCCTCAAGGTGATGGAGCCTGCCAAGCGCAGCGCGGGCATCAAAGTGCCAGACGTCGCCACCTTGGTGGACAAGCTCAAGAACGTTGCCAAAGTCATCTAATTTAAAAACGCAGGAAGAAACAACATGACATCCCTCGTTATTGCAGAACACGACAACGCCAGCATCAAAGGCGCAACCTTGAACACCGTCACAGCCGCAGCAGCGATTGGCGCTGACGTGCACGTGCTGGTGGCTGGCCACAACGCAAG
>JACCDR010056367.1_pt1 | contig 23029 bp, 11 predicted proteins | sample 7446431 | NCBI WGS metagenome assembly JACCDR01 (sample SAMN15323443, study PRJNA562643) | freshwater metagenome | isolation source: river surface water | place: USA:Blue River Watershed | collected 2017-08-17 | reverse complement strand
TGGCCGGTAGGAACGAACCTCGTGAACCGTCGCGATTCCGCTTCATACGCATTGACCGGGAAGGTATCGTAGCTGCGCCCGCCCGGGTGCGAAACATGATAACGGCAGCCGCCAATCGAACGCCCTGACCAGGTGTCGATCACGTCAAAGACCAAGGGGCTCTGCACACCGAGGGTCGGATGCAAGGCCGAGGGCGGTGACCAGGCGCGGTAGCGGATGCCGGCAACATACTCGCCAGACCGTCCGGTGGCGTTAAGTGGCACTCGGCGCCCGTTGCAGGCGAGCAGATAACGCCCCGCCGTGAGCCCGGTGAGTTTCACTTGCAGCCGCTCCACCGAGGAGTCGACATAGCGCGCGGTACCCTGGCCTGTGGCCTCTTCACCCAGTACGTGCCAGGGCTCAATGGCAGCGCGCAACTCCAGGCAGATATCGTCGATTTGCACCTCGCCATAGTGGGGGAAGCGGAATTCCCAGAAGGGTTTTAACCAGTCGCTGCGAAAGGCAATGCCATGGTTGTTGAGATCTGCCACCACGGCCTCTATGTCGCGCCAGATAAAATGCGGCAGCATAAAACGATCGTGCAGGTCGGTGCCAAAGCGCACTAAGGGGTGGCGGTAGGGCGATTGCCAAGCCCGCGCCAACAAGGATCGCACCAGCAGTGCTTGTACCAGGCTCATCTGGGGGTGGGGCGGCATCTCAAAGCCGCGCAATTCCAGCAGGCCCTGGCGCCCACTGGCACTGCCTGCGGCATAGAGTTTGTCGATGCAGAATTCGGCCCTGTGGGTGTTGCCGGTGATGTCGATCAGCAGGTTGCGGTAGAGCCTGTCGACCAGCCAGGGGTTGGGTGTCTTGCCTTGCGGTGTGGCGGCGAAGGCGATTTCCAGCTCATAGAGCATTTCATCTCGCCCTTCATCCACGCGGGGTGCTTGGCTGGTGGGGCCGATAAAGGTGCCGGAAAACAAATAGCTGAGGCTTGGGTGGTGCTGCCAGAGCGTAATCACACTCTGCAGCAAATCGGGACGGCGTAAAAACGGGCTATCGGCGGGAGTTGCCGCGCCGAGGGTTATATGGTTGCCACCGCCAGTGCCGGTGTGGCGTCCGTCCTGCATGAATTTTTCAGCGCCGAGGCGAGATTCGCGCGCCAGTTTGTAGAGCGCAGTGGTATTGGCCACCAGCTCACGCCAGCTGTTTGACGGGTGAATGTTGACTTCGACCACACCCGGATCGGGTGTGACTTTCAGACAACACAAACGGCTGTCGGCCGGGGGCTCATAACCCTCGATCACCACGGGTAAGCTGAGTGTGTCCGCTGTGGTTTCAACCGCTTGGAGCAGCGCGACAAAATCCTCTGTGCGCGTCATAGGCGGCAAAAATACGTGGACTTTACCGGCCCGAACTTCAATACAGAGCGCGGTGCGAATGACGCGCTGGCCAGAGTGATTGCGCCGCGGAAGACGCCGCTCAGTGGCGATAACGGGCCCGGCGTCTGTTGGCGAGGTCAGGTTTTCGTCTGAGCTAAGGGCCTCAGGCTCCGCTTTTTGTTTAACCGTTGCGGCTGGCGCCACGGCTTCCGCCAGGGCGGCCTTTTTCGCTAGACCTTTCCCATCCTGAGGCGTCGCATCCTGAGCCGGCTTAGCCTGCACAGGCTTATCGTCAAAGGGCTTCCCGTTAAGGGGCAAGGGCGCCTTAGGTGCAAAGGGGTCCTGTTCGGGAATGAAAAAGGGTTCATCCTCTTCGTGGTAAGGCAGAGCGGCAAGCGGCAAGCGAAGCCCCATCGGCGAGTCACCGGGGATCAGCACCAAGCGCCCCCGGCGCGTATGCCAGTAAGTACTGCACCAGGCGGTTCCCGTCAGGTCCCGCTCCAACGGGATCACAAACCCGGTTGGGGTATCAAAGCCTTGGTTTAGGACCCGTGCCAGTCGTTGCCGCTCCAGTGGGCTTTTGGCATCGGCGATTAGCGCATCCAGGTTTTTCGGCAAGGATTGCTCCTGTAGCAAATAGTGCAGGCCATCTTCGTAGACCGCTTGCACAAAATGCGCATCCAGCGCCAGCTCCGTCGCCAACTGTTGGCCAAAGCGCTTGGCATCGGCGAGGCTGTGGCCATAGTCCTTATCGACTCGCGCCAGCAAGGCGGGTTTGTGCCACAAAGGCTCGTCATCGCGGCGCCAGAATAACCCGAGCGCCCAGCGCGGTACGGGTTCACCGGGGTACCATTTGCCTTGCCCGTAATGCAAAAGTCCATGCGGGGCAAAATGGTCGCGCAGCTTAAGCAGCAGATCTTTCGAGAGGCGCAATTTATGCGAGCCGAGTGCCTCGGTATTCCATTCCGGGGCCTCCATGTCGTCAATCGACACAAAGGTGGGCTCGCCGCCTTGGGTTAAGCGCACATCCTGATCTTTAAGACGGCAATCGACGCTCTCGCCCAGCATTAAAATGTCGGCCCATTCGGCATCGCTGTAAGGTTTGGTAACGCGCGGATCCTCGTGGAAGCGAGAGACCGTATTACTATAAGCAAACGTGACTTCACACTCATCGGTAAAACCTTCAATGGGCGCGGCACTTTGCGGGCTGGGTGTGCAGGCGAGCGGGATATGGCCTTCGCCGGCAAAAAGCCCGGAGGTGGGGTCCAGGCCAACCCAGCCAGCACCGGGTAAAAATACCTCACACCAGGCGTGTAAATCGGTAAAGTCGGCGCTCGGGCCAGCGGGGCCGTCGAGGGGTTTTTCATCGGGTGCAAGCTGCACTAAATAGCCGGAGGCAAAGCGCGCCGCGAAGCCCAAATGGCGAAGGAGCTGCACCAATAACCAAGCCGAATCGCGGCAACTGCCTTTGCGAAGGCTGAGGGTTTCCTCTGGGGTTTGCACGCCGGGCTCCAAGCGGATGCAATAGCCAATGTGCTCTTGCACGCGCTGATTGAGGGCCACTAAAAAATCGTTGGTGCGCAGGCTCTCTGTTGGGATACGACGCAAAAATGCCTCAAAGGCGCTGCCACAGTCCTGTTTTTCGAGATAGGGCAATAAGTCGTTTTTCAGTGCAGAGGGGTAATCAAAGGGCGTAGTTTCGGCATAGCTATCGAGAAAAAAATCAAAGGGATTAATCACCACCATATCCGCGAGGACTTCCACCTCAACCGATAATCGCGCGGTTTTTTCAGGAAACACAATGCTTGCTAAAAAATTGCCATAGGCATCTTGCTGCCAATTAATAAAATGGTTGGCCGGCGTGATTTTCAAACTGTACGCATGGATGGGGGTGCGGCAATGGGGGGCAGGGCGCAGGCGAATAATGTGCTTGCTAAGCGCAACGGGCCGGTCAAAGGTGTAGTGCGTATTGTGCTGAAGTGCAACGCGAATGGTCATAATAATTCCTACAGAATGCGCTAGGCGGGAAACCAGGTTTCTCGAATTTTCTGGTGCATATTCATGATGTGCAGTTGCAAGGTATTGACGTAGTCGCGCAGGGGTTGACCTGTGAGCGTTGGATCAAAATCGGCAAAGATGCCCTGTTCAATGGTGGCGAGGTCGGCCGCTAACCCGTCGGCGTGGGGCAGGTGCGCGCAGGTATGGCTAATGGCGTTTAAGCAGTGTTTTACCGATTTTGGGAAGGCCGGGTCGCGCAATAAATAATTGACAACAGAATATCCATTAACTGATTCATGGGTGGCGCGTCTATAAGTGTGGTCTGCATTCAGTGAACGCAGTAAATTTAACCAAATAATTTGACGGCTGTTGAGAATATCGTCTTGGTCGACAGTTTCGATAATGGCGGCCAAAGCAGCATCGATATTGCGCGAGGTGTTGTCAGCGCGTTCCAAATTGCGCCCCAACCGCATAAAATACCAGGGCGCATCATGGGGCATATCACTGAAGAGCACCCCTAGAATTTGCTGACAACCGCGAATAACCTGGTTTAAAAATTCGTGCCGTTGACTGCGGTTAACGCCCTGTCCGCTTTTTGCTTGGACAAACAAATGCATTTCATTGATGAGATACCAGATGTCGGTGGGGACGACATCGCGCGTGGTGCGCACATTTTCCCGCAGTGCGCGAATGCTGGCCAGCATGGAGGATGGATTGCTGTCATCGGCTATCAAAAACACCATCACATTGCGCTCATCGCGCTGGCTATACCGTTTGGCAAAATCGGCATCGAGGCTGTTAATGGATATCAGGTTATACCAGCTCAATTTCACACTGCGGGGTAAATCAAATAATAATTTGTCGTAAATGCTAATTAAACGCGCTGTGCTTTCAACCCGCTCAAGATAGCGCGCAGCCCAGTAAACACGCTCAGCCACTTTTGATAACAACATAATGACACTCCTACGCTGATGCGATGCTGTTGTGGTGATCCACTATCCAGGTATCTTTGCTGCCGCCGCCCTGGGACGAGTTGACGACCAAGGACCCTTCCCGCATGGCCACTCGCGTTAAACCCCCGGTTGTGACATAACTATTTTTCCCCTGCAAAATAAAAGGGCGAAGATCAAGGTGCCGAGGTTGGGGGCTATGTTCTCCAATAAAAGTCGGCGCCGTTGAGAGCGCCAGCGTTGGCTGGGCGATGTAATTGCGCGGATTCGCTTTAATTAAGCCGGCGAAGGTTTCGCGTTCCTGGGCGGTGGAATGTGGGCCCACCAGCATGCCATAGCCGCCGGATTCATTTGCGGGTTTCACCACGAGTTTATCGAGGTTGGCGAGCACATAGGCTCGAACATCGTCTTGGTAACAGAGGTAGGTCTCGACATTGGGCAATATCGGGTCTTGATCCAGATAATACTTGATGATGGCCGGCACAAAGGCGTAAACCACCTTGTCATCGGCGACACCGGCACCCGGTGCATTGGCAAGAGCCACATTGCCCGCTCGCCAAGCACGCATCAGGCCTGGAACACCCAGCACCGAGTCGGGGTGAAATACTTCTGGATCCAGAAATAAATCATCAATACGTCGGTAGATCACATCCACTCGGGCGAGGCCTGCGATAGTTTTCATGTAGACCACATGATCGCTATCGACCACTAAATCGCTGCCTTCTACCAGCTCTGCGCCCATTTGTTGGGCTAAAAAAGCATGCTCAAAATAAGCCGAGTTGTAGATGCCGGGCGTCAGTACCACTATCACCGGCTTTTCGCCTTGGCGTGGCGACAAGCTGCATAGCATGTCAAATAAACGCGCCGGGTAATCGCCAATGGGCGCTATATCGACCTTTTCAAAAATTTCTGGTATCACCCGTTTCATGATGGAACGATTTTCCAACATATAGGACACCCCCGAGGGAACGCGCAGATTATCTTCCAGCACGTAAAACTCGCCGTCCGAGTCGCGCACCAAATCGGTGCCGCAGACATGGGCCCATGTTCCAAAAGAGGGCGACACCCCCTCGCATTCTTTGCGGTAATTTTTCGATTGTTTCAGCACAAATTCCGGGACTATGCCGTCTTTGATGACTTTTTGATCGTGATAAAGGTCCTGAATAAACAGGTTGAGGGCCTCTAGACGTTGCTTCAATCCGGCGGCTGTTTTGTCCCATTGGTGTTTGCTGATCACGCGCGGGATTATGTCAAAGGGCCAGGCCCTATCGATATTGCCCTCGTCGGTGTAAACCGTAAAGGTCACGCCCATCGCTTTGATAGTCGCCTCGGCGACCTGGCGCCGCGCGGCAATATCCTGTGGCGACAAACTGCGCAGGTATTGCAATAGGGTATCTGCCTCGGGGCGAGCCTGGCCATCGGCCGTAATCAGCTCGTCGTAAAAGGCGCTTGCGTTGTATTGATTCCAGAGTTGATGCATAAAGGGGCTGCCTTATGGGATAGTCCTCCACACCCCTGCATCAACCGCACCAACTTGTTGTTGTATCCTTGGCGCTGTCTGCAGCTAGGTATGGTTCACACTGTTTTGTTATCACAATGCTTTGTTAACAGTTACACGGGTTTTTCGCAACTGTCTTGCCGCAAACCCAATAAACCCCACTGCCGTTACCGGGCAAGAGCCTCGCGTAAAGCTAGACTTTTACTTAAAATTGTTATCCAATTGGCTGGCTCGCTTTGGATATTGCTGTCTCTTTTGTTGGATATTTTGGCCTCTAGAGAGCCGTTAATAATGACTGAATGTTGTACCTTGGCTAGTCCTTTAATGCAGGATAGCAGTCAAGCCCCTGAGAAATGCGTATCGGATTTTTTAGCAGCCTAGGAAAAGACATAGCGTGCACTAGAGTGTATCCGAGAGGATGCGTAAAGTCATTGCAAATGATTTTTTAGGTTATCTGTATCGATTGCTTTTGAGATATTATGCGCCATTTATTTTTTTTAATATTGTTTTTTGTGTCTGCATGCACTGGCTCGCCAGAGCCTCCGGCGTCGAGGGAGCCAATCACTTTTGATAGCCCAAGAAGTAATGAGGTTGTTGAAGCTGGTTCATTAATTCCAGTAGTTTTTTCTGTAGATCCTGCTCAAGAATTTGTAGCAGTCACTCTATCTGTTAATGGCCGTTTGGTTCGCCTGGTGAATACTGAGCAGTCCCTTTGGCGTGTTGATCCATTAGATAGTGGGCTGCTGACGTTTTTGCCGGGAGAGCATAAGCTGACGGCAAAAGTAGAGGCGAAAGATGGAACGATTCATAGTCGAACAATTACAATTCATGCTGCACCTATAACTCCGTTGGTGCCACTAGTGCCTAGTGATTTTCGCATTACTGAAGTGCTCATGATGGATGCTGATAGCGATAGAGTATATGAAAAATTTAATTCATTTTATGAAAAATCAATAGCGGCCACTGTGCCGATAGACGCTATACCTGCAGGCGATTTGAAGTTCAAAATTTTTTATGAAGGCGATGTAAAATTTAAAAAGTTTTATGCAAGATTGTGTTTTTTTGACGCGTTAGAATGCATACGAAACGGCTTGGAAGTCCTATTGAATGGAAAAAACTATATGGAAGTTATTGTCAGGCATGACAATATTTTTTCTGGTGCGACTAATTCTTTGCTTCTTGATTATGAATCGACTTCTGGTGGGGATGTCGTTTTTAAAGACTTGCTTTTTGAAATTCGCTTTCGGGTAGTTGAGTCCAAAGTTACGGTTAAAACACGTACACTTAATCTATCGCAAAGTATTGGCAGTAACCTGCCGATGACTGCAGAGATTGTGATAGATAATTTGGGTGAGAAATCGGGTGATTATGAATTTCATAATATTCCAAAATGGCTTACGTTAACCACACTAAAAGGAAGATTAGAGCCTCTAAGCACTGTCAAGGTGGTTGCCGTAGCCCAAGCATGCACCGAGCCCTTAGCGGATACGGCTGTGATACAAGTATTAGCCGAAGGGGTTTACACCGATATTTTGGTTGAGCGGGACTGTGTTAATGGTCCCTTTGTTGATTTAGCTCTTGATCGTGTCTATTTTAATCAGTCGATACCTGTTAATGATTCGCTGGCGACTTCTGAGGGGCATGATATTGAGTTGGTTAAAGGTCGAAAGGGGATTGTACGCGCTTTTGTAACAACAACGGACGCTGCTGATAGGCGCTTACCGCAGGTTATGCTTTACTACCGCACAGCCAGTGGTCAAGAGGGGAGTTACGCATTAACTGGGCCTAAGTCAGTGCCTAAAACGATTTATGAGGGCCTTTTGGAATACACGTTTAATGTGGATTTGCCGACCAGTTTTTTTGCATTCGGTACTGAATACTATGTGGTGCTAGACCCAGGAAATCAAATAACAGAGCGTTTTGAAAATAATAATCGCTACCCGCGTGAAGGCTATATACCCTTAAAAATTCGTGATGTGCCGCCGCTTAAACTCACATTCATTCCGATGGTAAAAAGCGGTAGTGCTAAAGTGCCGAAATTAACAGAGGATGATATTCCCGTGTTAATGCAAAGCACGCTGGCGTTAATGCCATTAGAGGATTACGATATTTCTATTCGCCAGCAGCCGTTTGTCTACACCCGTAAAACCTGGGGAGGGGTCTTGGGTGAATTAGAGGTACTGCATAACACAGATAGAACGGAGGTTTTATATTATGGTGTGGTGCCAGAACTCATTACTACCGAGGATATTGGTGGCCTAGCGAGCCTAGGTCAAAATACGGCTATCGGCCTTGCCGATCCTGATATCATTGCGCATGAGTTGGGACATAACTTTGGTTTACGCCATGTAGATTGCGGCTATCCTGAGTACCTGGATTTAAAGTATCCTCATGAAAACGGAGAAATTAATCTTTGGGGTTACAATATTTTATCTGGTTTCTTGAAATCTCCGGGTCATAAGGATTTTATGAGTTATTGCGGCCCTGCTTGGATTAGTGCTTACCATTATCGCAAGCTCTTGTCGTGGCGTGGTGGGGACCTGTATCCGAATGTTATTGCCGCACAAAAGCCAGCGCTAGAATCTTTTAATGATGGTGAACAAGAACTTTTAATCATTAGCGGGACGCTTGATGGTGAGGTGGCTAATGTAGAACACGTTTATCGTGCCCGAGGTGTGGCCCAACTCAATGGTGCGACCGATCTGTATACCCTCATTCTATTCGGCGCTGACGGCAGTGATATTTACCGCGGTCAATTTGATATAACACCCGTTAGCCATGGTGTGCAGACACTCTTTAGCGCCAAAATTCCTGGACGGCAGATTACAAAAGACATCGCAAGAATTAGAATTGAGCGCAATGGCACGGTTTATTTGGATGAGCCCTGGCAAGAAAGTCCTGAAGTATCGCTTGAGCGTTTGCCTTTAGGGACTACTGCAGTAGCTATTGATTCAGATCGGATTCGCATTCAATGGAAAGCAGATGACATGACGTCGCTTTGGGTTAAAGATATTCAAACAGACAATATTCTCGCCATAGATACTACGGGTGAGGTTATTGTTTACAGTCAAAGCCGCTTGTTGGAACTGAAGTACACCCATCAAGGCCGAGAAAAAACCACCCTAGTCGAGGTTGAGTAGTAAAAACGATTTCACCCGCTTACGATTTGCAGCACTAGACACCGAGCACGCTGTTCCTCGTTACGCAGATTCAACTCACGGCCTAGTGAATGGCTCATCTCTTTTGGGGTGCTGGTGGTCACTTTTATGGTCTTGGTCGGTGACTCGATGGTTATTACTGATCCGTTAAACTGGTGCAGAACCATAGCCCCGCGCCCTGCGGCGCATGGTTGGCGGGGTTGGGTGGCAGGTTATTCAAAGAACGCTTTTGCGCTCGTCAGGTTACAGGAGCCGGTTTGCTCGTCACAGGCTTCGATCAGTAAAAAAAGCGCTTGATTGGCAGTGTTGGCGCTGAAGAGTGATGTGATCACAGAGTCCTGCTCCTCACCATTGTCGATCACGCAATTGAGACTGTCGCGGATTTGGTTGGCGCCGTTGGACGTTTGGCTGTAATAACAGTTCGCCCAATCACCACCATTGCAGCGGCTGGGTGAGCAGGATTTTCGCGCGATTTCGATGGCTTGGGAGAGGCTGTTGCGGTCATTGATATAGAGCGTCAGATCGTAGCGATCAAAATGCTCTTGCTCCCAATAGAGCTCGAAATAACCGTCATTTCGAAAATGCAGCACGCTCGGGGTGTTAGTGAAGGGGCCGTTGCGGCCTGTATTGCTGTAACCCAGGGTGTCGATGATCTCAAGCTGCGACAGCTTGGGAGGGGTTGTGTCATAGCCGGAGTCATAGCCTGGGCCTTCCGAATTACACCCCGCAAGCAGCCCGGCTGCACACAGCAGGCCGGCGGACAGCTTGAGGCGAGCGACACTGGCAAGTTTGGGAATGCCGTACTGGGTGGCAGGGTGAAAAAAGGGCTGGCTCATGGCATGGCTCCGGGTGATTCCAGTTTTACCCTGGTATAACTACTCGTCGCTGACTGAATTGCAGATGAATCAGGCCGAGTGATTGCGCGCTTGCAATTGCTGTGCAGCCTCTTTGGCGAAGTAGGTGAGGATGCCATCAGCACCGGCGCGCTTCATACACAACAGGGACTCCAAAATCACATCGGGTTTCAAAAAGCCTTCCCGTATGGCGAGCGACTGCATGCTGTATTCCCCGCTCACCTGATACACGAGCGTCGGGACACCAAACGTATCTTTCACTTGGCGGACTATATCGAGATAGGGCATGCCGGGTTTGACCATGACCATGTCAGCACCTTCGCTCAAATCCAAGGCGACTTCATGCAGAGCTTCGTTGCGATTGGCTGGATCCATTTGGTAAGTCGCCTTGTTGCTTTTGCCAAGCTGAGCGGCCGAGCCTACAGCGTCGCGAAAGGGGCCATAGTAGGCTGAAGCATACTTAGCGGCATAGGACAGCAGCCCCGTGTTGATAAAACCGGCACCGTCGAGCGAGGCGCGGATGGCGCCGATGCGGCCATCCATCATGTCGGAGGGCGCAATGATGTCGGCGCCAGCCTGGGCGCAAACGAGTGCTTGCCGCTGCAATGCCGCCACGGTGGCATCATTCAGCACATAGCCAGCATCATCGATCAGGCCATCTTGGCCATGGCTGGTATAGGGGTCGAGGGCGCCATCGCAGATGATACCAAGCGTTGGAAAGCGGCTTTTTAAAGCGCGGACCGTGCGGGCGACAAGCCCCTGTTCATCAAAAGCCGCCTCGCCACCTGGTGTTTTTAGTGAAGGGTCAATGTGCGGGAAAATCGCCAAAGCCGGTATTCCGAGGCTCACCAGACTCTCGACTTCGTGCAGCAAACGGTCGAGGCTCCAGCGGCAGACGCCGGGCATGGATGCTATAGGGTCTTGCCGATTGACGCCCTCTGTCACAAAAACGGGCAGAATCAAGTCGTCTGGGCTGAGGCTGTTTTCGCGCACCAGCCGCCGCGAAAAGTCGTTAAAACGATTGCGACGCAGGCGTGTATGCGGAAACTGGCGATTCAAATGCATGGTATTGGCTCTGTCGAGGATGTATTGGAGGCTGGAGGTTGCGCTAAAAAACCGTTTGAGCGGGCTTAGACAAATAGGAAGGCCGTCAACCCAATTAACAGCATTAGCAAGGCAACTCCCATAACGTAGACCACTTTGGGCACGATTTCGCCGTTGGGTGCGTCGGATCGATTGCCGGGAGAGGTGGGGCGCGTGACCCATTGTTTGGGTACTTGCGTGGGCTCTTCCGGCGGCTGAGCCAAGGCTTGTGCAACGGCTGATCGCGGTAAGGTCAAGCCTGGGCCAAAGACTCTAAAGCTGTAAACATCCAGCGTCAGCTTGTCACCGGCTTGCAGCATAGCCGACAAGCTGCGCTCATCATTGACAAAGACACCGTTGTCGGACTGCAAATCCTCCACCCAGAGGCCGCCCGGCTTTTCTTCAAAGCGCGCATGCTCTTTTGAGAGGTGAGTGCCGGGAAAAGCGATATCGCAGTGTTTGCTGCGGCCTATGACAAGGCTGGGTGGTGCCGCGGGTTTTGCGGAATCGGCGTCTTGGCGTGCAGTATGAAAACGCAGAGGGAATTCGCGCCCAGCGAAAAACCCCGTACAAGCGATCAACGACCAGGTGTAATCGCGAGCTTCTTTGAAGGGGTCTACCACCCGGATTTCGATATCGCCAAGCTTGATCACATCGAGGCAGGCGATGGCGTGCTGGGTGACAGCAATGCCATTGACCCAGGTGCCCTGTTGGCTGCCAAGGTCTTTTAAGACATAGGTTTGCCGGCTGCAGCTGATTTTGGCGTGTTGAGGGCTGACGGAAGCATCATCGATAACCAAATGGTTATCGTCGCCGCTGCCGAGGGTAAAGTTTTTCTCGACTACCCAAATGGGTTCTTGACGACCATCGTTAAATTCAAGTTTTAACATGTGCACCCCGCGCTAAGGGGGGCGATTATACAAGTAGCGTTTCACAAAAAAAAACAGCCTTGCTGCACAAAGCGGCGACTCGTTTGGGGTGTCTGAGCACAGGTGCTGCATTCTACGTGTCGCGCTTAACGCTTTCGCGTAGAATGCCGGCCTTTTCAACAGGCTTTTGTTCAACAGACCCTTGTTCAACAGACTCTTACCCGCATTTCAAAGGTGCCGTTTATGATTGATCAACTTGCCGCAGTTTGGCTTGGCTGGGTGATACGCAACCCGAAAAAAGTCTTTGTGTTTTGGTTGCTGATCTTGATTGTGGCTGTTGCGGGCCTTCCCAGGTTCCGGCTGGATGCCTCGTCTGAGTCCTTAACGCTTGAGCGCGACACGGATTTGGAGTTTTTCCGCCAAGTGTCTCAGCAATACGACAGCGGTGATTTTTTGGTGGTGACCTTCACCCCCAATACCCCGCTGTTTGAGGCGCCCGCGCTAAAAACACTGGGGCAGCTGCATCAGGACCTTGCCGGCATCGAGGGGATTACCTCGGTCAATAGCTTGGTCAATGTGCCATTACTCTATAGCCCGAAACGCGGCCTGCGCGAGATGGCCAAGAGCCCTCGAACGCTACTGCAAGAGGGTGTGGACTGGCAAATGGCTAAAGCGGAATTTCTGCAAAGCCCTGTCTACCGCGACATGATTTTAAGTGAAGACGGCAACACCACGGCTTTGCAGCTGAATTTAGCCGTGGATCATCGTTATATTGAATTGGTAACCGAGCGCGACAGGTTGCGTGAAAAAGCCAATCAGGGTGATTTGTCGCCAAATGAGGCTGCCGAGTTTGAAGCCGTTAAGAGTGCATTTTATAGCCATCGTTTAGCCGCTGAAAAAGCCAACCATGCGCGTGTGCAAGCCGTGCGCGATACCTTGGCGAATTATCGGGATCAAGGTCAGATTTATGTTGGCGGCGTCACTATGATTACGAGTGACATGATCAGCTTTATTCGCCAGGATTTGCTGGTTTTTGGTGGTGCGGCAGTCCTTTTTATGGTGTGTGTGCTTGCCGTGATATTCAAAAGTCTGCGGTTTGTCATTCTGCCTATGGTGATTTGTACGAGCAGTGTGGCGATGACCCTGGGGTTGGTGTGTTGGTTGAATTGGAATTTAACCGTGATTTCATCCAACTTTGTTGCCTTATTATTAATTGTGGCTTTAGCGCTCGTGATTCATTTGGTGGTGCGTTATCGCGAGTATGCCGCCGCCGAACCCGGCTGGGATCAGCCCACATTGGTACTGGCTACTGCAAAATATATGTTTAAGCCTTGTTTATACACCGCGTTGACTACCATCGTAGCCTTTGTCTCCTTGGTGATCAGCGGCATCCGGCCTGTGATTGATTTTGGTTGGATGATGACGATTGGACTCTGTTTGGCGTTATTTTGGACATTTACGCTTCAGCCGGCACTGATGGTGATGTTAAAGCGCGATCAACCCGATATTGCTCAGGTCAAAGACGACACCCCTATCTCCGCCTACTGCGCAAAAATTGTTGAAAAAAACGGGTCCATCATTCTTGTTATTTCGGTCATTTTAATGGCCTTAAGTACCTGGGGTATCCTGCGTTTGCAGGTTGAAAATCGTTTTGTGGATTATTTTCACGAGGATACTGAAATTCACAAAGGCTTGACCTTAATTGATCAAAAATTGGGTGGCACAACCTCGCTCGATATTATTTTAACGCCCAAAGCAGCCCCTGTTTTGACCCAAGTGACAGCGCAGCCAGCCTTCGCTGAAGGTGAGGATCCTCTGGGGGATGTAGAATCGAGCGAAGCAGCCGCAGCACAGGAACAGACCGGCTCGAATACTGCCGACTCTGGCGAAGAGGCAGACCCGTTTGGCGAGGATCTGGGAGCAGAGGCCTTTGCAACCGACGAGACGGCGCCACCAGCGAGCCTTTGGATGACAGTCGCGGGTTTACAATTTATTCAGCGCCTGGTGGATTATTTAGAAGCGCAGCCGGAAATTGGCAAAGTCCAGTCATTGGCGACGCTCTATGAAATTGCCAAGGACATGAATGGCGGTGTGAATGATTTTGAATTAGCTGTCATGCAAAATGCGCTAACGCCGGAAATCGAAGCGGTATTGGTGCAGCCCTATTTAGATAAAAAGACAGACGAAGTGCGCATCACCTTGCGGGTTCACGATACGTATCCGGGGCTTGCGCGTGCGGAATTGGTGTCGCGCCTGCAGAAGGGCATTGCCGAGTTGCCGGGCGTCGAGGCTGAGGGTGTGCGTTTTAGCGGTTTGTTGGTGCTCTATAACAATATGCTGCAGAGTTTATTCACGTCGCAAATTGCCACCATTGGCGCTGTGTTTATTGGGATTGGATTGATGTTTCTCGTGTTATTTCGTAGTCTGCTGGTTACCTTGGTTGCCTTGATCCCCAATTTATTGGCGGCGGCACTTATTTTGGGTGGCATGGGTATTTTCGGCATTCCGCTCGATATGATGACCATTACCATCGCCGCGATTACCGTTGGTATGGGCGTCGACAATACTATTCATTATATCCATCGCTTTAAAATGGAATTTAATCAGACGGGTGATTATGTGCTGTCCATGCACAGGTCCCATGCTTCAATTGGACGAGCCATGTATTACACCACGGTTATTATTGTGTTCGGTTTTGGCATCATGGTGTTGTCGCAGTTTATTCCGACAATTTACTTTGGGCTGCTCACGGGGCTTGCCATGATTGCAGCCTTGCTCGGCGCACTCTTTTTGTTGCCGCAATTGATTCAGGTGATCAAGCCGTTTAAGCGGCTTCAGGCCGCTTAAACGATGCATTCTGCCCGACGCACTTGGCGCTGAAGTCAGATGCTGCGGGTGGCGGTTGTAGGCTTCCGGTCTATGCGGCATTTTAAATGATTTAGCCTAAACTGAATGCGAGACAACCTTTTGGAGACAGGCTCTTTTGGAGGCCATAGTGGAAAAAATCAGTACGCGCATCACGCCCGATGTCACCCTGGATGTGTTATCGCAGTGGGAAGTGGCTCGTTTGGCACAAAGCAGCCGCACCGACCTTTATGAAACGTTTCGTCGGTGCGTTCTCGCGGTCTTAAACACCGGTAGTGAATCCGATAGTACACAAGAGGTGTTGGATGCCAATCCCAGTTTTTCAGTATCGATTATTCAGCAAGAACGTGGTATCAAATTAGAAATTCACGATGCGCCGTCCAATGCTTTTGTGGATGGCAAAATGATTACGGGTATCAAAGAGCACGTTTTTGCCGTTTTGCGGGATTTGGTGTATATCCACAATGAATTAAATGCGAATTGTTCGCTGGATTTAACACAGCAAGACGATATCACCAACGCGGTATTTCATATTTTGCGCAATGCAGGTGTTTTTAAACACAATACTCAGTGCAATTTAGTGGTGTGTTGGGGCGGGCATTCGATTGGTGAAACTGAATACCAGTATACCAAAGAGGTCGGTTATCACATGGGGTTGCGCGGGCTGGATATTTGCACCGGTTGCGGCCCTGGCGCCATGAAAGGGCCCATGAAAGGAGCGGCCATTGCCCATACCAAACAGCGCCAGGAGGGGCGTTACATCGGCATTACTGAGCCGGGAATTATCGCTGCCGAATCGCCCAACCCGATTGTAAATAATCTGATTATTATGCCCGATATCGAAAAGCGCCTCGAGGCGTTTGTGCGTACGGGTCACGGCATTGTTGTTTTCCCGGGTGGGGCGGGTACAGCGGAGGAGATTTTGTATATTTTGGGAATTTTGTTAAACCCCCAAAATGCCGACATTCCATTTCCGTTGATTTTTACTGGCCCCAAGTCAGCAGAAGGCTATTTTGCGCAGATTGATGATTTTATTGTGCGAACACTGGGTAAAACCGCTCAGGCGCGCTACCGCATTATTATTGATGACCCGGTGGCAGTATCCCGCGCCTTGCGCGAAAGCTTGCAAGCTGTGCAAGCCTATCGTCGAGAAAAGCAGGATGCCTATTATTTTAATTGGCTGCTCGCGATTGATGAGGATTTTCAGCATCCCTTTAAACCCACGCACGCCTCTATGGCGACGTTGAATTTAACACACAATCAACCTGTGCATAAATTAGCCGCTAATTTGCGTAAAGCCTTTTCCGGTATTGTGGATGGCAACGTCAAAGCTGATGGTATTCGCGCTGTGCAAGAACATGGGCCCTATGACATTTCTGGCGCCCCCGACATTATCGAACCGTTGGATGCGCTGTTAAAGTCGTTCGTGGCGCAAAAGCGGATGAAAATCCCGACGTCGGAGTATGTTCCCTGCTACCGTATTATCAAATAATCGGTTTTATTAAATAGTCGATATCGTCTAACGCTGAAGCAAGGACGCTTTTGATGATTGCGTTGTCATAGCTCTGCTGCTCTTGCATCCTGTGTATGTGGTCGCAAAAGTGAAAAAAACTGGGCAAGGGTCGCCCCCTCGCGTTGCATAGTCAGGCTGTTTTGGTAGATTCTTGCTGTCATGGTATGAGGCCATAGCCTTGAATTGCCTTCAGCAGGAGAACGGCATGTTTAAAAAAATAGCGTTGACGTGTTCGGTACTGAGCCTAGCGGCTTGTATGGCAAAAGATCCGACGGCGTCTTCATCAGTGGTGGTTGTGTCGTCAAGTAGCATCACCACTTCGGTTAGCCGCTCAGCGGATACGAGTAGTCGCGCTTCGTTGAGTGCGTCATCGGTGCGGTCAAGCCAGTCCAGTGCTGTGTTGCCCTCGAGTGTGGCGTCTTCATCCTCAGTGATTGTCGTCCCGTCTAGCGTGCCGAGTTCCTCAAGTCGTCCTGCGAGTTCATCGACTCAGTCCTCGGTCAGATCCAGCAGCCTGGTGGCTATATCCAGCTCATCCGCCCCGGTCGTCGGCGGGTTTGATGTCGCCGAAGCCAAGGAGCTTTACCGGGTTCATTGTGTCGAGTGTCACGGCGTGACCGGTGAGGGCACAATAAAGTTGCCTGTACCGGTTAAAGGCAAAAGCTACGCAGCAATTATGTTGAAAACCGACCTGGGCGGAAATATGCCATCGGGCAAAGGGCCGCTGACCGGAAAAGAGTACTCGCCGCAGCAATGTGTTGGCGATTGCGCGCATCAGATCGCCACTTATATCAGCCAAGGGTTTCCGGGTGCCTTAAGTGTTGAGGCGGATCCTGAGCTGGGTTTTTCAGGTTGTAAAGAGGTTGAAGGAGCGCCGGCTTCACGCGCTGTGCGACTTTTGACTCGCCATGAATATCAAAACAGCGTCAATGATATTTTTAAGTTGAAGCTGGATTTGACTGCGAATTTTCCGCCTGAAGGGCGCGATCACGGCTTTACCAATAATGCGGACATAGCTTTTGTGTCTGCACGTCACTTAGATGTGTATTTTGCAGCCGCTGAACGCGTTGCTGCTGAGGCGACAAGCCAAAATAATTTTAATAATGCCATTTCGCAGAACGGCCCTAATTGCAACTCCAATGAGCACTGCCTCGAACAGGTTATGAATACCTTCGGCAACCGTATTTTTAGGCGACCACTCACCAGTGTCGAGCAAACAGCTTACTTGGCCTTTTTCAAAAAGGGCATTACAGACTTCAACCACACAGACCATTTCAGGCAGGCGGTTCGCCAAGGTATTCAGGCACTTTTGATGTCACCGAATTTTTTCTATCGCCAAGAGATGGGTACTAAAGAAGGCGAATTTTATCGATTAAACGATTTTGAGATGGCAACCTTGATTGCCTATACGTTTACCGGCTCCACCCCTGATGATGTGTTGTTGCAGGCGGCGCGCAATCAACAGGTGCGCACTAAACAGCAATTTAAAGAACAGGCCGAGCGTCTGTTGAAGCTGGAGAAGGGTAAAGATCAAATGGCCCACTTTGCCGTGGAATGGTGGGATGCAGGGCTTGAGTTGGTCGGCTCCAAAAACCCTGATTTTTATAAAGGCTATGGTCCAGACGTGATTCAGGCGATGGTCGGTGAAATGAAAGCCTTCTTTAAGCATGTCACTTTTGATAGCACTGGCAAGTTTCAAGAGCTTTATCAACCGGGTTACACCCTGTTGAATGACATCCTGTCCCGTTTTTATGGTATCGGGTCTGGGATGAACAGCAATTTCCAAAAAGTGATGACAGCTCAGCGCGGCGGCATACTGTCACTGGGTGCTATTGCAGCCTCTAACGCCAGCACTGAAGAGTCATCGCCCGTCAAACGCGGCGTTTTCGTACGGGAGCAATTAATGTGTGATCCGCTGCCACCCTTGCCGCGTGATGTCAATATTCCCAACCCTGATTTGGATCCCACCAAGCCGATGCGTGAACGCTTTGAGGCCCATTCTGTGAATGCAGACTGCTGGACTTGCCATAAGTTTTTTGATGACATTGGCTATGCAATGGAGATTTATGACGCTTCCGGTAAATTCCGCACCCAAGAGAAAATGTATAACTGGGAAACTAAGGAAGTCATTCGTGAGCTCAACATTCAAACAGATGGCAAGGTTATTAATATTGATGGAAGTGACGAGCATCGGTTTGATGATCTCGCGGGTCTAGCCAAAATTATGGCCGAGGCCAGCTCCACCAAATCCTGTATGACAACACAATACTATCGCTACACCATGGGCTATAAACTGACCGATGCGGACCAGTGTGCGATTAAAAATCTGAATAAAACCTTTGCTGATAGTCAATTTGATATCAAATCGCTGCTCATTGGCATTACGCAGCTCGATTCCTTTTCTTTACGTAAATAGGCCTGACGCATGAAAAATCGTATTCGAAATACTCGACGCCGTTTTATTCGCGGTGCCTTTGTGGCAGGAACGCTTTCCCCCTTGGCGATGACCTTGGCGCGCCCCGTTTTAGCAGCGGGTGAAAACAGGCCGCGAGCGATATTTGTGTATATGCCAGACGGTGTCTATGCGCCTAAAAATGCCGATGGCAGCACCTCTGACAGCGAAGCGGCCTGGCACCCTATTGGCGACGGCGTTGCGACAGGCAGGGGCTACTCCATTGCAAAATCCCCCAAGTTGAATCAGATGACTGCCGCTTTCGAGCCCATCAAACAGCACATAACCTTTTTGCAAGGTTTAGATATGAAGCTTGGTGGTGGTTCGCATCAAGGGGGTGCGCAAAAAGTGTTGACCGGTAACGGCAAAAACTCGCTGGATGTCGTCTTGGGCCAACAAGACAATATTGGCGGAAAAACACCCCTGCGCAACATTAATCTCGGTGCTATGGCTAACTTTCAGGCCGGCACCACTGACCATGTCCATTACTTAAATGGTGTGTCGATCAAGCCCGAAGACGACCCCGTTTCTGCCTTTAACCGCGTTTATGGCTTGTCGTCGAGTGGAGCCGCACCGGGCGGTTATGACCCGCGTAAAGATCTCGTGAGTTTGGCGCGCACTGAAATCAACGCCTTGTTGAAAAACGATTTGGGTATGGATGAGCGCGTTAAATTGCAAACACACATCGATGCACTGAACGATTTGCAAAAGCGTTTGGATGGCGTGGCCAGTGGCGGTGGTGGCGGCTCTGCCGGCGGCTTGTGTGATGTCAATAGTTACAACCCCACGAAGTTTGATACGCGAAGTGCAGATGGTATTTACCCACCAAAAATTCACCTCGAAGATAATTTTAAGCCTATTGCCGATTTGCAGGTGGACTTGATCACCCGTTTATTGGCTTGTGATATGACGCGCGTTGCCGGTTTGCAACTGTCGCACACCACCTCAAACTTCCGTAGCCATCACAGTATTTCGCATAACTTTAGTACCGCTTGGATTAACTCATTAAATTTCTTTTATGGATTTTTAATCAAGCTCGTTAACCAGTTAAAAATGACGCCGGACGGCACCTCTAACTTGCTCGATAATACGTTAATTTATGTGTATAGCTGCTTAAGTGATGGCAAGCTGCATGATCACCGTGATATGCCATTTTTCTTAATTGGTGGGCACAACTATGGCATTCAAGGCAACCGTAAGATCCGTTATGCCCTAAATGCCGAAGGCGATGGTCGCGGCGTGGATCATACTAAATTGCTGGTCAGTATTGCCAAGTATATGGGACATGATATTGACAGCTTTGGCACCAATCCGGTTACCGGAGAGTTGCCGGGGCTTTACGACGCCTAAATGATATCGCGTGGCGCGGCTGCCTGTTGCCAAGCAGCCGATGAATGAAAAACGAATGGTGCGAATAGTCTTGTGATATTCGCACCATTTTTTATTGGCTTTGATTAATCAGAAAGGCCTGTGCTATCGAGTTCAACCACTTGCCAGGGTAGGCCGTAAGCGTTGAGATCAGCCATAAACGGATCCGGATCGAACTGCTCCATATTCCACACGCCGGGTTTGCGCCAGAGGCCCTCAAGTAACATTTTTGCACCGATCATGGCGGGCACGCCGGTGGTGTAGCTAATCGCTTGCGACTGCACTTCACGATAGCAGGCTTCGTGGTCGCAAATGTTGTAGATATACACTATGCGAGTTTCGCCATTTTTAATGCCTTTGGCGACACAGCCAATACAGGTTCGCCCTTTGGTTAGAGCGCCTAGGCTGGCAGGATCTGGCAGTAGTGCCTTTAAAAATTGCAGTGGCACGATTTTTACGCCTTGGTATTCAACGGGCTCTATGCCGGTCATGCCTATATTTTGCAGAACCTCTAAATGTTTTAAGTAATTATCGCCAAACGTCATCCAAAATCGTGCTCGGCGAATGTCAGGAAAGTGTTTGACCAAGCTTTCCAATTCCTCGTGGTACATGAGATACATGTTTTTAGGGCCTATGCCCTCGGGAAAATCATAAACGGCTTTAACCGACAAGGGGTCGGTTTCGACCCAGTTGCCATTGTCGTAATAACGTCCTTTGGCCGTGACCTCACGAATATTGATTTCCGGGTTAAAGTTGGTGGCGAAAGCCTGACCATGATCGCCGTCATTACAGTCGATGATATCAAGCTCGTGAATCTCATCGAAGTAATGTTTTTTTAAATAGGCGGTATAGACATTGGTGACACCTGGATCAAAACCGCTTCCAAGCAGTGCGGTCAGGCCGTGCGACACAAATTTCTCGTGATAGGCCCATTGCCAGGCGTATTCAAATTTGGCCTCGTTCAAGGGTTCGTAATTGGCCGTATCGAGATAATGAATTCCAGCGGCGAGGCAGGCATCCATGATGTGTAAATCCTGGTAGGGTAACGCCACATTGATGACGAGAGCGGGCTTTTCAGCCGTTAAGAGCGCTGTCAGGGCCGGCACATCATCGGCATCAATTTGGGCAACACGAATGGGTCTTGGCAGTTGTGCAGCAATGTTTTCACAGCGCGACAAGGTACGGCTAGCCAGCAGTATCTCGCTAAATACGGAGGGTAATTGTGCACACTTGTGCGCGACAACGGCACCGACACCGCCTGCACCGATAATCATGACTTTACTCATGAAGAGCTCCTCTCAATGTATAGATAGAAATGACAAACAAGCGCCCTGAAAAGGGCGCGAAGGCTAATGGTTTAAGGGTTATTTTTCGTAGTAGGTATAGCCGCGCATGCTGTCGGAAAACGACTTCATGATACGCAGACGCTCATCTGGCGTGATGCGGCCTTCGCGTACAGCAAGCTCCGCCATACGCCTAAAACGATTTTGCATGGTGTGTGGGTCGTATTCGACGTAACTTAAAACGTCGCTGATACTATCGCCTTCAATTTCATGCACAAAATCGTAGCCGTCGTTTTCATTGAAACGAATGCTGACGACGTTGGTATCGCCAAATAAGTTATGCAGGTCGCCGAGGGTTTCTTGATAGGCGCCCACTAAAAATACGCCGATATAATATTCTTCATCCGGTTTTACCGGGTGAAGGTCGAGCGTTTTGCGCACGTTGCGCCTGTCTGTAAAACGATCAATTTTGCCATCGCAGTCGCAGGTGATGTCCGCAATAATGGCTTTGCGGCTCGGCAGCTCATGGAGTCGATGAATGGGCATTATCGGGAATAATTGATCAATGGCCCACATGTCAGGCAGGGATTGAAAGAGACTGAAATTGCAGTAATAGATGTCGGATAACTGTTCCTTTAACTTTTCAGCTTCGTCCAGGCCACGCGGCATGTCGCTTGCGATGGCTAAAATGCGGTGCAACAAGGCCAGGAAGAGATTTTCGGCCAAAGCGCGTGAGCGCAGGCTGATTTGGCCACGTTTAAATAACTCGCGCAATTCATCGCGATAAAAAATGCCGTCGTTGTAACACTCCTGCAGGTTGCGCTCATTGACTGTACTGATTAAATCACTTAAATCGTGCACCATGGTGTTTTCGCGTTCTGGCAGGGTGCTGGGTATGGGGCCGGGTTCGTAAGTGGCGACATCTAATACGTTAAAAACAAGCAGCGATGAATAGGCGACGGTGACGCGCCCGGATTCTGTGACGATGGTCGGGTGGGCTATCTCATAGGGATCCAGTGTTGAAATAATGACATCCACTATGTCCGCGCAATATTCGTCGAGGGAGTAATTGCGTGAATAAATGTAATTGGATTTGCTGCCGTCATAGTCGACGGCGACGCCACCGCCTAAATCCAAATAGCCCATGCAGGCGCCTTCGCGTACCAGGTCGACATAGACCTGGCAGGCCTCGAGTACCCCGGTACGAATATCGCGAATATTGGGAATTTGTGAACCGAGGTGATAGTGCAGTAATTGCAGGCAGTCGAGCATGTTTTCGGATTTTAAACAGTCGACCAGCTCGACCAGCTGCGCAATGGTCAAGCCAAAAATACTGCGATCGCCACTGGTTGCATTCCAATGGCCCCCAACCATTGAAGCCAGTTTTACCCGAACGCCGATCAGAGGTTTAATGCCAAGCGCGCGGCTGCGGGCGAGAATAATGGGTAATTCGGCCGGGGTCTCGACAACAAAAAAGACTTTGTAACCCATGCTGCAGGCTTGCAGACCCAGGTCGATAAATTCTTCGTCTTTGTAACCATTACAAACAATGCAGGCCTCGCGATTTTCGAGCGTCGACAGCGCGATAATGAGTTCCGGTTTAGAGCCGGCCTCCAGTCCGTGATTGTAGGCCGCACCGACCTGCGCAATTTCTTCAATCACGTGGCACTGCTGGTTGACCTTGATCGGAAAAACGCCTTGGTATTGGCCCTTGTAGTGCAGGTCGCGGATAGCCGTGCGAAAGGCTTCGTTTAGGCGACGAATTTGCGCCGCAAGA
>JACCDR010184010.1_pt1 | contig 23030 bp, 29 predicted proteins | sample 7446431 | NCBI WGS metagenome assembly JACCDR01 (sample SAMN15323443, study PRJNA562643) | freshwater metagenome | isolation source: river surface water | place: USA:Blue River Watershed | collected 2017-08-17 | reverse complement strand
CGCCAGATATTTTGCTTAGGCTTTTCCACGGTGCGGCCAGATCGCCCGCGTTTGCGTCATTGCCGGTTGCCGCGTTTACGTAGTAGTCATAAACGGGCGGCCCACCCACTGCATTGCCAGGCGCTGGATCAAATGGAGATCGGGTAGCGGGCTGTAGCAGGGGGCGCAGGAGAGACTGCAGCATCTCAGTTTTTCTCGATGCCGACCGCAGTAGCGCATGGGTGGCGATTAACCCGAAACGTACCCACGGCCGTGAGCACCCGCGCAGGGTCCGTGCGTGTAAGCGTGCCGAAAGGGACGTATTCGCCGCCAGCCGAAGCGATCTGAATGTCTGCGCAGGCGTCAAACGGCAGGCCGGGGCCGGCTGCGTCCGTCAGGTACACGGTGGCGCTTTCGCCTGCGGCAAGGGTGAACGTGGATGAGAATGCTTCGGTAATGCCTGCCGTCAGGATGGATGCCATTTTCTGCCCCGCGTGGATTTAGCGCGGCATGATAGGGAGCCTATTTCCCGACCCAGCCCGTGTTGCCTGTGCCGCTCTCTTTAATGTAAAGGCTTGTCCCAGCGCCGCCGTCAGTGCGCTGATACATCACGCCGGAAGGCGCAGTTACTGCGCCTTCCGGGGTGCCGCTGCCACGCAAGACAACCCCCGGCCCGAAACCATGCACGCCAAACGGCCCGGCTCTATGGTCTTCCACCGCCGTGACGATGCCGCCAGCTGTGGTGATTTTGTAGACCCTGGCATAGGCCCCCGCGTTGTCCCAATTTGTCGCGCTGGTAGATGTGCTGATGGCTCCGTCTGACCGCTGAACAACCACGTAGTTGGTGGCCGCGTTGGTAAGCGTCAACGCACCTTCAGCGACTGCGAAACCGCCCCACCTGCCGCCGTAGTAGCCCCAGACAAGCCCAGTTGTGACCGGGTGCCGCTGTCCGTACACAGATTGGTGCTCAAGCGTTTGAAAATTTTCGTTGACTTGGGTTTCAGGGTTTGTCGATTGTGCCAGTTGCTGCATTATGCGCCCTATAGTGTGATTTCGGCAGGGTACCCACGGCCGACAATGCTCGACATTTGATAAACCACAGCCCTGCCGCCAGGCAGGCTTGGGGTTTGTCCGTATAAGTGTCCCAAGTAATGGTTTCCTGCGCCAATATTCAGCGAAACGACAAGCAATTTCCCATCTACGGTTCCGCTCAGCAGCCGCAAATCGCTTTCAACTGGGAATGATGAGCTAACAGCCCCTGTAGAGCCGTCCAACACAACGCACTGGCCGTTTACAGTCAACAGTGCGCCCGTGGCCGAGTTGACTGTTGTTAGTGACTGCACGTAGGCGGCGTCACCGTCAAAGTTTACAACAGGCCCTATTTGCCCCTCATCAAAAATTGACTGTATTGATCCATCAGATGGGTCAAGGCAAACAACTTTAGCGCCCCAAACAAACAGCATTGAGCCTACATACACAACACCAGCAACCTGAGTTGTTGTAGCCGCGTAGTCAACAGTCCAGTTGACGCTATTGCTGCCAGAATCGAACGAAACGACCTTTGTCCAGTCCTTGCCAGACGCAAATATATTCCCTGCGCCATCTGAAGCTAGCCCTATTGGGGCCGTCGCTGAATTAGTCAAGACCGCCGTATGCTCGACAGCAAGGGTTGTGGCATTGTGCTTTCGCAGGGTTGCGCCTGCTATGGCTGCACTCCATAGGCTGGTGCCGTCCCATGCGATGCTGTACCCGAATTCAGAGAACAAAGAAAACAGGTCAGTGGTAGCCGTAACCGTCAGAGTCGATAGGTCTATTCTGCGAATTTTGCAGGCGCTTATAAAGCCGCCTGGCCCAGTTTCCAGGGTGAGCACGTAATAGATTCCACTGCCGTTATTTGTCGCATTCCACACATTGCCAGGGAATGCGACAGTTGAGCCCTCAATCACGCCAGTAGCTGAAAATCTGTGCACTCGAGACTGGCCTTCTGGCAGGGACCCGAAATATGAAACTCCGTACAGCTTACCGCTGTGGGTAACAGGGTAAAGCACGCCTGCAGCGTATGTCTTTTCCTTGCCCGGGCCGCCAATCGTTGCGTTCGGCGCCGTAGTGGTGGTTGTGCGAATAAGCACGTCCGACGAATCGAACGTATCTACCTCGTAAACCTCCGCAGACTCTCCAAGAGGAACAAGCACGCCCCGCCCGTCTGCGAACGTGGTTTGTAGGCGGGTGCGCCGCTGCCAGCTAAGCGCGTAGGCCCCAGACGAAACGCGGGCGACCCGTAGGTCTGCAGGACTGAATGGTTTTTGGCTTACCCCTGTGTTTGTGTACGTCACTCCGTCAACGCTGGCTGAGCTTGCCCCGACAGTAACACCCTTTATCCATCGACCTACCCCAATTTCATTTTGCGGCGTCGATAAGTAACGCATGCCACTTGGGCGCAGCAGTACACAGCGCTCGTTCGCCACATGCCCATCCATTGCCCATTCAGTCCCGCGCTGTCCCCGCAACAGCCTGGTAATCGTGTATCTGTTTGGCGACGTGCTTGTGAGCGTCGCAGTAATAAACCTAACGATTTCATTACCTACAAGTAACGCATTTAGCTGACTATTCAGCAGTAACGAATCGCGTGTTGTGCTGGATAGTTCTCCAACCCCAACGCTAACCGAAAGGCTATTGACCTCATCAAAACCAACGCCAACAAAGTGTCCAAGAGTGCTTTCACACGTTCCAAACACGGCGCGCTCTAGCACAGTCAACGACTGCATGTAGTCCACATTATCAATGCTTCGCTGAACGCTTGAGCCCGCCCAAACCGTACCACCGTTAGCCGCCACGTAGTGACCTGGACCGTCATCAGCGTCCCTCAAAAGAGGTATGTCAAGGACATGCAAACTCGTTGCGCTTGGGGCTACTACCACAAGTGCTTGCTTATACGTTGCCCCATCTGTGATGCCGTCTGACACTATCGAGCTAGCGCTATATCCCCTTGCCTCAAACGATATAACACCATGAGAATCCAGCTTTCGCCCCAAACGCATTGTTTGACCATCAACAACGACTATATCTGCAGGCTGTAAATGTGCATACTTCATGGAAAGCGATATTGGCACTGTTGTCATAGCTACCAGGTTATCGTCGACAATTGCGTCGGCGACAGCTTTTGCTTCTGTCGGCCTCATGCCAATACCAATTTCAACTGACTGCATCGCTACTTGGCCGCTTATCAATCTATCACTTGGCTCGACCCCAGCTTGATAGTCGTTATCGACGTTAATATACTTAACCGATACTTGTGCAGGTAGCTCCATATCAGAGTTTTGCGTCAGCGCCAGCGGGTATCCTGACGGATTGTTAACACCCGAAGCAAGGTCATCAATACCAATAATTGCAGCCGGGGTTGTTGCGCGCGGATTGAAATATAGTTTGTCTGTCAGGGTGCAGTCAAAATGGTATGCCATCATTAGAGACTGCAATGCAGCGCGCGTAGGGCTAAGCTGCGCCAATAGCAAACTCCTAACTGGCTTTGTAATAGCCGACAAGGCTGTTGCATTGTACGTGCCGTCAGGCATCCCCGCACGTTTACAAAGCCGCTCTACGACATCTCGCAACGGCTCTGCCAACACCAGCTCACCAACCCCAGCAGCCACAACGCGAAACTCTTTTACCGTCAGCGTAGCTATGCCACGGCTATCACCAGGAGTGTAGCCTATAGACATATTGCCTATCGATGCATATATAGATGCTCTTGATAGCAATAGCTCGTTGTCAACGTACCACTTTACCGTCCATTCTGAAGCGTTTGCGCTGCGCGTATCGAAAATTATTCGATAAAGTCCTGTCTCAAATCGCCGTCCAAGGTCTATTGATTGCGGTACTCCATTTTCTATTTTCCAAGCGAATAAGCGAACGTCCCCAGAAATGCGCCTATAGGAAAAGCCCCACTGCGCAATACCAAATGTATAAAAAAATCGAATGTTATCGCCGGTGCCGGAAAAAAAATCATACGCTACTTCAATTTGAATCCTTACACTCCACACTCCTTTAGTGCTCGGCATATCAATTGCCAGCTTGCCAGAGCTTGGCGTGGTGTATATCAAATGCTCCGCAAACATCATGTTTTGCGTAAATACACCACCGTTTGGGCCATATGATGGCGGCGCTGTGCCTATAACCGTAGCTGGCGGGGATACAATATCATCAGCACTTGACGTAAACGGCGCATTAAAAAATGCTGTTTGCAGGCCGTTTCGTACCACTTCAAAAGCAAAATTTGGCAACTGCCCGCTTGATCCAAGCTGCAGGCCTTCAAAAAATACTGAGCACCGGTTTCTATACGCTGGCGCGTTCCCAGCACCAACCGCCGCCTCATAAGTCGTGTCAGGCAATTGACTCGCGTTGCCGTTATAAATAGTTATGCGCTTCCAAAGCGGAGTTTCATCGCTAGCGATAATGCTTTCTATCGTTGCATCCGGCCTTTGCGTCCACACAACTTTACCATTTAGAAATACTCTGGCGACATCACCAATTTCAATAGATGTGAGTCCAAACAGTACGTCTTGCTCGTAATTCGATGAAGCATTAGCGGGCCCCCCACCCTTGCCGCCCGCTTGATCTGATGGAGTTTGACGGCGCTCACTTGCCCACCAAACTTGCCCGCCTACTCTTGCAGACCCTGCAACGTATGGGATGACATCGCCATAGCCTGCGCTGATAGTTTGAGCATCTCCAATGCGTGGGCCACCTCCTTTCGTGGCGTTTTTGTAGTCAACGACGCCCCCGGCAATCCCTCCAATAGCCGCGCCGTACTGCGCAAATACAGGTCCGCCATAGGCAGACCCAGCTGCATACCCAACAACCGTAAGTACCCCGCTAGCGTTAGACAATCGTCACTCCCGGAAGGCGATAGATCCCACGAAGCAAAAAGTTTTTTGCAAACATCAGCCTGGTTTCGATGACCCGCCCAGGTTTTGTGGCCGCATGAATAACGCTCCATCCTCCGTGCCGATAATCGCCCACAATGCCAAGGTGTTGTGGCTGCGTCTCAGTCACCAAAGCCAACACGGCCCCAAGTTCAAGCGCTTGAATGCGCTGCATGTGTTGATCGCAAAAGTTCAGCAACGTGCCGTCTGGCATCCTGCTGTATCCGTTGATGTCAAAGTCCTGGGCCACGGCGCCAAGTCCGCGAGCCACGACGATAACCAGCCCCGCGCAATCTAGCGCAACACCTGGCATGCGGCCCTGATGCACCCAGCGCGTTTCTAGCTGGGCGCGGGCAGCAGCGACAACCTGAGCGGCCGTCATCCTGTGGCATCCGGCGATGCCGTCAGCTCATCAACGCCGGGGCGGTGCGGCTCGCCTTGGAAATTCAGCACGTTTCCAAACTTGTTTTTGCAGTCGGCCGTTAGCCTCCCACGGCAACCTGCAATTGCCCGAAACGTGTCACCGATGGAAATAATAGATGGCATCGGTAGCGCGACAGTAAAAACCCCGCCCGCAGTGTGCGCTTTTATTCGTTGCTGAATACCAGCGTTTTGGCCAGTCAGCCAAGTAAGTAACCCGTTTCCAAAGTAATCTGCCGCTTGTGTCAAGCTGCCGGCCGTGAAGACGTCTGAGCTTGTCAAGCTCGTCACCGTGCCGTTGTGCGTGTATGGCACCAGGTTGACCCTACAGGCGCCATCACCCAGTCGTGCACGACAAGTCTTAGTGCTAACCACGCCAACCGGCTGCTGTAGGTACTGCTGCAGGCCCCGGACCTCTGCCCTTGCCTGCCCCTGCATCAACTGCACTTCACCGATGGTGCCGGCCGTTAGTGGTTCAACGCCATCCCCAGGGCTGACCCAGTTGTACCGAACGAAGTGCACCGCCGCGTTTTGCCACAGGCCGCCTATAACGTCACTCCGCGTGAAGATGCTGCCATCGTCCAGCGTGGTCAACGCTAGGTTATCTACAGCCAGCGAATCGCCCGACTCGAATGCGCTGTCGATCAAGCCCGATGCCAGATAGGTGGTCCCGCTGATGGTCGCGGGTTCATCGTGCGATGTGTAGGCGTACACCGCCCCGTCTTTGCGCGTGATCTTGACGGCAACCGCAGTCGTGAGCGTGTCGCACTGATAGTGCGCAGCAAGTGCGATCGGCAGGGTTTTCAAGCCGGCACCTCAACAATCGGGAAGGCGCCAAACTGTTGCACAAACCCCTCGCGGTCGCGGGCTATGCGGGTAGCTTGCAAGTGGTCGAAGTCAAAGCGCATAGGCACGTCAAACTGCCCCGCCCAAGTGACGTTTGCAGCAGCAGGGGCAGAGGCGATAGTCACCACGCCGGTCACTGTGTTGATCGTGGCTGTAGCTGCAGCGCCAGAAACCAGAATCTCCACCGTGCCAGATACCGGCTTTGCGATCTTGCGCAGCATGGTTTGCGCACCGCTGACGTACCGCTTGTGAAGCTGGAAAGTGGTTGACGTGAGCGCAGTGACCACGCCGTCTTCGTGCGTGCAATGGTAGTCGCTTGAATCCTTAAACCGCCAGCCGTGCGCCTTGCCCCGTGCGTTCAGGAAAAACGCCCGTAGCTCCATGTAATCGGTATTGGTGCGGACGCCAGGGCTAACGTCCCAATTGTGCTTTGGGTACAGCATGTGCGAGGTGCGCTGCTCTTTGCCGCCGATGCTTTGCACTATGGTAGTGGAAAACTCAGGGCCACCCATTGCGCCCATGGCGATATGGTCAGGGAAGCGTGGCGACTCGAAAAAGGCCATGGTCAGTTATTCCTCGATGCTGCAATACTGATGCCGCGCGATGCAGCGGCGCCAAGTTGCTGCATTGTCCGATTATCTTGCGCCTGTTGAAAGTGGAAATGCTGCGTCACTTGGATAACAGTAGGCTTTCCACCCTGCCCCACTTGCGACGATGGCGTGACGTTGCCGTCAGCCGTAGGCATCATGTATTGATCGCCGTTGGCAGCGGTGAACATTTCAGGCTTTCCGCCTTCGTTGATCCGGTACAGGTCTCCGCTGTTCACCGGGCCGCCATACTGCCTGCCGCCAGCCACCTGGCCGATGGCCTGCCCCGCAACCATGCCTGCCGTCGCGTATCCCTGCGCACGAATAAGCGCGGCCATCGGGATACCGAAAACACCCAGCTGCGCGCCTGCCTTTGATGCGGCCACTTCCGTATTCATCAGAATCTCAGCAATCGCCAGCGCCTTTTGAACCAAGAACAGCGCTTTACCCAATGCTGTCCGTTCCCTGCCGCCTTCCTCAAGAATGCTGTACGTCTGCGCCGTCATGTCAGCCATGATGGAGACCGAAGCTGCGGCGTTTTGCTGCTGAATATCGACTTCTCGCTGCCGAATTTCAGCAACGCGGCGCGCGGTTTCCTGCTCAAGCGCTACCTCGGCTTCGGCGTACAAGCGAGCGTTTTCAATGTCTTGCAGCGCGTACTGGGTCAAAAGCTCCTTCTCCCGCATCAGCCGCAGTTCAAGTCGGGCGATGGGGTCATCACCCGCAATTGCGTCTTGTGCAAACTGCGCGCCCCGGGCCTGCTGCTGTGCAAGCTGCTGACGCAAAGCGGCTTCTGCTTTGCCGTCTTCCTCGATCATGCGGCGCCGGGCTTCGCCTTCGGCCATCTGGATATCTTGCCGCTCCTGCCTGGCGTTCAATTCGATCAGCGTGATAGCGCGGGCCGCTTGTTCTGCGGTTATCTTCTTTTCTTCCAGCAGTTTGGCGTTTTTCTCAAGCGCGACCCGTTCCTGCTGTTCAATGCGCGCGATGCCGTCAAGCGTTTCTTTCTCAAGCCCCGCGAGATAGCCGGCCGAATCGAACGGAGTGCCGATCGGTTTTGTGCCGCCGCCTGTTTTTGGCGGTGGCGTCTTGCGCATTCCGCCGCCGCCTTCATTGGCTGGGCGCCGGCCCTGCCCATAGACACTTCCCGATGCGGCTTCAATGTCCTGGGCAATCTTGACAAGCGTTTTGCGCCGCTCTGCAAGCTCTGCAAGGTCTTGCTTGCTGGCCATGGGGAACGTGGTGCGGGCCATCTCTTTGTCGATGCCTGCAATTTCGTCCCTGACCTCTTGGAGCTGCGCGCCTAGCTCTTTGGTTGCGCCGCTGGGCGATTTTCTCAGGGCTGCCGCAATCCTGGCCGCCGCCTCTTCGCTCATGGTCGCCGCATCGCGCGCCTTGCCTGCAACGCTGTCCCAATTCAGCGCCAGCAAGCCAAGTGCAGTAATCGCAATGCCAATAGGCCCACCTAGCGCAGCCATCACAGAGCTAAACGCACCAGCAGCCACAGTCGCAGCACCAACCGCAGTAGCAGCGGCGTACGCCTTAACGGCCATAGCAACAAACGACGCCACCAGCTTTGCAGCGATGCTGCCGGCCAGCGCCACAACCGCCACCTCTGCAGCAGCAAGATACGGCTTTAGTGCGTCAAAGTATTCTGTAAGCCCGCCCTGCTTGATGCTGGTTGTCGCCTCCTGAATGGCCTCTGTTGCCTTGCGCACACCAGCGGCCACGGCTTCGCCAAAGCCCGACTGCGCGATGCTCAGGTAAAGGCCGTCCAGGCTGTCTTGCAGATTGCTGATGTCGCCGTCAAGCGTCTTCATACGCTCAGACATGGCCCCGGCAAAGTTGACCTCACCGATCTTTGTCAGGTACTCAGTAATCTCTGCGGCGTTGTTGCCGATAGTGGTTGTGACGCCCTGGAAGGTAAGCGATACCTTGTCGCCCTCTTGCTTGGCCTTGATGCCAAACTCTTTCAGCCTCTCAAATTCGCTGGTGCTGGCGTCTGCAACGGCCTCAATCATCTGATTCAGGTCTTTGCCCATAGCTGCGGCTGTGTTGCCGAAGCTCATCATTGCGCGCTCGCTGGGGTCCAGGCCCAGCGCCTTCAGCTTTACAAAGCCGTTTACAGACTGCTCTAGGCTGAACGGTGTTTGTGCTGCAAATGCCCGCAAGCGATCAAACGCTTTGCCCGCCTGATCGGCGCCTCCCGTCATCGTCTTGAGACTGGCAAACATCACATCAAAGCTGCGCTGTGCAGCAATGATCTTTGATACAACGCCCTCAATGGCGATTGCAGAAAGCGCGGCGCTGATGGCCGCCGCTATGCCTGTGAACCTAGCCTGTAGCTTGTCGCCTTCACCGCCAATGCGGCCTAGGTTCTTTCCTATGCGCCTCTCTGCATCCAGCATCCTGCTGGTGTCCATTGAGACGTCATAAACAATGCTGCCTACCTTCTCAGCCACGCTTGCGCCCCTCGTAGTGTTTCAGCGCGGCTTCGTATTCCTCGCGCGTCGGGGCATCCTTGGTCGCCTTTGCATCGGGGAACTTCATGTGCAGCATCCGCTGGAACTCGGTCATGCTTAGCGCTTCAGCATCGGCGCTGGACAGGCCCAAGTGGACCCGTGCAGCAGACACGTATTCAGACGCATTAAAGCTGTCTGAATACTTCCCGTCTTGAGTGCCTGGCTTTGCCGTCCCGACAATGCCGTGTTTCATGAGGTGCCTGGCGATCAACACCATTTCCGATGCGCTCATGGCGGGAAGGATGATTTCGTCCTGCCGGCCGGGCTCCTTCGGGAACGTCTTGACCCCACCGATCAGCGGCGTAGGGTCTTCCTGATCGCACAGACAAGCCAACACATAGGCCGCTTCCGCTTCGGCGCGCGGCCCATGCAGGGCGGCGTACAAGGACACGATTTCATGCGGGTCACCAAGCGAAGCAATGCGGCCGAAGGACGGCCGGAATGTGAATTCCTGGCCGTCTTCAGTCGCTGCGCTTGTGAACCCGCATTCGACCAGCACAGGCCCGCTTTACAGGTTGAAAAGCTGGGCAGTCGCGCCGCTAGCGCCGGTCAACGTCACCACGCCCTGGGTGTAGGCGCTGATGGTGGACAGGATCACGGCGCGGCTTGTGCCGTTTGCAATGATGATGTCATACCCACCGGACACGGTAACAGGCCCGATGCCAGGCAGGTTGACGGTGGTGCCTGCATCGCCGTCGATCTTCAGCGTCACGCTGGAGCCAGTTGCGTTGGAAACCACCAGAAGCTGCTTCTTGGCTGCGTTGTAGGGGATGGTGTCGCTGCTGGTCAGCGTGGTGGCCGTAGCCAGGAAAGCGCCGCCGCCAGTTGCGGGGATGATTGGGGTGATGGCTGCCATGTGGTGCGCTCCTGATTAGGCTGGGGTGAAGGTTACGGCGCCGTTGCTCATGGCCGTGGTTGACCAAGTGACGGCATCGGAGTAAGGCGCGCTGCTGTCCCATTTCGTGAAGATGAACGGTCCAACCGTCACGCCATCGGGGGCGGTCTGACGAATCCAGGCCTTGGGCTGGCCGTTGGTGCTGCCGCCCGGGTTGTAGATATGGGCCTTCAGCTCGGCCTGGTTGTAGATGGCCTCGGTGTAGGCCACGCCATCGCCCGAGAATTCCACCTGCTTGAAGGTCACAAGGCTGGTTTTCGTGTACTCGGGCGATTGGTCCGCCGTGGTGTCCACAGCGTCCCACGACACGTTCATACCCTTGCCGCGCATCATGCCCAGCGTCTTGAACGTCAGCGCGGCCAAAGGTTGCGATTCGTCGCCGATAGCGAACTCAATCAGTACGTCACGGCCGGTAAATGCGGTCATGTCCTAACCCCTCTCAGTTGGTAATTGCCGAAACGGCCATTTCAAAGATCGCGCGGCCATCGTCAGACGCCACGTAAACAGGCTCTGCAGGCTGCATGAAGACCAGCGCCCCACTCTCGGTGCGCATGGCCTGAATAACGGTTTCTGCGGCGTTTGATGCAGGGCCTGCACCCTCACCATCCGCGCCGATGAACATCACGGTAAATTGCGGCTCACGGATGACTTCAACAGGCAGGCCGCCAGCGGGCCGGATCACTGCATAGCGCTTGTCACGGCCTTGGTCTTCCCATCGCCCAAACTGCACAGCCCAGCCAGGCAGCAGCGGGCCGATGACGTCCTTGATGGCGTCTGCGGCCGCGCTCATACGCGAAGCGCCCCGGTCAAAATGCGGTTGATATCGGGTTCTGCACGATCAAACGCCAGCGCCAAAAACTTCGGTCGGCCATCGTGCGGCCCCCAGTACACGCCTTGCGGCTTGCCGTCCCGCTTTGGTCGCGGCAGGCCCTTCAGCTTGCCCGATGCAGCGTGAACAGCTGCGGCGTACTCTGCGGTAAAGCCAACAGTCCCGACAACACCGCCGCCCGGCCGCTTGCTGACGTTGCGGTATTGGCTGTTCAACAGATTGCTGGTGTCCACAGGCGTAAGGGCCGGAAGCTCAGACGCGCCGCGCACAATTGCAGCGGTCACGGCGCGGGCCGTCTTGCGCTCGACGTCATCAATGAACTTTGACAGGTGGTTGACGACGCGCGCTGTCATGTCGCCACCATGTAATCGTCGGCCGTGCGCTCGAACGTGTCACCAAAGCGCTTAACGGCCTTCACTTCCCACGCGCCGGCCTGCACAGGATCAATCGCCGTTGAATTGCCGATCAACACCCGGTCGCCTACCAAAATGCCGGCATGATCGGTGTAAATCTGCTGACGGCTGACAAATTCACGCCCTGCCGCGTCCGTCATGTTCTTGGCTTCCGCTTTGTAGTCGCAACGGAACTCAACAGGAGAGCCAAAAGACCGCGCGCCTTTCCAGTCCGCACCAGCCGACAGGGGCCAGTGCGTTGCAACTGCGGTGTATGACCAGCGGGCTACGGAACTCATTTTTTGATGATAGGGAGGGGCTAAGCAACAACCATCATTAGCGTTTGCGTTGCAGGGTCGGGGCCGATCAAACCAGCCACGGTGCCGGCTGTATCAAGCCCGGCCAGTGCCCTGCGCAAAGCAGTGAGGGCCTTTTCGTAGTTGTCGAAACTGCGTGATGCACCAGATGGGCTACCTTGCGACTTGATGCGGCGCGGCATCCCTGCAGACGCGATGATCGCCACCGCCATGCACTGCACCATGGTCTGCGTGCTGGCCGAATAGCCCGCATCAATCATGGCCTGCTCTGCAGTGGCTACACGGTCAACGGCTGCATCCAAAAAAAGGCCCGAGGTCGTTACACCAAGGGCCTGATCCATGTATTCAGCCGCCTGGGCGGATGTAATCACTTCAGCCCTTCTTGGCCTTGCTGGCCCGCTCCTCGATGGCCTGGCGCTCATCTGCTGCCTGCTTTTCAGCCTCGACAATCGAATCAGGCACAGGCTCAGCAGGGTTCACGATGAATTCAGGTTGCGCCGGTTCATCGCCCACAATCTTGCACTTGCCCAGCGCCCAAGCAGGGACAACATCAAAGCTGATGGTGTCGCCCACCTGGGCGCCGTCAGGCCACGGCGCTTTTAGATGCGTGATCTGCACCAGCATCACTTAAGCCGCCGTGACGTGGGCGATCTGCGATTGCCCGTTTGCGTCAGAGCGGAACTGGGGCGCGGCCATCATCATTGCCGTGAAGACGAAATCGTCTTCGGCGTTGTGGCGCATTTTCGGGCGTGTCACCAGCGGCATGGCTGACAGGATCGTGCCCCACCCGCCAGTGTTCAGGCCGGCCACACCGATCAGCTCATTGGCCGGCACTTTCGACGCTGGGATGATGGCTTCGATCTGGCTGATTTCACGCAGGCGCTGCAAAATCGTCTTGTTCGGGTAGGCGGCCGAAAAGTCGTTCATGTCTGCGTACGTGTAATCTTGCAGGTTCATAAACAGGGTCATTCGGCCGTAAGCGTTATCAGCAAACAGCTTGCGCACCACCTTTTGCACCGCAACCATCCAGTTGGCGCCAGTAGCGCCGTCCAGCGTCAGGCCGTGGGTGTCGGTGCTGCGGTCGGGAAAGTTGCGCAAGCCGTAGATCGTGCTGCCACCAACAACGATGCTTGACAGGCCGTTGAGAACCATGTCCTCGGCCTTTTCTGCAACTTTGCGCAAACCGTTTGCCAAAGCCGAAGTGTCCAGGCTCATCTGGCCTTTGTTGATCACCGCCATCTGGCGCCAGCCGAAGCGGGAAGCGCTGTCAATCACGGGGATGGGCGTGCCAGAAAAGCTTACAACGGCTTGATCTTGCAGGCCAGCGTTACGGCCATCCATGCTGACCGAAACTTCGTTGCTGTCGCCGATCTTGCCGAAGTAGGACACGATATCGCCCACGCCCACAGGCGTTTGGCTGGCGGCCGACAGGCTGTTAAACACGGCCAGCAAATCGCGCTGGATTTGCGTGGCAACACCGTCAACACGGCGCCACGCGTCCAGCGGAACCGCTGCGGCGTTGCCAACAATGGAGATATCGCCAGCCAGTTGTGCCTGCCGGGCGTTGAACGACTTGCGGGCGTGGTTGACTGCGGCTTGCTGCTCGTCAGTGAATTTCAACATGGTGTGTTTTCCTTAAGCCTTGACGTAAGGCATGCAGATTTCGATATCGCCCAGCGCACCGGCTGCGCGGGCGCCTGCGAACTTCGTACAGCCAACAACCACGCCGGCAGATGCGGCGCCAGCAGCACGGCCAGCAGCGGCAACAACCACTTCTTGGCCGAATGTGTACGTCGCGGATGCCATCGCCACCTGATAGGTTTGGCCGGGCTCAAGCACAAATGCCACCGCAGAATCGCCGCTGGTGTACGCGGTCAGCAGGGGGTCGGTGCTGGTGAAAAAGTTGGCCGCGTCAGCGTAGTAGTCACGGTTCGCCAGCAGACGCAGCATCGGCCCATAGGCGGTTGCGGCAGTAAATGCCGAAGCGCCTTCCGTTACAAAAGTGCAGGGCAGAAGCGCAGAGCCGACAGTCTTGTCACTGACGGTGATAGGTTGGCGCTCAACAGGGCCACGATATGCGCGCGATGCCATTATTTGGCCTCCAGCAGTTGGTTGATTGAGTAGCCGGCAAACTCATCTGCCGTGCCAGCCGGTGCGCCAGTGACCACCGGGGCGGCTTTGGCGTTGGCCTTCAGTTCTTTGCAACGGGTCAAGCCCATTGCCTTGAAGTCTTCAGGCTTCAAGCTGGTGTTGGTGGCAAGCTCGGTGGCAAGTTGTGTCAACTCGGCATCGGCTGCGGCATTGGCGGCCAATTCGAGTTCGGCCAGCTTGCTGTTGGCTGCGGCCAGCTTGTCGGTGTGCGGCTTCGCCTGCAGGGCGTTGTAAGCCTCCAGCAATTTGGCGTCATCAAGGCCCGCCACGGCCACGCCGGCTGAATTCAGCGCGGCCAGAATCGTTTCTTTCACTTGATCGCCCTTTGTGTTGTTGGCTTCTTCGTACTCGACCTTTCGAGTTACTTCAGTTGCCATGCCGGAAAATGATACGGAGCCGTCAGAACTGATTGAGTACTCCTGTTTCCACAGCTTGCCTGCCTCGTCTGTCCAAATGCAATAGCGGTCGAATACCTCCCGCAGCCATCCGCCTTGGGGCAGCAGCTTGTAAAGGCCGTCGCTGATCTGCTCGAAACTCAAATCGGTGTTGCCCAGCAGGCGTTTGACCCACTTCAGCAGGCCAGCGCTGCGGCTGTCTTCAGGCTCTGTGTTCACGATCACGGTTTCGATTTCCCCTTGCTCGCCGTCAGCATTCAAGAACATCCCCACCCCATCGGCGGGGCTGCCTGCCGGCTTTTCGTTGAACAGCAGGGCGAGGTGGTCATAGTCGATATTGGTTGCCACACGGGAATACTTCTTGCCCATGCTCTCGCCGTTGGCCGTGACAGGTACGGCAATCAGGCCCGTGCTTACGCTGATCGGCTCTGCATTGGTGCCAGTGATCGCAGCGTCCAAGCGCTCAATCAGTTTCTGGCCGTCAGGGTGCGCCATGGCCTGGGCTGCGTTGACTCGAACATCAACCAGCGTGCGGCCCCCTTCGTGCCGGGCGTTGGTGCAATACGCTCCCGCGTATGACGTAAACAGGGCCTCCCCTGCCGTGGCGCTGATATAGGCGCCCTCGGAATTGCGGGGATGGCCTGCGGGGGCCGGCTTGTTGTCCAGCGTCTTGGCACCGGCCGCCAGTTGATCGGCGGGGTACAGCATCCCATTCATCACGATGTTGTCAACCGCCCCGCAAACGTCCCGAATCAGGTACGTCCCGCCGTCCTTGCTGACGTTTTTGGCGTTGACCGCTGAAAGAATGTGAACCCGCTTTTTCATGCGGCGGGATGATAGGGAGCGCTCTAAACGTTGCGTTTCTGCCACGCTTCGCGCGCCGATTTCATGGTTGATTTCAACGAGTCAGACAAGAGCGGCTTTCCGTCTTCATCTATCAGGCACTCGGTGATGCTGCAAAAACAGTTGTAACGGTTGCCGTTGACGCTGTAGAACTGCCGAACCTCTTGGGCTGTGTATACCCGGCCGCTGCGGGCTGCGTGCCATGGGCGCGTGAACACTTTTAGGGCAGAAGTCCACAGCAGCCCCAGCTTCAGGCCCATAGACTCGGTGGCGAAGTCATATTCAGCCATCCGAGACTGCCGCAATGTGTCGGTTATGTCAGTCTGTGCGTATTGGGCCGCCTTGGCAAGACTCACACCCAGCCGCTCGGCTATCTGCTTGCGCACCGCTACCGGGTTTTTGCCGTCAATTACTGCGGCGCCGATAACCTGCGATAGTTCTGTGCGCAGGGCCTGAGACAGCCCAGACCAATGCTCATAGCTCTTGAAGCGGGCAGCGGCTGCACGCATGGCGTATGGCTCGCTGAAGACCACAGCTTCTAGCGTGCGGGTTCCTGCGTACACCCCGGCTAGATTCGCCAGATTGCTGACAGCCTGAGCCGTGCCCAGTTGCTGCGCCTCGGCCTGGAAAGCATCCCACCACAGTACAGACCTAGACTCGCGCCCCGCTGCAATCCAGCGATCTAGCGCGGCCTGGAGGTCTTCCGATACCTGTGCAAGCTCATCAGGGCTTAGCGCGTAGATCACAGAGCCGAAGTCCCGCGTGTCGTTTTTCTCATACACGCGGATACGGCTGAAGATTGCCAATATCTCAGCCTCTAGGCCAGCAAACCGGCCCCGAATGGTTGCCAGTGCACGCCTGACAATGCCGGCCGTACCGGTGCGGTCTTTTGGCGTGCCGGGTATCGCGGGATTAGGCGCCCGCTTCGGGGTCATTTGGCGGCGGTTCGGGTAGGTCTATCTCTGTAACGGGCTCGAAGCCCGCCATCTTGCGAAGCTCATTCACGTCAAACAGCGGCTGGCCAAGCCCGGCCTGAAACGCTTTCTGCATGGCCGAAGTCATCTTTTCCAGCAGCTCGATCTTGTCTTTGTCGCCTGGGGCATCTAGCGGCGGCCATTCAATTTCAAACGCGCCCGCATCAATGATGCCGGCCGCCTGCATGCGCTGGACAAACTCAGTCAGGGCCGGGGTAAGCTCATTTGTCTGCCGCGACACAGCGCGGGCGATCATGTCTGCCTTGTCTTCAGCACTGGCAAGCCGACCCGTTTGCTGGCCGAAAAGCACCGTGAAAGGGATGCTGACAGATGCGCTGAAGATGTTGGCCGCTAGTTGCCATGCGCCTGTGGGGTCGCTGGTTTGCGTTTGCAGGGTTTCGGCCTCTGCGCCCTGCAGAACAATGCTTGCGTCTTGGTTGCGGTTTAGGCTGCGGGTCTGCTCCTCATGAATATGGCGTACGGTCTTTGTCGTCGTCTCACCGTCTGCTACTTCGGTGATCGCCTGCGGCGCCGCGTCGGTCGCATACTTGAAAACGATGATACGGGCCGAATTCTTGAGGAACGATTCCGCACTGCCGCCGCTGATCTTTTCCAAGTCCACCAGCGCATTGAAACCGGCTTTTAGCAGCGGGACGCCCGAGAAGAAGTCCGAGGTTGACGCGCCTTCCGCTAGTATCTGGATGCGCGACGGGTGCACGTCTGCCCACTCGTCAGGCCTGCCATGCGTGTCGCCAACTGGCCGCTTGCGGTACTGCCACATGGCCGGGCGCCCGTAGCGGTCAGGGTCTTTAATATCGCTGTGCCAGACCGTGACCCGTAGCTGGCTCTCATAGACCGGGATCAGCTCGACCAGCTTAGCCGCGCGTTCCATCGGCTCATCCAGGCGCTTGCCATCGGCAACGCGGTAGATCAAGCCCGAGAAGCGGCCGATCAGGTTTCTCCGGTCGAAGTCTTGAAAGACCTGCCAGAACTTGACGGTCTCAAGCGTGGCCTTCGTCTTTTCTTCCCAAGGCGTAGCCTTGTCGGCTGCAGGCTGCTTGATGCGCGGCGACTTCTCCCAGCACTTGCCTAGCAGCCTGTGCACGGCACCGTGAGCAGGCCCGCCGCGCTCGTAGGCCTGCAGAAAGTCGTCAATCGTCAGGTCTTGCTTGTAGCCGTAGGTGTCCCATGCTGCGGGCCGTTTGGCATCAAGTGCGCCAAAGCACCGGGCCAGTTCCTCGCGGGCGCGCTGCAATTCGTAGGTGTTGGTGACGATCTGAGGCATACACCCATGATAGGGAGCCCCCTAGATTGCATATTGCGCCGGGCTTGCCGTGCCGCACAATCAGGCCCATGAAAACCGCCATCACCCTATCCGCCGCTCTCCTGTTGTCGGGCTGCGCCCAGCTTCAGCAAGAACTGATCGACAACCGCAAAAACGCTTCATCCGGTCAGCTTGGATGCGCGCCTGCTGACATTCAGATAAGCGATGGCGGGGAACTTACTTGGACTGCAACCTGCAGAAGCAGGGTGTTTTACTGCACAACTGGAGACGGCACTAGCTGCAAAGCGGCTATTTAGGTGAATATGCCAACAGTAGGCCCAAGCAATCCAGAAAACGCCCGGCCCGCTGCGTCGATCTGGTCTTTGTAGGTTCCGAACGGAAATAGCCCGGCCTCTTCGATAAACTGCCGATTCCACGGCGCCCGCAGCATCAGAACGTTGCCCGCGTTGATCTGACTCGCCAGCGGGTCGGCTCTCAGTATCTTGTCGCCGCTCTCAGGCGAGAAGTGGACATTGAACCCGGCCAGCAGTTTTGCAAACGCTGCAACCTGCCCTTTACCTGCTTGCCCCGGGTCTTGCGGGATGCTCTGCCTAACCCGCTGGCCGTCTAGCTTCGTGGTGTTGAGGATCAATTGATCCCGCTGGTGTGACTCCAGCCGGTCCCGCACCACGTCTGCAATGACAAAGCGCCCATCCGTGAGCCGCCCCAGCTTTGCGCCCACAGTGTATGCCCCATCTTCGGTGCCGGCCAAGTCCCAACCCCTGCACCACTGCGCCACGTTTGACGGCAGGGCATCCACGATGACCAGTTGCCCTGGCTTGATGCGTCCACCGGTCGGCGGTGCTGGACGCTGCTGGAACTGGCCCGCGACTGCATAGTCGCCCATGATCTTTTTGTCACGGTCCACCACATCACGCGGGAACCGGGCAGGAAACAGCAGCTCCCCGGGCTCTGTGCGCGGGTCCGTAAATCCTATTTTCGTTGCTGCGCGCGGGCCTTCATACTCCATGGGAAGGCATAGATGCTCATACCCTAGCCCGCTATCGATAATCTCTCCCGAGATATCCCTCTGACTCAGGCGCTGCATCACGATGATGATGGCGCTGCTGATTGGGTTATTTAGGCGGGTCGGCAGGGTTTCCCTGAATATGCGATTGGCGCGAATAAGGGCCGGCTCTGAATAGGCATCTTCTACGCTGTGCGGGTCATCCCATATCACCCTGTCACCACGGCGGCCCGTCATGCTGGCAACGGCGCACGCTTGCCGCCATCCGGTGCTGGCAGTCTCGAAAAACGTTTTCTGGTTCTGATCGCCAGCAAATGCCATAGGCCACAGGCCCTGATACCATTCCGACTGAATCAGGCGCCGCATCTTCATCGTGTCGCGCGTGGCTAGCCCCTCTTCGTGGCTGGCACCAATGATGCGCGTGTGTGGCGCCCCTTTTGGCCCCCATTCCCAAGCCGGCCAGAACACCGACACCATCATGCTTTTCATGGTGCCCGGTGGCACGTTGATAAGCAGGCGGCTGATTTCCCCCCGCGTGACGGCTTCTAGATGCTCTGCCATGGCGTCTAGGTGCCACCCGTGGGTGTATGGCTGCCCAGGCTCCAGGGCATGCCAGGCGCGGCGCACAAACGTCGCTAGGCTGCGGCTGCAGGCCTCACGCTCGATTGCTTGCCACTCGACCTCACTTAGTTGCAATGCGGGCCTCTAGCAGTTCCTGCAGTGCGCCGCTGGATAGCTTCTTGGGGTCGAATGACGGCGCGGCTGGCGGTTCTTTCTGCGCAGCGGCTGCCGCGTCTTTGTTTGCCGAAAGCAGGCCCAGAGCAATGCTTGACGCATCGTTTGCCATCCGAGTAAGCCCGTGGATATTCTTCAGCGCGTCAACGTCTGCAAACGGGTCTACATCGTCTATTTTCTGCGCCTGGGCGTTTGCGATTGCACTAAGCCTGTGCGCAGTAGCGGCCCCGTGACAAGCCGCAGCGGCAATATTTTGGCTAGCTTCGCGCAATTTCTCTGCAAGCGTGACGGCTTGGTGCTGGTGCTGAAGCGGCAAAGTTGCAAGCTCGTTCTGCGCGTGCGCCAGGGTTTCGGCTACTTTCCGAACACGTTCCGTATGTTCCGCTAGCCGGTTGATTGTTGCAACACCAACACCGTATTTACGGGCCAGCGCGCGGACACCTTCACCAGCGGCCAACCTTGCGCGCACCTCTGCCTGTTGTTGCGGGTTGAGTGCTGGGGGGCGGCTCATGATTCACCATCCTCAAACAATCGTATCTTGCCGTTGGTAGTCCTCGCCCGTTTGCCCGGCTTAGGCGGCTTCTGCCGTGCCCTGCGCTCCCGTTCCTTTTCCTCTTTCTCGGGCGTCCAGCGGTTTGATGGGTACGCTGCCCCACACACACGCGCCACACCGTCAACCCACAACGCCTTCGGGGCTTGCTGGTGCTCTGTTTCTCCTGTGCCCTTCGGCATTTCCGCGACAACCCATCGGAGGAAACCGGCTGAAAATATGCTGACTGGCGAATTAGTCACTGGGGCGGGTAGCCCTGCAGCCTTTACATGTCGCTGCATCGGGCGATCACATTCGTCGTCTTGATCCAAGTCCTGGCTCACGTTTGGTTGCATTTTGCCACCATAGGGTTTGCACCTACAAAATACCGCTTGCCTAATGTACCTGCTGCCGCTACATTACTACTCATGCGCTGCACGGTGCGGCGCGCAACAGGAGCAACAGCATGACACAAGCAAACATCGACCGCGTGGTGAACGAAGGCGGCGAAGGCTACAGCCAAGCGGCTGTAAACGCTGACAACGCCCGCCGCGTTCGCGAAGCCGCCAGCGAAGCAGCGTTTTATGCTGAGCAAGCGTCTGAGCCGGCTCGTTTTGCGGCCGAATGGACTCTGGCCGTGTTTACAGCCCGCCGCGCGGCTTGGAACGCCGAAATGCAAGCCTTGATTGCCGCCAAAAAGCCAGCCACCGCCAACACCATTGTGCCAATCGTCAAACGCCTTGGCTACGGTGTTGCTCAACTGCAGCGCGCTAAGGCTCTGCACGGCATTTCCTGACCAAGCCGCTTGCCCTGCGTGCAGGGCTTGCGAGTGGGCCATGTCGGGCCACATCACAGGAGCTACACCATGAGCACATACAACATCCGGTTTGCACATTCGGACACCGACCGGCCAGGGTCGTTCGATATTTCGGCCCAGGTTGACACCGAGGCCGTCAGCGCCGTGCGCTCCTTTGTCGCTGCCGGGTACCGCAATGGCACCTGGGCCAGCATCTTGCTGCGAGACGGCCGCACCTACGTTGCCAGAAACCAGCACGGCAAAGCGCACGGGGCGTTTGCCTGATGGCGCGCCACAAACCCGACGCCAGCGCCCACGCCGCGCGCCTGGTTGCCGCTGGCCAGTCGTACCGCGCTGCTGCTGCGGCTGCTGGGGTGTCTGTTTCTTCATGCGTGGCGGCGTGCAAGCGGCTGAGCATCGTGTCGCGGCGCCCTGTTGGCAGGCCAAAAACACGCTGTTTTGACCCCGGCGTGCAAAAGCCACAGCTCCACCCACTCCAGTGCAAATGAGACACAGACCCTCCAGCGGAATTCTGTAAGCGCCCGTGCGTTTTGCAATCGCAACAGCAGCGATTCCTCGCTTTTGGTTTTCATTTTCGCCCAAGCACCAGCAACGCAGCATCGCGCCCGTGCTCATTTGTCCTGCCGGCCCAGCCTGTGAACGTGGCGAAGCGCTCTGCCGTCCACTTCGTGCGGCCAGCAGCCGGCTTGACGTTGACGAACGGCGCGCCCAGGTCACCCAGGAAGTCAGCCCAGATGGTGCAGTCGCGCTTGATACTGCCGGCTCCCTGCAGCGCTTCTCGGCCCTTGGTGCCAAGCCATGTGCGCAGCCGCGCGTCTTCAAATGCCACCAAATACAGCAAGCCCAATTCATGGCAACGCTTTATTTGGGCCATTGCCTGGTGAATCAGCAACGCCTCACACGCCAACAGCTGTTTGCCGTGGCGGTCCCACTCGGCATAGCCGGTGTTCTTGCCCGGGTCGATGCCAATGCAGATTGGCGCGGCCTGCGTTTCGTGTTTGCTCATGACTTGCAGGCCAACGCTTTCGGCAACTCGTCCTTCTCCAGCGTCTTCTTGAAGCCCACGTTGCAGGCCGTGTGAAACACCACCACGCCTTCAGGCTTCATAAAGCCGGGCGCGGCTCTGCTACCGGCGAGTCGCAGGCTTTCAATACACAGATCAACCGCTGCAGTGTCAAATGAGCCTTGGTACAGCACCGGCACAAGCCCGCAGCAAGGCGGCAGCACGTCCTGTGTGCGCGTCACACGCGGGTCCGCCGTGGGGTATGTCTTAGGCGGCGTACCGTGCAACGCCCACCGCTGCACGTTGAATAGGCTGAACCGCTTTTCGGTCAGGCCGTACCGGCGCTGAATGCCAGCGCCCCACCACTCGCCAAAGTGGCGGCCGGGCCCCAGCGTCAGCAGTTCATATCGGTGCGCTTCCACCCATGCAGCAAAACCATAGTTGTCGTCATCCGGAGTAATCCAGCGGGTACGGCTTCCGGCCCGCATTGCGCCATCCTCGCCGATAAAAACCTGCGCGTTCGTGCCGTCCAGTTTTTCGGTCACGACCATGTCGCGCGACAGGCGGGCCATCTTCGGGAATTCTTGAAAGTCCATTGCAGTTACTCCTTTTGGTCAGTAGGTATCGCCCCGTGTAAATAACTGCTGGGCAGCAGTTCGCACAGCACGCGCGGCACGGTCTGTGTTGGTTTCAGTTGCCACGGCCAAACGGTATCGGGCACCAAGATCGCCAGCCGCAGCGCATCGTGCGTGCTGCCCGGCATTTCCAGGGCTTCGTGGCCGCCAGGCATGAGCCAACGGTGGCCGACGCTCATTTATCGCTCTTTATCTTGGTTTGAATAATCGACGGCGCTGGCTTGTCGTTGCGCCTCCACCATGCGGGCTTGCTGCACTTGCTGGCTACGTGCCCGCGTATGCCGCACCTTTGGCATTCGTTTCGCTTGTTTGTCATGGTTTCCACCCACGCACTGCATCAATCCCTGCCTGCGCAATGTCACGCGCGCTGGCGATTCCCCACCAGGTCGGCATAAGGCCGCCAGCAGCAGCCATTTCCGCACGGAACCGCTCGATTATTTCCAGCTGGCGCTTTGTGTACCGCTGCAATTCCCCGCTTGGCTTGCCAATAGCTGCGGCCTGCATGGCTTGTTCCATCGCGAGCCGTGCAACTGCCGCCGCAGCAACAAAGCCGGCTGTGTCGGGCGTAACCTCGTATTCGTAGCGGTAACTGCCTTTACCCTCGCACGCCGTCATCCGGAAGGTGCCGGCCTTCATATGGTCTAGATCGCGGTCCCAGCTACAGGCATTGCCCCACGGCACGTAGCGCCGGCCTCTCTTCTCATACAGCGCCGTCTTCATTCGATTTCCTTCGCCCAGTGCACGCCCTTGCACAAAATCCGTTTGCGGTGATGGATCATGCCTGATCCTTTTCGATCAGTTTCGCCAGTTGGTGCAGCGTGCGCACCTTTCGCGGCTTGCCGCCATCCGTCGCGGCTTCCAGGCCCTCCAATCCCATGCGGTTCTCGGCCTCGAACCAAGTGAGCCTGTCATCGTAGTCACCGATCCACCGGCTTAGGAGGCTGGTGTATT